>Ga0209487_1004411_pt1 | contig 10818 bp, 8 predicted proteins | sample Poulit2012_FD_187524 | JGI IMG/M metagenome (GOLD analysis project Ga0209487, IMG submission 187524) | Agricultural soil microbial communities from Georgia to study Nitrogen management - Poultry litter 2012 (SPAdes) (version 2) | ecosystem: Environmental > Terrestrial > Soil > Agricultural land... | reverse complement strand
CGGACCGAGGAAGGTATTGGCCGTTTGATTCAGAACTTTATTCTTCGACTCACGCCAGATAAAGTGGCGACGCTGCCACAGCTCAGCAAAGTACTCGCGAAGTGTTGCCCTCTCACCGATGGGCTCTAAGCCTTGGGTCTCGCCGAACAGATCTTCGACGCTAGGATCCTTGGCCAAGTGAGTCTTCTCGATGTCACGTAGGAAGCGTTCATCGTCCTCGGAGAGCACTCGGCGGGCTCTTTTCGGGTTCGGTGACCCCGCTTTGGGCACGGTGCGCATCATCCGCGTCCAGGTGGTAGTATCTTCCCGCTCAGTCATCTTCAATAGGCTAGCAGGAATAACAAATCCCAGCCTATGTAGGTCCTAGAAGAGAGCCAGGAAGGGAGATCCGGTTTAGACACACCACATTGTGGTTTCGAAGGTGGTGTCGACTTGGGCAACTACTTCTATTCGAGAGCCTTGCGCCGCTCATTCAGTACAAGGCAACTCGCAAGAGACTCGAAATCTCTTAGAAAGATTGACGCGAGCAGAATTTAGGCAGATCTCTTTATTGAAGGTGGTGCTCTCTGTAATCGCTCGAATGAGTTGAGCTGAAATTGCAACGCTAATTATGAAAGTGAATACCGTCTACCGTAAATATCTTCCCGCAAGCAAGAATGCTAGCTTTATACTGATCTGTGGTTACCTAGGGCTACTTGTGTTGGCGTCGGAAGAGAGTTGAGTGTGAAATTCAGCCGTCGAGTCCAGCAAGAATACACGCTCGCTGCTCCGCGAAGCATACGGAGAAGAGCCCTCTCGTTGTTATCTTCTAGTTTCACGCAGAAGACGACTGCACGCATGAATCTAGGTCTGTGGTTAGCAGTCCAACGGGCTAAGAAGTTCTGGGCGCAAGGACACACGAAACGGGCTCTGGAAACTATCGCTCGCGCGCACCGACAGTATGGCCCTACAGCTGACTCCGAATTCGTGTACGGAGTTATGGCTATCGAAGAGGAAAAACTCGCTGAAGCTTTAGAAGCATTTCATGACGCGGTAAAACTAGACGTGACGCACCTTGACGCGTTAGAACTTTTTCTCGAAGTTAATCGCTCGTCGGTCCCGATCAAGGGTGCGGCCACGAGAGTACTATCAAGGCTTGCAGAGCTCCTCCCTCGTGGAACTGAATTCGATGTTCAAGCGGCGACGTTACTTCTACCAAGCATGCATATGGTTGAAGTAATAGACCAGAAAGTCCGGATGCTTCGATACAGCGAAGATCCAATCGCAAAGCAAATTGCAACATTGGCTGCAATACCAAGTGAAGACTGGGGCTCTGTATCCGGAAACAATTCTCATGCACTTATAGCGCGCCTTATAGTATCACTCTCACGAAATGATACGACACAAGTAAGCGCGCTAATAGGCGGTATAAGTCCGCGTGCACTACCCAAAAGAGCTATGCGGATGGCGATTCGCCAGAAGATGCGAAACTATGAGCCTTTAGAAGCACGCATGTTGTTGGAATACTACCGACGGGCCGATCCAAAAGATAGGTGGGCAGAGGACCAACTGCAAAAGGTAGCTAAGTCTAAAGCATACCTCTCCAAACAGCAGTTAACCACGCAAGGGTTCCCATTTCCAGAGGCAGCAATAGAGTCTGAATACGCCCCAAATCGTCGAAAAGTCTTTTACTTGCTTCATAGCTCTTTGCCTTATCATTCTGTGGGGTATGCCACTAGAACTCACGGACTTCTTCAGGGGATTAGAGGACACGCCTGGGACGTCCAAGGTGTAACGCGACTGGGGTACCCGTTCGATATGCCGCAGATGGAAGCGTTATCGCCGATTGCTCCGTCCGATATTATCGATGGAGTTCCCTACCAACGACTATCAGTTTCACCGGGTACAGAGTCTAAGCAGCCACTCCAGGCCTATGTGTCAAGATACGTGGCAGAGCTTAAGAAACTCGCCCGCGCCCAGAGGCCATTCGTTATGCATGCTGCTTCCAACCACTGGAACGGGCTCGCTGGAGTTAGTGCTGCCAGGGAACTCGGCATACCAAGTATCTATGAGGTACGTGGCCTATGGGAGATAACTAGGGGATCTCGTAACCCAGAATGGGCGCACGGAGAGACTTACCAGCATATGGCTCGGATGGAAGCGGATGCTGCTGTGAATGCTGATCAAGTCATCACTATAACGAACGCGCTCCGCGATGAGCTGGTTAATAGGGGAGTGGACGAGAACAAGATTACAGTAATTCCAAATGGCGTAGATGTTAGCCGCTTCAAACCCCGAGAAAAGAATACCGAACTAGCGGCGCGCCTGGGGCTGCAGAATAAGACAGTCATAGGCTATGTCGGAACAATTCTGAATTATGAGGGCATAGCCTTGCTTCTCGATGTCGCGGGCAAGCTAAAGCAAGAACGAAACGACGTGGCCTTCTTATTTGTCGGAGACGGAGCAGAGCTTGAAGAATACCGCGAGCGAGTACAAAACGAAGAGTTATCTGACAACGTAATCTTTACGGGTAGGGTCCCTCATAATGAGGCAGAGGAATATTACTCGATCATCAATATATGCCCATTTCCTCGTCTGCCCCTGCCCGTATGCGAGATGGTATCTCCCTTGAAGCCGTTTGAAGCTATGGCCATGGGGAAAGCTATTGTGGCATCGAACGTTGCTGCCTTGAGTGAAATCGTTACCAATGGCGTCAATGGGCTTCTCTTTGAAAAAGGAAATGCTGATGATTTGGCGCGGGTGATCGGCTTGCTTTTAGACAACCCGAACCTTACGGCCCGATTGGCAGAAGCCGGGAGGCGTTGGGTTAGTAGAGAACGTGACTGGAACATACTGTCGGAACAAGTGAGCACAATTTACGCGAGCCTAAGTGATGTTCAGGATTGACAATTATGAAGCTGGAAGAGGTCGCGCGGTAACCGTGGTATTCGAAGCTCGTTGCGGGGACATAAAGAAGAGTTACAAGTGAGTCACCGATATAGTCCGGTGTTACTGTCGGTGATAGTTGAGACGTAGGTAGTGATGTTGTGCGACGAAAATTGCAGACTATGCTGGTTTTCGCTGGCGTAAGCATGGCGTCAGTGTTGGTTTTATTTACCATCGGCGTGGTCGGCAACTCCCCGATGCTCTATTTCATCGCGGGGGTCATAACGCTGTTGCTGGGCGTCGCAGGTCTGCTTTACGTTAGTCGGTTCGCTGATAGGGCTCAAAGCACTGTCGCACGTCTAAAAACTTTGGAAGAGCAGTCGAAGCGTTTAGTTGCTGCGGAACGTAGCTATGAGGTTCTTCAAGCTCAGTCAATTAACACGCAGAGGCAATTAAAGATTCTCAGAAACCGTGTACCTTCCGGTTTTCTCGATTCAGTGAAACAGGAGATTCGAGATATCAGGGTTGAGAACCTAGCCTTGCTGAAGTTAGCTTTTGAATCTGCCCTTCAGTTGAAAAGAGATCCTCGAACAATACTGAGCGACGAGCAAGCTCAAGATCTTTTCCGAGGATATTTAGCAAATGAAGATTTGGTCCAACTAAAGCCTCTGATCGAGAATTTTGATGTTCTCCCCAAACAGAGTCTTACCACACTTCGTGGCCTCTACCGGTTTTACAGAGCTTCTGGATATTGGGATATTGCATCTTTGGTTATCGAAGAAATCTTTGCCAAGACGGGGAGTGATAGCGATGCATATGCAGCGGAGCGGCATCGGCGTGAAATCGAGGTGTTCGCGAAACCTGGTCAGGTGACTGCTAATTTAGAGGATGCTCATGCTTATGATCCCACCGGGCCTATTTTGCACATGGTAGGGCGAGTTCTACCTGAAACACAGACGGGCTACACGCTTCGAACCCAGTACACAGCTCTAGCGCAGTCCAAGAAAGGGTTGCCAGTAGCTATTGTCGGCCAATCAGGAATTACCGGTCGAGAGATGCTGGGCATTGAAGATTACGACTTTCAGGGCATCACCTATTACTTGCTACCAGGCCCGATGCGGAATCACGTACTACTCGATGAGTGGCTCCGTCATAACATCGAGCAGCTAGCTTTGCTTGTTAGGAAACTTCGTCCCAGCATTTTGCATGCCCAGTCAGATTTCTTTAACGCCTTGATAGTCAATGTCGTCGGTAAAAAATATGGTATCCCGACCGTCTACGAATCCCGAGGTTTCTGGGAATATTCTTGGCTTTCGCGGACTATTGCCAACAACGACTGGGAAGACTCAGATATGTTGTTTACTACCTACGGGCTTCCTGCTGCTTACCAATATCGAAAACATGCGGAGGAGAACGCTCGGCTTCATGCTGATCATGTCTTCACGTTAGCCGAGGTCATGCGCGATCATATTCTCGACTCTGCAGCAGGCAAGCTTGCTTCGAGCGCAGTCACTATCGTGCCAAACGCTGTGGAATCAACTAATTTTCCGGTACAAGAACCGGATCCTCAGCTCGCAGCCCAGATCGGTGTGCCTAGAGGTGCTATAACGATTGGCTATATCTCTTCTATGGTTGAGTACGAAGGTATTGACACATTGATTGATGCTTTCAAATTAGTCAGTGAGTTAAGCTCCGACACACTAGCGCTTCTTTTGGTAGGCGACGGAGACTACCGATCTGAGCTAGAAAAGCGTGCTGAACAGGCAGGAGTTGGGAATATATATTTCACCGGCCGCGTCCCTCACGAGGATGTGCTGCGTTACTACGGACTAATAGATATATTTGTAGTACCGCGAAAGCCATCCACAGTAGCTGATTTAGTTACTCCCCTTAAACCATTCGAGGCGTTTTCGACTGGACGGGCTGTGATTGTTTCCGATGTCGCTGCGTTGAGAGAAATTGCAGAGCAATCGAACGCTGTCGAGATGTTCAAAGCAGGAGATGCTGAGGATCTTGCAGGAAAGATTATCACCTTAGTTAATGAACCTCAGCGACGAAAAGAGCTGAGTGTGCGAGCTGCCCGATGGGTGCGGCATTACCGCTCATGGAATGTTAACGTAAACGAGTACTACCGGATCTATAAAAAACTCGGTTATCAGGGGCCGGACAATCTGCTCATTGAGTCAGAATTATCTCTAGCAGAGCGAGGAATCAACGCCGGAGAAATTCTAGAAGCATTGGGCAACGCAGAGCTGCCTGCTCTCAACGGCTGGTTTACCATCCAGAACATCAAACAGTCAGCTGCGTCCATCATCGAAGACGGTTGGCGTTTTGCTGACTTTACTCCAGTCCGTGTTTCTAGCATTGAAGAGTGGGCCTCATACGGAACCGTGCACCGCTCCTGGGGTTTTCATCTACACGCGTGGGAGTTCATGGATCCATTGCTCCGAGAGTATGACAAGACTGGAGAAATAGAATGGCTAGATCAAGCTCTGCGAATCGCTGTCAACTGGATTCAGACACATAAAGGCTCGACCGATCCCGAAGACCCAATGGTGTGGTACGACATGTCGCTCTCGCTTCGCACACCTAGGCTCATAGCTCTTGCACTCCGCGCGGCACGGCATAACGAGACCAGAGAAGAAGCTGTGATTCTAGCTGCCTCAATCGGTGTACATTTCGAAGAGCTACACCGAGATCGAGCGTTTAACCCGAACAATAATCATGGGTTCTATACGGCAGTATCACAAGTCCACGCAGCAAAGTACGCGTCGATGTTTCCCCAAGCGGAAGTCGCAGAAGGACAGGGTAAAGAACGTCTCACGCAAATGGCTGTGTCACAGTTCGCTGCCGATGGCACCCATCTCGAACATTCACCTGACTATCACAGAATGCTACTCAACTCTTTTGAACAAGCTGTGCAGGATAACTTAATAGAAGATGAGGAGATCAAGGTACGCGTGCAACGAGCCGCTCACGTGTATGGGTGGATGGTTCAGCCTAACGGGGCGCTTGTTCAATTCGGTGATTCACCTGAAACACAGGTAGTAAATACCGAAGCAGAATCCATTGATCCTCAGACTGAGTACATCTTGTCGGATGGCGTGCGTGGTGATAAGCCTCCAAATGAGCTAGCAGTGTTTCCAGAGGGCGGCTACGCATTCGTGCGCTCACCACAACCAGAGCGACCCGGTGATCTGCATAAGAGCAGCTATCTTGCTTTTAGCGCGGCGTTCCATTCGCGCGCGCATAAGCATGCGGATGACTTAAATGTCGTATGGCATGACCGAGGTCAGCCAATATTGTGTGATGGCGGACGGTTTGGTTATGGAGAGCTCCTTCCCAAGGACTCTCCGATGCGGCGCGAGGGGTTCTACTATGCAGCACCTGAACGCCAGTACGTCGAAGGAACGATGGCTCACAATACGCTCATGATTGATGGACGAGATCAGGAGCGTCGCACCCGAACCCCCTACGGGAGTGGTATTGCCAGGTGCAGTGAATCTGATGGAGTGTTTGATCTTACCGGACGGGTGCAACACCAGGACTACGCTCACCGTCGACGCGTGATTTTTGAGCCTGGGGAAACGCTACGTTTACTAGACTCCGTTTATTCTCAGTCACCTGAGCAACGAGAGGCCATTATCTGGTTGAATATCGCGGGACATTTCGAGATCGAGAGATGTGGTGAGGATGTCGTTTTCATCTCAGAGACTGAAGAACAAATTACCCGACTACGTGTCGAGGGCCCAGGGCGTCTAATTGAACCGGTCAAGGGTCAAGATGCGCCCCTACGAGGGTGGAGATCACGTCACGACCGTGTGCTGGAACCCACTTGGTCGGTGGGGTTCACCTTTACGATTGAAACACGAGCATCTGTCGAGACCAGGTTAGAGTTCATTGATTGATGCCTTTATCCAATGACTATAATTCGGCTCTCGTATAGGGAGCCAATATGACGTCTTACGGTACCGCTTGATAGGGAGATGACATCAGCAAGTTTCTGGACGAAAAGTGGCAGAGCGCAGTCGAGATAGTCGCTCATGCGGAAGAAGCTGGGGCAGGGCGAGTAGCCTTTAGAGATCCAAACGGTTTTCTATTCAGTGAGCCTGAACTTAAAGATGTAATGAACGTTCTCAGGCGTAACAGCCCTTCAAGATATAAACTGCAGCAGTTAGGTTCAAACAGCCGTTGGAAAGACGTCTCGAAGTACTTTCCCATAGATGGCTCTGTACTGGAAGCACTAATAAACCTTGATCTTATCCGCGCCAAAAACCTCTCTCCTGCAGATTTGGACTCTTTAGAGGAAGCTGACCCATCCAGGTTCCGTTACGCTTTCCGACGCGTTTTCAGTCAAGTGGTAGCGACACCTCAACTGAGTCAGGTGGATGCGTGGAGGGACTACTTCGACAATTTCGTCCAAGTTAGTTCTAATAAGTACGTGAAGTTTTTGCAGAGTACGCTTAGACTTCTCTCGACAGTCTTGCAACTGGGAATCGATAATAAGAGCCAATCCCAAGCGATCCACTCAGCTTTAACAGCAATCAATGCGGACCAGGCTCAACATTCAAGTACTTCTGAGCAGATCGCTTATTTTCTAATAGAAGGCAAACTTCTCAGCTACGTAGATCGAAATGCTGCTGCACAAGCATTTGCTCGTGCTATTCATTTGGACTCATCTGGTCTCATTGAACACTTCTACATTGACATGGGAGCATATACATACTTCGGGTCAGATGATCAAAGTTCATCACCATTGACTAAGGAGATTCAGCAAAGCATTGAGTCCATCCAATGGACTACACCTGTAAATTCATTGGCCACAGTAGTATCGGTCGATCCTCATTTTTTTAGAATTTACGCGCCTCAGCTCTACCTATTCGCTCAGCAGCTTCCGGAGCTGGACGTGGTGATCCTACTCTGCGGTGAGCCGGAAGAGGTAGCAGAAGTTCACAAAGATGGGGAGAAATACCTCGAATACTTAGCTCGTTTGAACCGCTCTGGTATTCCCAAAAATATCCAGTACCTACGTGTTCCAGTACCACCGACCGTAGTACAACCTAAGACGTTCTTCGCTTGCGCACGCTTTTTCGCTGCAGAGCAAGTTCTTCAACAGTATGAGCGTGTATATGTGATGGACGTTGACCTAACAGTCGAGGATAATCCGCGTCCTTATTTCGAACGCATCAAAAAAGTCACGTTTGGCACTGCGACTAACCAAGACTCAAGTACCTTGTCGCCGTGGCGACGCAACCTTGCAGGAAACGTAGCTTTGCAGGGTGAAGTAGCACTCAAACAAGTCCTTCCCGATCTTTTGAAATATATAGCTCATGGTCTCGTAAGAGATCATTCATGGATGCTCGATCAAAATGCCCTGACATTCACAGCGGAGCAGCATCCGGAAATGTATACGCCTCTAGAGAGTTTTAAGAGGCCTTTCAATCAACTTAAATTTCGCGCGACCTTGGAGAAAAGGTATTTTGATGGTCTCAGATAATTCCGCACTAATTCTCTAGTTTGGGTTTGTAGGAAAGTAGTCCCGACTACAGCTGTATCCTTGATACAGACATCGGCTCAGATGGGCATATTCACGTTGATATCTGGAATGACAATACGCCCCACCACACCTGAAAGTACGCTTTTTAGCTGACTGAGGTACTCCTGATATCGCTGCGAATCTGTGCCGGCGAGACCTTGAGTGGATGGATCAAACGCTGCCCCCGGCATTGAGGTCATTATTGTATTCCAGGGCTGGGCGCAGTGCGTCTTCGCGTTCTTCCAGTGTCGTCTGATCGCTCTCAACGTTGTATTGCTCTAGTAGATCCGGTTGGTCCAACTGCGAGAACCAATGGGCAGTCATGAGGTATAACAACACCACCAGACCCAGAAACGAGACTCCCAGAAACTGAAGCTAGCTTTTCAGCGGTGTTCTTGACTTAGGCTTCGTCGTCATTTGTGACGATCCCTCAGGTGGTACACACCCCAGAGCAACAGGGCTCCACCCAAAAGAATACCTCCAGCCAGATAGAAAACTGTGGCGGTCGGGCCTCCGTAGTTCGGCACTTGTTCGATGATTGTTAGTTCTGGCTGCGGCTCAGGAAGTGTGGCATGGACCCAGATCATGATGTTTAGCATGTGGCTTCCGTTCCCGCTGGAGCCGGACAGTAATAGCACTGTGCGGGGTGTATCGGTGAAGATATACTCCGCTAAGGCGCTTTTGTACAATGACTAGATGATGGTTGCTACTGGTCTGCACTATTAGGCGTTGGTTTTACGACGGTTGCGGACATACAGGCCAGAAAGATTCCACCGTCATCGGCACCTTCAGTCACGAGGTAGACTCCTACATTGAGACCCTCGGAGGTCACGATGCCCTCGGCGTTAGTTTCTACCGGACCGGCTACTGCCTCCTACGACAGTCGGTTAGAGGGCTGGGCGCTCGTTATCGGACAGTTGTGGCTTCGTATCCGTCGTTTATTCCGTCGTGCCCAGTAACATTTATGCTGAAGCTCCGTCTCGATTTGTTCTCGACTCCATCAGTCGCCTGCTGCAGTCTTTTCCAAGCTGCCTGGACCCGCAGCACAGGCACCGTTGCCAATGTGAGGTAACTCCGTCATCGCATTGGGTCCTGACCATTGAAAGCCGATGGCGCCCTGCACGAACGGGTCTGTGGCATCCAGCTGTTCTTCTACTCGCTCTCGTGTGGTGGGTTCCCGGGTGTCGAGGCTACCGCCACCAGGCTGCATCGCTTCGATCGTGACGTAGAGCTGCTCCGCGTTGACTTCCTGTAGGGCACTGAAATACTCCTCGACCGTAACCGCGTGGGTCTCAGATTCATCAGCCTCCAGTGCAGTGGTCCCAACACCCACGCCGTCTTGAGGAGACACTAAAATGTGCGTTCCGTTATGAAGGTCGAGGAGTTTTTGGTAGCCGTCCGCAGCAGTCTCAGGGCTGATAGTGTCGCGGTCTTCGCGACCTTCAAGATAAGGCGAGATCACCACAGTGGTACCCGGGTCCACCTCGTTAATAATACCGGTCTGCCGCTCGTAGTAGTCGGTGACCGGGTCCCAATGAGCAGCATCAGTCAGGGGCATTTCCATTGCTAAGTAGAACCCGTCGGCCCCACGTTGGTGGTAGGCCGCCACGAATTTCTCGGCGAAGCCATCAATAACGTCAGCATAGCTGTTATCAGGAAGCCAAGTTTCGTCAGAAGTGCGCATCTGGGGTACTGGAAGTCCAATGTAAGCATTGTTGTCGCGTTCAGCAGAGACCCGAGTCAGTGAGTGAAACACATCGGCCCCATCAGAAGACTCGGTGAGTACTACTGCGTTGTCACCAGCGGCGATCAGTCCGTATTCGGTGTTTCCCTCCGTGATGAGCTTATCGGACTCAGGTAGCTCAATACCTTGCCAATTCATCGTCACAGTGTATTCATAGGGGTCCCGGTCTCCGATGGCTTGAGCGACTTTCTCGGGATACTCGTTGGCGTTAGTGGGAACGATTCGACCGCCAAACGTAATTGCGTCGGTGTGCATCTGATCGAGCAGTGCAGCAGTTTCGGCATCGTCTGCTTGTGGAGACATGAATCCAGCGACGAACTCACCTTCGGCCCGGCAGATTGGCTCGGCGGATGGGGCCGGTTGAGCTGTCTGATCTTGCTGCGATTTTTCCGACGGGTTCGCGAGCGTGAATATGGCCCACATCAGTGCGCCAAGGACAACTACTACCGCGATGATCAGGATACGTCGACTGCGCTGTATTTGCCCTCGTGATAGAGAATCGGAGAATTCGGCGACCCTTTTGATGCGCAATGATTCTCCTATCTATAGGTGGGGCTTCTGGGTACCACGTCGATCTTATATGTCACCGATGATCTACCATCGAGGAATTGGTCACATCGCAGGCCAAGAGTCGTGTTTTTTGCCCTTACATTTTTGGATACTGGGTTGGTGA
>Ga0209487_1004410_pt1 | contig 10819 bp, 10 predicted proteins | sample Poulit2012_FD_187524 | JGI IMG/M metagenome (GOLD analysis project Ga0209487, IMG submission 187524) | Agricultural soil microbial communities from Georgia to study Nitrogen management - Poultry litter 2012 (SPAdes) (version 2) | ecosystem: Environmental > Terrestrial > Soil > Agricultural land... | reverse complement strand
CCGAGAGGAGCCGGCGACAGATGTCCTCGCATGCGGAGCAGGAGTTAGCGTGACCGCGCCGATCTTCATGGCCAGCCCGCCGGAAGTCTGGTCAACCTCGTTGTCCAGCGGACCGGGCCCGGGCGCACTGCAGGCGGCGGCCAGCAGTTGGCAGGCGCTGAGCATCGAGTACGCCGAGGTCTCCGCCGAATTGACGACCCTGCTCGGTGACGTGGAGGCAGCCGCCTGGCAGGGGCCCAGCGCGGCCGCCTACGGGGCAGCGCACATGCCGTTTCTTGCCTGGTTGACCGAGGCCAGCGGCAAAAGTGCGGCGGCGGCAGCCCGACACGAGGTCGCTGCGTCCGCTTACGTGGGCGCGCTGGCGGCCATGCCGACGATGGCCGAACTGACCACGAACCATGTTGTGCATGGCGTCCTGCTCGCGACGAACTTCTTCGGGATCAACACCATCCCGATCGCGGTCAACGAAGCCGATTACCTGCGGATGTGGGCTCAGGCCGCCGCGACGATGACCACCTATCACGCGGTCAGCACCACGGCGGTTGCCACAACCCCGCAAACAACGGCGGCCCCGATGATCATGAAGGCCGATATGGACCGGATGTCGTCAGCCGCAGGCGACCCGGCGAACGGCGGCAAGCCCCCGATGTATTGGATGATGGGCGACCACATTCCCCAGAGTCTCGAAGATTGGTATCACGCGCTCTTCCCTCCCCAGTTCAATCCGTTCGATCCAGGATCCTTCGGGAAAATGTCGCCGAATTTGGTCAAATTCCTCCCGCGCATCGGTGAGATGTTCACCGCGTATTCGGGAAACCCGGCGCAACTCGTCGAGGCGATGTTCTTTCTCGGTGCGCAATTCATCGTGCACCGGACGTTGTTTTTGACCTGGATCGTGCTCAACAACCCGGCGATGTTCGGCACCTTCATCACCGCCAACCCGATTTACTCGGCCGGGCTGGCCGCGATCCCGCTCGTTGCCGCACCGGCCGTCGCGGCCCCGGCGGCAGGTCTGGCCGGACTCGCCGGATTGGGGTCGATCACCCCTGTACCACCGGTGGTGGCCGCACCTCCGATGGCGCCGATGCCGCCGCCGGGCTCCGCACCGTCGCCGCCTCCCACGATGCCATCGGCGCCGGCCACTCCGGCCACACCGCCACCGAGCGCGCCGGCCGTGCCCTCGACGGCCCCGCCGCCGTCCGGACCTCCGCCGGCGCCGGTGTTGGGGCCCGAATCCACCATGGCCGCGCACAACGCGATCTATCCCTACCTCGCGACCGCGGTGAGTTCGCGATCGGGGGAGGTGGAGCGGCGCCGCAAACCGGCACCGAGCTCGCAGGAAGCCGAACGGGAGGCGTCGGCGGCGACAGCGCAACACGCGCAGGACAGGCAGCGGCGCCGCCGTCGCAAGAAAATGACGATGGTGGGTCGCGGTTATGAGTACATGGACCTCGAGCCGGAGCCCGATGAGGGGTCTCCCGGCGGTGCAAGGGTTGTCGCCTCGGGGTTAGGCGCAGCAAACGTCGGGTTCGCCGGAACGGCCGGCGCGGTGACGGCCCCGGCGGGACTCACGTCGGTCGTCGACGACACGTCGACCAGCGCACATCGCATGCCGATGATGCCCGGCAGCTGGCAGGGCACTACTCCGCCGGAATGACCGACGGCGGCCACGTCCGCTGAACGGTCACCGAAGACTGCGCCGGCGCCACCGCGGCTGGTCTTTGGATGCCGCTGCTTTGCGGGCGATTTTGTGGTTGGCCCCGGTGATCAGCCGCAGCTGCAGCACCGTCTCGGTCCAGAACGCCCGGCGCGGCGTACGGGTCCAGGTGTCGTGAAACAGCCGCTTGGCCGCCGCCAGACCATCGGGGGAGCGGGTGATGAGCTGGGCGGCGAACGCCTCGGCGTCGGCGAGCGGCTCGTCGCTGACCTCGGTCACCAACCCGTACTCCTTGGCCGCGCGCCCGTCGAACACCTCGGCGGTCATCGTCAGGCGTTTGGCGGTGTCCAGCGGCACCAGCTCGCGTAGTGTGACCGATCCGGTCATGTCGGGGATCAGACCGTATTTGCCTTCCATGACGGAGAATTCGCATCCCGGGGTGGTGTAGCGGAAATCAGCGGCGAGGGCCAGTTGGAATCCCGCCCCGTAGCAGTAGCCGTCGACGACGGCGATCACCGGCACCGGCAGCGTGCGCCACACCCAGATGGCCTGTTGGAACAGGTTGGTCCGCTTGCCCGGCCACTTACCGGCGGCCCGCAGCTGGCTGAGCAGGGATTCCTCTCGAAACACCGTGAAGTCCAGCCCCGCACAGAAGGCCGGGCCCGCCCCCTGCAGCACCACCGCGCGGATGTCGCGGTTCTTGTCGATCCGTTTAGCCGCGGCGACCAGAGCGCGCAGCATCGCGAAATCGACTCCGTTGTACTTCTCGGGGCGGTTCAGCGTGACATAGGCGATCCGATCACGCACCGACGTCACGACACGGTCGCCGGCACCCGGTGATTGCCGAGGGGAGTTGACGGTCACAGGAACACTCCTACAGACGGTGACAACGCAGGGCCACGATTCCCACAGTAGGCGCACTTGCCGGCGTGGAGGCTGGCGCTGCGGTGTGAGAGCCTGACAGGATGACTCAGGTCACAGGGCTGCGGGTGGCGATCACCGGCGGGGCGCGCGGGGCCGGGCCCCTGCCCGCCGCTTTGGTAGACGGTGCGTTTCGCCTCGCCGGCGGTGAGAAGGTGACCGCCGGACTGAATCACGCCGAGCGAGTGGCCTACCAGGCGCGGATCGAGGGTCGCAATGAGTAGCGACGAACCGCCGGCCCGCCTCGAACTCAGTGGCCTGCCCGGGATCCCCGAGGTGGCGTTGAGCGCCGGGCTGCTGGCCCGGTTGCCGCAGAACAGCGCGCCGGCACCCTGGCACTGCCAATGCTCGGCGGTGGTCTGGCTCGGCCGCGGGGGACGCGCCGCCACCGCCGCACTACCGTCGGGGCTGACCACCAACTCGGCACTGATGACCGTCGGTGGTTTCGTCCGTTACACCGACACACCGGTGGGGCCCTACGACGAGGTGCTGGGTCTGATCGGTTCCCGCAGCGGGGCCACCCCCTGGGGCACCGTGGCGCTCATGGCGGTGGATTCCGCGGCGAGCCTGGTCGGTGGACGCACCAACTGGGCCATGCCCAAAACCCTGGCCCGTTTCGACGGCGAGCCCGCCGCCAACACCACCATGACCGCCCGCGGCGACGATGCGCTGCAGTGGGAGGTCGGCGCGCGCCCACGGGTGCTGCTGGGCCCGTCGATCCCGGTCAAGGCCGCGGGTGCTGCCCGGCAAGTGTTCAGCGACGGTCGCATCGGGGAATCCCGGCTGAGGTTTTCCGGTCGCGTCCGCCCAGCGCTGGTCAACGTCACCGTCACCTCGGCCGGCTCCCTGTCGAGCTGGTTGCGGCCGGGCCGCCACCTCGGCGCCGTCATCGATTCCGCCGCCTTCACCCTGGATGAGCCGCGGTTCCGGTGAGCCGCACCGGGCTTGCGACGCCTCACGATAAGGAGCACTGATGGATCTGGCTTGGTCCCCGGCGGACGCCGCGTTCCGCGACGAGGTACGCGCATTCCTCGACGCCAAACTCACCCCGGAGCTGCGTCGCGCCGGCCAATTGATGACCAGTGTGTACTCCGACCATGAGGCCAGCATGCGCTGGCAGGCCATCCTGCACGAGCGCGGCTGGGCTGCACCGCAATGGCCTGTGGAGTATGGCGGCTGCGACTGGACGATCGCCCAGCACTACCTGTTCAGCCGGGAGTGCACGCTGGCCGGCGCGCCACCGCTCTCCCCGATGGGGATCAGAATGGTCGCCCACGCCATCATCGAGTTCGGTACCGACGAGCAGAAAGACCATTTTCTGCCGCGCATCCTCACCGGGGAGATCTTCTTCTGCCAGGGCTACTCCGAACCGGAGTCCGGCTCGGATCTCGCGTCGCTGTCGATGGCCGCGGTCGACGACGGTGACGCACTGATCTGTACCGGCAGCAAGATCTGGACCACGCACGCCACCGAGGCGAACTGGATTTTCTGCCTGGTGCGCACCACGCGCACCGCCAAGAAGCAACAGGGGATCACCTTCGTGCTGATCGACATGACGTCCCCGGGTATCGAGATCCGCCCATTGGTGATGACCTCAGGCGAAGAGGTGCAGAACCAGGTGTTCTTCGACGCTGTCCGGGTGCCGAAGACCAACGTGCTCGGCGAGATCGACGACGGCTGGACCGTCGCGAAATACCTGCTCAACTTCGAGCGCGGTGGCGCGATGGCCCCGATGCTGCAGGTCTGGGCCGACGAGGTTGCCACGCAGGCCGCTGCGCAGCCCGCGCCGAGCGGCACCACCCTGCTGGCGGAGCCCGCGTTTCGGCTGCGGCTGGCCGACGCCCAGGTGCGCACCGAGGTGTTGGAGATCCTGGAGTTTCGCACGATCACCGCGCTGGCGCAGGGCCGTGACCCCGGACCGGCGGCTTCGATGCTCAAGGTGCTCGGCACCGAATTGAGCCAGACGATCAGCGAACTCGCCCTGCAAGCGGCCGGACCGCGGGCGCGGGCGTATCAACCGCACGCCACCATGCCGGGTGGGCCGGTGCCCGACTTCGTGGCCCCACCCGATGGCTACGTCAGTGGCGAACCGTGGCAGGCGGTGGCGCCGCTGCGTTACTTCAACGACCGGGCCGGCTCAATTTATGCCGGCAGCAATGAGATTCAACGCAACATTCTGGCCAAAGCGGCATTGGGGCTCTAAATGGACTTCGCCTTCACCGAGGAACAGCAATTGTTGCGCGACACCGTCGCCAAATTCCTCGCCACCCGCTACACGATGGAGGGCAGCCGGGCTGCGGCCAAATCCGGCTCCGGGTGGCAGCCCGAGATCTGGCGGGCCTTCGCCGGTGAACTCGGCATCCTGGGTGCCACATTCCCGGAGGCGCTCGGCGGATTAGACGGAGGGCCGACCGAGTTGATGATCATCACCGAGGCCCTCGGCCACGCCCTGGTGATCGAACCCTATGTCGAGACCGTGGTGCTCGGCGGCGGGTTGCTGCTGCGTGCCGGTGGTCCCCGCGCCGAGGCGGTGCTGCAGCAGATCGCCGCGGGCCAGGCCGTCGTGGCGCTGGCCGCCGAGGAACCGACCTCCGGGGGCGCCTGGCACGACGTCGCCACCACCGCGCGTCGCGACGGTGAGCACTGGGTGCTCGACGGCGAGAAGATCATGGTGTCCGCCGCGCCGTTGGCGACTCACCTGTTGGTGACCGCGCGCACCGCCGGATCCCGCCGGGACACCGCCGGTATCTCCGTGTTCGCGGTGGAGATCGCGTCCACCGACCCGTCTTGTGGGCTCACGATGCACGCGGTGCGCACGATCGACGACCGTCGCGCCGCGGATCTGACGCTGACCGATCTGCGTCTGCCCGCCGAGGCGCTCCTGGGGGCGGAGGGCCAGGCGTGGGCGTCGTTGGAGCGCGCCTACGACGAAGCGGCCGCCGCGGTGGTGTCCGAAGCGGTCGGATGTCTACGGCGGGTGTTGGCCGACACCGTCGACTACGCCAAGCAGCGCCACCAATTCGGCCAGCCGATCGGACGGTTTCAGGCGTTGCAACACCGGATGGTCGACATGTACATGGAGGTCGAGCAGGCCGTCGCCGCACAGTATCTGGCGATTTTGAAACTGGACGCCGAACCCGGCGAACGTGCTCGCGCGGTGTCGGCGGCGAAGGCCACCGCTGCGCGCGCCGCCCGATTCGTCGGCCAGAACGCGGTGCAGTTGCACGGCGCGATGGGCATGACCGAGGAGTTGGCGGTCGGCCACTACTTCAAGCGGCTCACCGCCATCGAATCGGAATTCGGTAGCCGAGACCGGCATCTGAACCGCTACGCGGCGCTGGCCGACGGCGGTTGACTCCCGACCCACACAGGGTTAGGTAGGCTAACCTAATGTTGCGGGTGCGTGGCGTGACGCGGGTGTTCTCCACCCGGTCGGAGGCCGTGCATGCGCTGTGCGGGGTCGATCTCGACGTCGCCGAGGGCAGCCTCACCGCGGTGCTGGGTCCCTCCGGATGCGGCAAGACCACCCTGCTGCGGATCCTGGCCGGCTTCGACCGGCCCGACTCCGGCGAGGTGTGGCTCGGCGGTCGCCTCGTGGCAGGTCCGACGACGTTCACCCGGCCCGAACGGCGCCGCATCGGCGTCGTCGCCCAGGAGGGCGCGCTGTTTCCGCACATGACCGTGGCGGCCAACGTCGCCTACGGGTTGGCGGTGCCGGGGCGCGCGGCGCTGAGCGTCGAGGCCCGCCGGCGCCGACGCGCCCGGGTGCGGCAGATGCTGGAACTGGTCGGCCTGCCGGAGCTGGGGGACCGGCGCCCCGATGAACTCTCCGGAGGCCAACAGCAGCGGGTGGCCGTGGCTCGCGCGTTGGCCCCCGGACCGGCGGTGCTGCTCCTCGATGAGCCGTTCTCCGCGCTGGACGCCGCGCTGCGGGTGAGTCTGCGTGAGGAGGTGCGCGACCTTTTGCGCTCCATCGACGCCACCGCGGTGCTGGTCACCCACGATCAGGCCGAAGCGCTCTCGCTGGCCGACCAGGTGGCGATCATGCGCGACGGCACCGTGATTCAGACGGGCAGCCCGGCGACGGTTTACACCCAACCGGTGGACCCGCAAGCGGCTGCGTTCCTCGGCGACTCGGTGGAACTGCCCGTGCGGTGGCGGCGCGGCGCCGACCCGGAGCGCATCGAGGTCGACTGCCCTCTGGGAACGCTGCAGGTGGCGGCGTCAGCGGTTCATCCGGCGCCGGCCGCCGCCGACGAGCCGGGCGGGTCCGACGGTACGCCCGCGCGGCTGGTGTTGCGCCCCGAACAGTTGTTGCTGGCCGACGACGGCGTACCGGCCACGGTGGTGACCACCAGTTTCTTCGGCCGAGACGGGTTGGTCCGGGTGGCTCTGGGTGATGGGACCCGGCTTCTGGTGCGCCTCGACGGCCGGCACATGCCCGACGTGGGCGCGGGGGTACGGGTGCGGCCGGCACCGGAGTTGGAGAAGCCTCCGCCGGTGTCGACATGATGCGCCATGACGCGCCAACCAACTACCGAGAGCAAAGGATGTCTGCGGTGAGCACAGCGAAGAAAGTGGCGGCACTGGTCGCGGCGGTGGTGGTCGGTGCCGGCCTCGGCGCGTGTTCGGACGGATCCGGACGCGAGGACACCGGCGCGAACGCCGGGACGCTGACGATGTACTCGGGTCAGCACGAGGAGCTCGCCACGGCGTTGGCCGCCGGGTTCGAGGAACAGACCGGAATCCACATCGCCGTGCGGGCCGGCAAGGACGCCGAGATGGTGGGGCAGATCATCGAGGAGGGGCAGCGCTCCAAGGCCGACGTCGTGCTCACCGAGGAGCCCGGTCCGATCGGGGAGCTGGACACCCGTGGACTGCTCGCGGCGGTGCCCGCCGAGGTGCTGGAGGTGCCGGATCACCGGTTCGTCCCGTCCACCGGAAACTGGCTGCCGTGGGCGGCGCGCTCGCGGGTGCTGTTCTACAACCCCGACCTGATCGCCGAATCCGACCTGCCGACCAGCATCTTGGATCTGGCCGATTCGAAATGGAGCGGACAGTTCGCCTACGCCCCGTCGGGCGCGTTCAAATCCACCACCGCCTATCTGATCAACACCGTCGGCGCCCAGACCACCCTGGAGTGGCTGGCGGCGATCAGGGACAACGGGACCAACGAACAGAAAAACGGCAAGGTCCGCGACAGCGTCGAGGCCGGACAGCATCCCTTCGGGCTGAGCAACCACTACTACTGGTACATCCTGGCGCGCGACAAGGGCGGCCCGCAGAACCTCACCTCGCGGGTCGCCTATCTCAACAACGACGACGCCGGGGCGTTGATGCTCGCCTCGGGCGCGGGAGTGCTGGCCTCCAGCCCGCACCAACAGCAGGCTCAACAGTTCCTGGCCTGGCTGGCCGACCGTGACGGCGGCCAGCGGATCGTCGCCGAGGCCAGCCCCCAATTCCCGCTCACCCCGGGGGTGGACAGTGACTATCCGCTGCCGAGCCTCACCGAGCTGACGTTCCCCGACTTCGACCAGTCATCGCTGCAGAACGTCGACGAGGCCAATGCGCTTCTGGTGCAGAGCGGGATCATCTGAGCAGCCCGGCGCGCCGTGCCCCGCGGACCCTGGTGGTGCCGGGGCTGCTGATCGCCGCGGCCGCACTCGCCCCTGCGGCCTACCTGCTGCTGCGGGCCGGGTTCAGTGTCCCGCTGCTGCGCGCCCAGCTGGCCGCACCGACCACCGTGCCGCTGCTGTGGAACACGCTGTGGCTGTTGCTGACCGTCGGCGGGGGGTCGGCCGCACTCGGGATCGGGACGGCGGTGCTCATCGCACGCACCAGCCTGCCGCTGCCGCGGTTGTGGACGGTGCTGTTCACCCTGCCGCTGGGGGTGCCGACGTTCGTCGGCTCCTACGCGTGGCTGGCGTTCTTCTACGAATACCTGCCCGCCTCGCAGCTGATCTTCGGGTTGCGTGGGGCGTCGGCGGTGTTGACGCTGACGCTGTTTCCCTACGTCTTCTTGCCGGTGCTCACCGCGCTGCGCCGGCTCGACCCCGCCCAGGAGGAGGCCGCGCGCGCACTCGGCCACGGCCCGGTGTCGGCGTTCGTGCGGATCACCCTGCCGCAGTTGCGCCCGGCGATCGCCACCGGGCTGCTCATCATCGGGCTGCACGTGTTGGCCGAGTTCGGGGCGGTGGAGATGCTGAACTACTCCACGTTGACGACCGCGATCGTCCAGCGGGCGACGGTGCTGGGTATGCCGGAGTCGGCACGGGCGCTGGCGGTGGTCCTCGCCGGCGGAGCGATCCTGCTGCTTCTCCTCGACCGGCTGTTGCGGGGCAGGCCCGCCCCGGTGCGCAGCGGCGGTGGTGCGGCCCGGCCCCCGCTGCGCTGGCGGTTGGCGGCCACCACGCCGCTGTTCGTGGCGCTCAGCGTGGCCGTGAGCCTGGCGGCGTTGGCCGTCCCGCTGTGGGTGACGGTGACGGGGCTTATTCGCCGGCTGGGCGGGGCCGGCGGGCGCATGGACTGGACGGCGCTGGCGGTGGCCACCACCCACACCGCCCAGTGGGCCGGGGCGGCGGCGCTGGTGGCCACCGGGTGCGCGCTACCGATCACCCTGCTGGTCGTGCGCTACCCGGGGCGACTGACGGTGCTGATCGAACGGACCACCTGGATCGCCCACGCCCTGCCCGGGGTGATCATGGCCCTGGCGCTGGTGTACCTGGCGGTGCGCTTCGCCTACCCGCTGTATCAGACCAGTGCCCTGCTGGTGGCCGGCTACGTGGTCCTGTTCCTGCCGTTGGCGATCGGTGCCCAACAGGTCGGCATAGCTCAGGCCGCACCGCAATTCGAGGAACTCTCCCGATCGTTGGGTAAGGGGCCGCTGCAGACGTTCACCCGGATCACCGCCCCGCTGGCGCTACCGGCCATCGGGGTGGGCGCGCTGCTGGTCGCCCTGGACGCCGGCAAAGAGCTGACCACCACGTTGCTGCTGCGCCCCACCGGCGCCCATTCGCTGGCGACCGCGCTGTGGGCGACCACCGAGGGGGAGGTGCTCGACTTCACCGCCGCCGCACCCTACGGCGCGGTGCTGTTGGCGATCGGGGCGGTCCCGGCCGCGCTGCTGGCGCGCTCAACGCTGCGCACCACCGGATCACACCGCAGTTGAACACCGGTACCGCCGGACCCAGGTAAACTCGGCGGTACGGGTGTCGGGCGCCCGACACCGCCCCGGCAAGACAGGAGAGCACAATGACCACGACGCCATCGCCTGGGTCCGGTCGGCACCTCCCGATCAGGGCTCGGCGCGTGAAGTTCACGTTCCCCAGCGGAGCCCGCCACCACCATTTCGTCGACAACGATCTGGTGATGAGCCACTTCGTCGCGGTGCTCTCGTCGGTGTTCCCCGAGGGGGAGGACTTCTTCATCCGGTCGGTGCGCAACTACAGCGACCAGATCACCGACCCGCAGCTGCAGCAGGACATCAAGGGGTTCATCGGGCAGGAATCCAGCCACAAAAGCCAGCACCGCATGCTCAACGAACGCCTGCAGGCGATGGGATATCCCACCGCCAAGATCGACCGCCACGTCAAGCGTCGGCTCAGCCGAGCGGAGCGCGTCTACTCCACCGAGATGCGGCTGGCGGCCACCGCCGCCCTGGAGCACTACACGGCAACCTTCGCCGAGATTCTGCTGAACGACGACGATCTGCTCTCGCTGCTGGACGGATCCGACGTCCGGTCGATCCTGCTGTGGCACGCGTTCGAGGAGGCCGAGCACAAGGCGGTGGCGTTCGACGTGTACCAAGCGGTCGGCGGAAGCGAACGCAACCGGGTGCGCGCCATGCGGATCGCGACGACCATCTTCATCATCGAAATGGTTCTGCAGACGACCCGTTCGCTGCTGCGCGATCCGGCGACCTACAACCCGGTGCGGCTGCTGCGCAGCCTCAACAAGTTCCGCAAGTCGCCGTTGTTCAGCCGGGACGCGTTGCGCCGCTACGCCTCCTACACCCGACCCGGATTCCACCCGAATGACTGGGACAGCACCGCGACCCTGGAGCACTGGTCTGACGAGCTGCTCGACGCCAGCGGCAGGCCGATGTACGCCGAGGCGCCCGGAGGCTAAGGCGTGTCGAACAACTGGGTGTGGTCGAGTTGGCGTAGCAGTAGGGGGATTTGGCTGAGGTTGAGGAAGCCCTCGTGTGCTTGGAGGGTGGTTTCGTGGTGGCGGTCGAGTCGG
>Ga0209487_1004408_pt1 | contig 10820 bp, 8 predicted proteins | sample Poulit2012_FD_187524 | JGI IMG/M metagenome (GOLD analysis project Ga0209487, IMG submission 187524) | Agricultural soil microbial communities from Georgia to study Nitrogen management - Poultry litter 2012 (SPAdes) (version 2) | ecosystem: Environmental > Terrestrial > Soil > Agricultural land... | reverse complement strand
AGCCGAATCGATGCGTATAACGGCTCAAGATTTAAAAGAGTTAGAGATTATCGATGAAATTATTCCTGAACCGTTAGGGGGCGCTCATCGAGATGTAGAACAGCAAGCAAGCCATATCGATGAAGTATTGACGAAGTCGCTTTTACACTTTGCTGAATATACACCAGAAGCGCTCTTAGAAGACCGTTGGCGTAAATATAGCCAAATAGGTGAATTTATCGAGGAGTGAAGGGAAAAGGTTGACGATTGTCAACCTTTTCGTCATTTCATTCGTTAATTGTATGGTCTAAACGATATAAAGTTGGTCATATTAATCCTGTTTTGCAAAAGTGTTATAGCAGAAAGCATCATAATGAGGTGTTAAAATGGGGAAAATAGGAGTATTAACAAGTGGCGGTGATGCACCAGGAATGAACGCTGCCATTCGAGCAGTCGTTCGTAAAGGGATTGCTAAAGGTTATGAAGTTTATGGGATTTATTATGGTTATGAAGGGTTGATTAAGGGAACGATTAAACCGATGGAAGTTGGCACAGTCGGAGATATCATCCATCGTGGAGGGACCTTTTTGTATTCAGCAAGAAGTGAAGCCTTTCGAACGAAGGAAGGACAGCGGCAGGCTGTCGAACAGTTGACTAAACACGGCATTGAATATGTCGTTGTAATCGGCGGAGATGGCTCGATTCGTGGTGCCCAAGCATTAATGGAACACGGAATATACGTCGTTGGGGTTCCAGCGACAATTGATAACGATATTTACGGTATCGACTATACAATTGGCTTTGATACGGCTTTAAATACCGTTATTGAATCTGTAGATAAAATTCGTGATACGGCAACTTCTCATGAAAGAACGTATGTTGTCGAAGTAATGGGAAGAGATGCGGGGGACTTAGCTCTTTACGCAGGGTTAGCAGCCGGAGCAGAGAGCATCATTATCCCAGAAAAAGAGACCCCTTTTGAAGATGTAATCGAACGACTAAATAACGCCAGAAAACGAGGAAAGAAACATAGTATTATTATTTTAGCCGAAGGAGTTGGAGACGGAACAGTTTACGCTCGAAAGATTGAACGAAAAACCGGTGATGAAACGAGAGTAACGGTTTTAGGCCATATCCAGCGGGGTGGCTCCCCCTCGGCGCGGGATCGCGTCCTTGCAAGCACTTTAGGGGGGATGGCAGTAGACCTAATTGAACAAAAGAAAAATGGACAAATTGTCGGTTACCGTAACAATAAACTCATTGCCCAACCAATCGAAACAGTTTTGCAAGAAAGTCATTCGATTAACGAAGCAATGTATACATTATCAAAAGACTTATCTTATTAGATGAATTTGGAGGGACATAATCGTGCGAAAAACAAAAATTGTTTGTACAATCGGACCAGCATCGGAGGATTATAATACATTAAAACAACTAATTGAAAATGGAATGGACGTAGCTCGGTTAAACTTTTCTCACGGTGATTATGAAGAACATAAAGAACGAATCGAAAGGATTCGAAACGTTTCAGAAGAGCTCGATACACCGGTTTCAATTTTAATCGACTTACAAGGCCCTGAAATTCGGACTCGGTCATTCGAAGGTGGTGAAGCTACCCTTTCAGAGGGGGAGACAGTCTACATCACGATGGAAGATATCGTTGGAACGAAAGAGCGTTTTTCCGTTACTCACGAAGGGCTAATTTACGACGTCCAAGAAGGTTCAATTATTTCTTTAGATGACGGACTCATTCAATTGGAAGTTGAATCAATTGATTTAGATAAAAAAGAAATAAAAGCAAAAGTTTTAAATAGCGGTGTCATTAAAGATAAAAAAGGAGTAAATATTCCAGATGCTCACGTTAATTTACCAGCATTAACCGAAAAGGATAAACAAGATATTTTGTTTGGGATTCAGCAAGGTATCGATTTTATCGCAGCTTCCTTCGTTCAAGATCAACAAGACGTCATTACGATTCGTAAAATGTTGGACAAAAATGGTGGCGAGCAAATCCAAATAATTTCTAAGATTGAAAATCGTCGTGGTGTTGAACAGTTCGATAAAATTTTAAAAGCTAGTTATGGTATTATGGTGGCAAGGGGCGACCTCGGAGTGGAAATACCCCCAGAAGAAGTACCTCTCGTTCAAAAGGATTTAATCGAGCGTTGTAATTTAGTTGGAAAACCAGTTATTACAGCAACCCAAATGCTCGATTCAATGCAGTGGGATCCCCGCCCAACTCGTGCAGAGGCCTCGGATGTTGCCAATGCCATTTTAGACGGAACCGATGCAATTATGCTTTCAGGAGAAACAGCCGCTGGCGATTTTCCTGTCGAAGCAGTAAAAATGATGAACGAAATTGCTTTAAAAGTTGAACCAGCAATCGACCGGGAAACGTTATTCCGTAAACAAAGTAAATTAGAAGTCGTTACGATTACGGATGCGATTAGTCAATCTGTCACAAATGTAGCATCCAATTTAGATGTTAGTGCAATTATTACACCGACAGAAAGTGGACATTCTGCACGTATGGCTGCGAAATATCGTCCGAACGTTCCAATTATCGCAATTACATTTTCGAAAGAAGTACTCCGTCGCTTAACTCTCGTTTGGGGAGTATATCCAATTATTAGTGGTGATGCTAGTTCGACGGATGAGTTGTTAGATATCGCGGTCAATAAAGGTTTAGAGACAAAATTGTTTGAACGAGGCTCGAAGGTAATTATTACAGCTGGGGTACCGGTAGGTGTAAGTGGTACGACGAACATGCTTAAAGTTCATGTGATTGGAAATGTTATAACAAAAGGGATCGGAATCGGCCGACACTATGCTTACGGTCGAGCAATCGTGGTAAAGGATGCCGAGGAAGCAAATCGACGTGTTGAGGAAGGTGATATTATAGTCACAGCATCAACAAACAAAGATATGATCCCTGCAATTCGTAAGGCAGGCGGAATTGTGGCAGGTGAAGGCGGAATTACTTCTCATGCAGCAGTCATCGGGCTAAGTTTAGGTGTACCCGTCGTCGTCGGTGTAAAAGATTATGAAAAAATCCCTGATAATGAAATGATTACGATTGATGGAGGAACCGGTAATATCCACCAAGGTTATGCAAGTGTCTTGTAAAGAAGTATTGGGCAGGCTTCATTTCTGCCCAAACTCTTAAAAGAAAGGTGATTTAGTTTGACGATTTGGTTATTGCTTATATTTATTGTTATTCCGGCAATTGAAATTACACTTTTTATATGGACGGGAAGTCACATCGGTGCTCTATCAGTCTTTCTCTTAATTATTTTAACAGGTGTATTAGGTACGTTAATCGTTCGCTTTGAAGGAATGGAAACGTGGCGTCGTGCCCAACATTCTTTAGCTAAAGGTGATTTACCAAAAGATGAACTGTTCGATGGTATATGTATTTTAATCGCTGCAGTCTTATTAATCACACCAGGCTTTTTCACCGATGTACTTGGCTTTTTAATCGTTTTTCCATTAACACGAAAGCCTTTTACGAAGTTACTAAAATATTTTGTCGCAAAACAAATCGCGAAGGGGACGATTATTTTTCGCCGTTGGTAATTAAGGTTAACTTAATCGTCCCGCATAAATAAACTTATACAACAAATGAAAAATGTTAGCGTGATATAAGCTACTTAATAAGATGAGGAGTATCGGTGATAACAGTAAGCCAATTGCACCGAACAATTTCATCGCTAGAAAAAGAATAACAATCGTCACTAGAGGATGTAAGCCGAGGTTTCCTGCAAGAAGTCTCGGCTCTATAAATTGTCGCAAAATAACTAATCCAATGTATAAAGACGTAAGTTGAATCGTCTCAATGTAATCGCCAGAGAAAAATAAATAACAAATCCAAGGAATTAACAAAAGTCCAATCCCGACGTATGGAATAAGATCGACAACGATTATTAAAAAGGCGATGATTAAAGGATGTTCGAAACGAAATAAAAGTAAATATATAAACGTCAGGATACCGGTAATGAATGCAATCATAAAATGAGCTTTTACAAGCCCAATGACAGAGCGTTTCGTTGCAAGTTTAATATTTCGAGCTAATTGAGTAATTGGCTTTGGAATAAATCGGTTTAGAAGGACAGTAATTTTCTCATAATCTTTTGTCATAAAGTACGTCGCAAACAAAATAAAGAAAAATATAAGCGAAAGCTGGACGAAGGAAGTTAGAAAGTTAGTCGTTATTTTCATACTTTGTTGTAAAATTGGTGTTACGTTTTCAATTATTTTCTCACTAATAAATTGGGCGATTGTCCCTTCATAAATCGATAATGGAAAAATAAGGTTGATTCGTTCGACAATCGGTAGCACAATTGATTGTTCAAATTGATAAAATAAATGGTGAAGATTTTTTACATACGTCGGCACGTAACTAAAAAGTTGTGTCAATTCTTCATACAATTGTTTTACGGCAAAAAAACTCGTTACCATCGATATACAAAAAAATAGAAAGATTGCAAACATCGTTGCTAAACCCCGATGAATCCCCCATTTTTTCCGTAATAAGGAAACAAAAGGTTGTAATAAAATACTTATAATAAAAGCGATTAAAAAAGGATAAAAATATACGACTGATATGTAACTAAGAAAGCTAACGATTCCTATTAAACTAATAACCGTAAGTAAACGGATTAATTGTCCTTTCCATGAGTTGTCCACTTTTATCCCTCAAATCTACTATATAATTGAAGTTTTTTCCTACTACTCTTTTATATGACTGAAAGCACTTCAATAGAAGGGTACTGAGGCAATAAAATCATGAAAAAAGGGTGAATTTTTTGTGAATCATTCATGACGAATACCTTTCAATTCACTTTATTGTCAAAATCCTATATAATACCTTTTAGAGATAAAGAAAAATTATCAATATATGTTCATGTAGTTTGAGTTTAATTTAAAAAGGAGAGATAAGATATGACAGCAACAAAAGGACTTGAAGGAGTTGTCGCTACTGAATCATCAATTTGTTCTATTATTGATGACCAGCTAGCTTATGCAGGGTATAGAATAGATGATCTAGCTGAAAACGCATCCTTTGAAGAAGTCATTTATTTGTTATGGAATCGTGAACTCCCGAACGAAGAACAGTTAAACGAACTTCGCTCTCAATTAGCTAATGAAATGGAAGTACCAGAGCCTGTAATCGATCATTTAAGATCTTATGATTTAACGAAGGTTCACCCGATGGCAGCTTTACGAACAGCGATTTCCCTACTCGGACTTTATGATGAAGAAGCTGAAGTAATGGACCCAGAAGCGAACAAGCGTAAAGCAATCCGCTTACAAGCTCGTGTGTCAACGATTGTAACGGCTTTCTCACGTCTCCGTCAGGGTAAAGAGCCAGTTAAGCCTAGAAAAGATTTAACTTTTGCTGAGAACTTTATTTACATGTTAAATGGTAAAGAGGGAGAACCAATTGAAGTAGAAGCAATCGATAAAGCCCTAGTACTCCATGCAGATCATGAATTAAACGCATCTACATTTACTGCACGGGTATGTGTTGCAACCTTATCCGACGTTTACTCAGGAATTACATCAGCAATCTCTGCCTTGAAAGGGCCTTTACACGGTGGAGCAAACGAGCAAGTAATGGCAATGTTGACAGAGATTGGCGAAGAAGAAAACGCTATCCCTTATGTAAAAGATAAATTGGCGAAAAAAGAAAAGATTATGGGAATGGGACATCGTGTATACCGTAAAGGTGACCCACGTGCGAAATTTTTAAAAGAAATGTCAAAAGAATTAACAAAATTACGTGGCGAAGAGAAATGGTATAGAATGTCTGTGAAAATTGAAGAATACATTAAAGAAGAAAAAGGTTTACCAGCGAACGTCGATTTTTACTCAGCTTCAGTCTATCATAGCTTAGGTATTGATCATGACTTGTTCACACCGATTTTCGCGGTAAGCCGTATGTCAGGATGGTTAGCACATATTTTAGAACAGTATGACAATAACCGCTTAATCCGTCCACGTGCTGATTACACGGGATATTCTTTACGCGAATTCGTCCCAATTGATGAACGTTAATAGCGTAAATGACAATATCGACATACAAACGATAGCCGGTTTTACCGGCTATTCGTTTGATAAAAATAAATAAGTACCATAATAGTTACTACATGAATAAGTTTGTAGTCTAGTTGCTTCATCCGGAAGGTTTCATACCAAAGATGAACGAAGTTATGCTATACTAAAAGTTGGTTAATTTACCAATGCGACGAAATAGAGATGAGAATCGCTTAAAGGATGGCAAACTTACGGGAATCTTTGTGAAAGTTTTCTCAAATAATATTCTTTTAATATTTTAGGAGGTATTATAGAATGACTAATAAAATTACGATAGAAAATGGGAAGTTGAATGTGCCTGATCAACCAGTGATTCCATTTATCGAAGGAGATGGAACAGGACCAGACATTTGGGCAGCAGCAAGCCGTGTACTAGACGCAGCGGTTGAAAAAGCCTACGATGGCAAGCGAAAAATCCAATGGAAAGAAGTTTTAGCAGGGGAAAAAGCATACAACGAAACTGGCGAATGGCTTCCACAAGAAACATTAGACGTAATCGATGAATATAAAGTGGCAATTAAAGGTCCTCTTACGACACCAGTTGGCGGTGGTTTCCGTTCATTAAACGTTGCTCTTCGTCAAGAGTTAGATTTATATAACTGCTTACGACCAGTTCGACACTACGAGGGTGTACCATCACCGGTAAAACATCCTGAATTAGTAGATATGGTTGTTTTCCGTGAGAACACTGAAGATATTTATGCAGGAATCGAATGGAAACAAGGAACACCAGAAGCGAAGAAAGTAATCGACTTTTTACAAGATGAAATGGGAGTAGAAAACATTCGTTTTCCAGAAACTTCAGGAATCGGTGTTAAACCAATCTCTGAAGAGGGGACGAAACGTCTCGTTCGTGCTGCGATTCAGTATGCTCTCGATGAAAATCGCGAAAGTGTAACCCTCGTTCATAAAGGGAATATTATGAAGTTTACAGAAGGTGCCTTCAAAGAGTGGGGTTACGAAGTTGCTGAAGAAGAATTCGGCGATAAAGTATTTACTTGGGCAGAATACGATCGTATCGTTGAAAAAGAAGGAAAAGACGCAGCAAATAAAGCACAAGAAGAAGCTGAAAAGGCTGGTAAGATTATTGTTAAAGACGCAATTGCTGATATTTTCCTACAGCAAATCTTAACTCGTCCGGCTGAGTTCGACGTCGTAGTTACAATGAACCTAAACGGTGACTACATCTCTGATGCATTAGCTGCTCAGGTTGGTGGAATCGGAATCGCACCGGGAGCGAATATTAACTACGATACAGGACATGCAATTTTTGAAGCGACTCATGGTACAGCTCCTAAGTATGCTGGTTTAGATAAAGTTAACCCATCATCGGTTATTTTATCCGGGGTATTAATGTTAGAGTATATGGGTTGGCATGAGGCTGCAGACTTAATTACAGACTCGATGAATAAGACGATTTCATCACAAGTCGTAACTTATGACTTTGCACGCTTAATGGATAACCCAACAGAGGTTAAGTGCTCTGAGTTTGCTGATGAGTTAATTAAAAATATGGAATAAGATATACGTATGAAAGGGCGGATGAACGGGATGAAACGTAAAAAGATATCAATCGTCGGTTCCGGATTTACCGGAACGACGACCGCTCTAATGCTGGCGCAAAAAGAGCTCGGCGATATCGTTTTAGTCGACTTACCTGAAGCAGAAAGCACAACAAAAGGAAAAGCATTAGATATGCTCCAGTCGACACCGATTTTTGGTTACGATGTATCGATTGTTGGAACAGCGAATTATGAAGAAATTTCTGGATCAGATATTGTCATTGTTACAGCAGGCATCGCCCGTCGCCCAGGAATGAGTCGTGATGATTTAGTGACGACGAATGCCAATATTATAAAAGCTGTAGCAAAAGAAATTAAAACTTATGCAAAAGATGCTTATGTAATTGTTCTTTCAAATCCAGTCGATGCCATGACCTATACGATGTATAAAGAGACCGGTTTTCCAAAAGAACGGGTTATCGGACAATCTGGAGTTTTAGATACAGCACGCTATCGTACTTTTATTGCCGAAGAATTAAATGTTTCTGTAAAAGATGTCACAGGCTTTGTCCTTGGTGGCCATGGCGATGATATGGTACCTCTTATTCGCTATTCAGCTGTAGGAGGCATTCCAGTAGAAAATTTAATTGAAAAAGATCGCCTCGATGAAATAATTGAGCGAACTCGCAAAGGTGGTGGCGAAATCGTCGAACTTTTAGGTAATGGTAGTGCATATTATGCACCCGCAGCCGCTTTAGTCGAAATGACCGAAGCAATTGTAAAAGATCAACGACGAATTTTACCAGCAATCGCCCACCTAGATGGACAATATGGTTTATCAAATATGTACTTTGGAGTGCCGGTAATTCTCGGTGGCGACGGAATCGAAAAGGTAATCGAACTCGATCTAAATGAAGATGAACAAAAAGCGTTAGAAAAATCAGCCCGATCTGTTCGAGATGTCTTAGACGTATTATCTTATAACTAAAATTATATAATAGATGAGGAAACGTAGATGGGACTAAACGTTCTATCTACGTTTTTCCATGTGAAATCATCTAAATCAATTCTCATGACTACGTAATTAGTAACTTATTTCTTCTAAAATGTTGAATTAAACAATCTTTATAACGTATAATTGGAGTAAGGATATGATTACTTTTAGATAGTGCAACTAGTAATAATTTATATTACAAACAAATGATAACGCTTACATAAAGGGGGGAGAATACATGTCTAAGGAGAAAGTCGCAGCACTTCAGCTAAAGCCAAAAATCGGGGATCTTGAAGCCAATTTAAAAGCCTGTGAACGGCTAGCGATTGAAGCCGGAGAAAAAGGAGCAAAATGGATTATTTTACCGGAATTTTTTACGACTGGAATGGCTTTCGAACCGAAAATTGTCGATGCAATTCAAAGGAAGGATGGCCCGGCACTACAATTATTAAAAGATATTGCAAAAAAGTATGATGCTTATGTCGGCGGGTCTTTTCTTCTGCGTGATGAAGACGGAGAAGTACGAAATGCGTTTTTCTTATGCAATAAAGATGGGGTGATTGGTAGACATAATAAAGACCTTCCAACGATGTGGGAAAATTGCTTTTACGTTGGAGGGCATGATGACGGACTTATCACGGTAGATGATCAAACGATTGGCGTCTCTTTATGCTGGGAGTTTATGCGCTCGCAAACCGCTCACCGATTACGTAATCGAGTCGATTTAATTGTCGGGGGAAGTTGTTGGTGGAGTATACCTGCTTGGTTTCCTAAAACGGTTACTAATCGCTGGGAAAGACAAAATGAGGCGACAGCTTTAGCAAGTGTTCATACATTTGCCCCATATGTCGGTGCACCGATTATACATGCATCTCATATCGGACAGCTTCAAAGTAAATTACCTTGGATGCCAATTTCTTATAAGGGACATTATGAGGGGGCAACGATGATTGTCGATGCTAAGGGGAACGTCATTGCAAAACGCACGCGCCAGGAAGGAGAGGGAATTGTTACAGCATATATCAATATAGGAAGAACAGAACCCGAAAAGGAAATTCCCGATTCGTACTGGCTTCATTCACGGGGCCCGCTTCCGGCGCTCAGTTGGACGTATCAACGTTGGCACGGACAACGGTGGTATCGTAATAATGTTGCCCAATAACCTATAGTTTTGAAATTATAATTATTTTTAAACTATAAAAACAAATATAAATAACATACGAGTAAGTCTGAATTAATTTAATTAAGTTTGAAACAATTTAAGGGGGAGTTGTTTATATGGCTTTTTTTCAAAGTATTTATCGAATCTATTGCCGGATTTACCAAGCGGTAGCAAAAATTATTATTTTATTATTACCTTGGCGTGAACCGGAATTATTAGAGGGTGAAAACAGTTTATTACATTTACCTAATTTATTAAAAAGAGAAGGTGTATTAAAGCCTCTGATAGTTACGGATAAAGGAATTGTGGAAGTAGGTTTAATGGAGCCTTTACTTGAAAGATTAGAAGAAGAAGGGATTCGTTATACGATTTACGACGGTACGGTACCGAATCCGACGATTGATAATATTGAAGAAGCTGTAAGTTTATATTATAAAAATAATTGTGATGGAATAATTGCCTTTGGAGGGGGATCTCCTATCGATTGTGCGAAGTTAACGGGGGCTCGCATCGTAAAACGTCGTAAAAAAGTAGAAAAAATGCACGGCCTGTTTAAAATCTTAAAGCGCCTCCCACCTCTTTTTGTCGTACCTACGACAGCAGGAACAGGAGCAGAAGCGACGTTAGCTGCAGTATTCACAAATAGTGAGACGAATGAGAAATTCCCAGTGATGGATATTTCCATCATTCCTCATTTTGCTGTGCTCGACCCGTTACTTACATTAAAACTACCACCCCATATTACGGCTGAGACAGGTATGGATGCCTTAACTCATGCAGTCGAAGCTTATATTGGTCGTAGCAACACGAAAAATACAGAAAAATGGGCAATTGAAGCGACGAAGCTAATTTTCGATAACATTTACGAAGCATATTCAAATGGTGATAATATCGAAGCACGGAAAAATATGCAAAAAGCAGCCTATTATGGCGGGATGGCTTTCACTCGAGCTTTTGTCGGTTATGTCCATGCAATTGCTCATCAAGTTGGTGGATTTTACAATGTTCCTCATGGATTGGCAAACGCAGTTATTTTACCGGAGGTGCTCGAATATTACGGTGAATCGGTTCACGAACGTTTAGCCGA
>Ga0209487_1004407_pt1 | contig 10820 bp, 13 predicted proteins | sample Poulit2012_FD_187524 | JGI IMG/M metagenome (GOLD analysis project Ga0209487, IMG submission 187524) | Agricultural soil microbial communities from Georgia to study Nitrogen management - Poultry litter 2012 (SPAdes) (version 2) | ecosystem: Environmental > Terrestrial > Soil > Agricultural land... | reverse complement strand
CAAATAGCTGAGTTTTTACCCCTTGATGTAATCAGTTAACTATTAAAAAATCTCGATATTTTTTCGATCAATAAAAAATCCCAAAGAATAATGGTTTGCTTTGGGGTTTTTATGCTGTTCTTAATATAAACGTTACAGAGTTTATCCAAAGGTCGGCTTTTATTAGGAAAGTGAAAAAGAGTTTGCAATTGTTTAGACGCGATATATGAATCCGTTTAGTTGACCTATAGCTTATTATTACTATGATCACCAATGATTTTTAGCTTTGTCTAAATTTTCCCGACTAATCAATGATTTTTGCATGGAAGTTGGGCAAATTAAATTGTATTTTTTAATCTTTTTATTAATCGATTTTATATCATAATCATTTTCGGCAGTTTGTAAGTGTGAAATGATTTCTTTTTGCAATGTTAACCATGGCGGTAGAAAGCCTGCATCTTTTGCTTTTTCTTGGAAATTTTGTAAGATATCTTTTTCCATATAATTTTTCGGCAGAGGTTTTCCTTTGCCTTTACCGGTAAAATTATCTTTTTCACCAGATGACTCTAAAATATCACCAATCAAATCATTATACTTCTTATTCATAAAATCCACACCTTCGAAATGATATTAAGATCGGATAATCGCTCTGAATGATTTATCGATCGTTTATGGTTATTCATCAATCTAATTTGTTTCGAACCAAATTTCTAGATTCATTTGATTTGTTATAGCTACTTGCATCAAGATGGATGGTCATTAAATGTTAAAATAAACTCCACAAAATTTACTACAGACCCACGCTGGATAAATGATTTCTTGATCAATATCTCCATTTGGTAAAACTTCAATGAACTCCCAAGCATCTTCAATCATTTCACTTTGACAATTCGGACAATTCGTTGGAAGTTGTTTGTTTGGCAAAAGCTATCATTCCTTTCATCTGCTCATAAACTTTGAAAAAGTATGTTAATCTTTATTATAGTAGGGTGCAAAAATCCTAGAGTAAACCAAAGAGAGTAGGTAAACATATGTCAAATATTCACTATTTCCAAAGATATTCACAAAAAGAAAATATCGTTACAAATAATACTATGTTACTTTTCAGTCGATTATATCATTATGACACAACGCGCTTCAATCGCTTTTTACAAACATTGCTCCAAGATTCTGGGGAAAACTTTGATGCAGCCATTCAGTTTCGCCAGCAAAAAAGAGTCAAACATAGCATTCCTGATGCAGTTATTGAACAACCAAGTATTAAAATCATTATTGAAACAAAGCTTTATGGACAAGAAAATCTAAAGCAACTAAAAAATCATTGTAAATCATTTAAAAATGAAGATTTGCAAATACTTTTATTAATTGGTCATGAACCAATTGATGATTCATATCGACGAAATGTTGTTCAGTTATTAAATGATATTAATAGTAATCGTGAGAAAAAGATTTCTTTCGCTGCCATTACATTTAAAGATATATGCAAAAATTTTAACGAAGTTCTTAATGATTTTGATCAAGAGATGCATGCCATCATTGCTGATTATGAATCGTTTTGTCTGGAAGAAAAACTTATCGATAATTCGCAGACAAAAATGCGTGCCGTGTCTGTGGGTGATACCTTACAACAAAACTTACAATATAATCTATATTATGCACCGACAAGCAGAGGCTATCAAACTCACAAATATTTAGGCTTATACCACCGAAAGTCGATAAGGGCAATTGGAAAAATTACAGCAATTGCAGACATATCATACCAGCACGAACAATTAATAGTTGAAAATATCGTGTTGGGTAATTTAACTGAGAAACAAAAAAACGATGTTAAACATGTAATCATCGAAGCAAAGGAAAAGTATGGTTATTTTATATCTGAAGGCCATCGTTTTTTCTTTGTTGATCATTTTTTTGAGTCAAATTATAGAAAAACGTCTAAATATGGATTAATTAGCTCGAAATACTTTGATTTGGCGGACATACAAGGCTATTCAAAAAGTATGGATGCAAAAGATATTGCAACATTCCTCCAGGACCAAGTGTGGGAGTAACGATTAAATTTAGATATCCACATCGTTTGGTAGATTTTTATTGCAAAATACATATTTTTAGATTAAATAGATACTAAAAACTTATAATAATTATTCATTTCCTAGATTACCGTACAATCCCTGCATGCCATAACATGGTACATGCAGGTTTTTTTCTATGTCTGTCGATAGTTATTTTATCTAAATTCATATCATAAAAATTGCATGTATTTAGTGTGCGTAACAACGACTTGTTTATCGGGCCTTTAGGAAAATGTCTATTCAAAAACAATCATTGACAATTATTATGATTCATTAACTTTTACTATTGACTGAATGTTTTTGCATAGTGTATGATGTACAGTATAAGATAGTGTATGATATACAGTATAGAAAAGAGGTAAATTAATGGATCAAATACTTAATTCACTACTCACTGAATTAAGAAGAGGAAATTTAACTTTGGCCGTTTTGAGTCAACTCAAGACTCCACAGTATGGCTACTCACTTGCCCAATCCCTTGAAAAGATTGGGGTCATGATTGAACAAAATACACTATATCCACTTCTAAGAAGATTGGAAAAACAAAAATTGTTAGTGAGCCATTGGGATCGATCAGGTGCAAGGCCACGAAAATATTACGAATTAAGTGAGTATGGTAAAGAAATTTTTCAGCTAGTAAAAACAGAGTGGATGCAGAGTACACGAAGGCTTTACAATGTTTTAAATGAAGGAGCGGATGATCATGAATTTAATTGATCGCTATATTCAGGAAGTAATCCGTCGATTACCAGATAAACAGCGAAGTGATATTGCACTGGAATTGGAGTCAACAATTTACGATATGCTACCTGAAGATTATTCAGAGGAAAATGTTCATGAAGTACTGACAACCTTAGGTAATCCAGCTATTCTTGCCAGTGAATATAATGATAAACCGATGCATTTAATTGGGCCGAAGTATTATGATGTTTATATTTCTTTGCTTAAAATGATACTTCCAATCGTTATATGTGTCTCATTAGTTGCAATTGTTGCAACAAAATTTCTCAGCTCGATTGAGAGTGATGCTATTTTAGAAATATTAATCACGACTTTTAGCGAAAGTATTTGGGTAGTAATTAATGTGTTTATTCAAACATTTTTTTGGCTAACAATAACATTTGTGATTATCGATCGTGCTGATCAGGTAAAAGATCGTTCACCAGTGTCGATGCGTTTTAAACCATGGACACCAAAGGATTTACATCATGTCGTGTATGTTCCAAAGAAAAAATCCATTAAAACAGTTGAATTATTCATCAGTTTGTTATGGACTGCCATATGGGGAACGGCCTATTTTTATGCAGACCATTTATTAGGAATATACGAAAGCAGTGAAAGTGGTTTAAGGCTTGTCACACCTGCATTTAATCAGGATGTTCTGATGTTGTTTTGGCCACTAATTCTTTTATTAATTGGCGCAGAAGTAGCTTTGGCCATTTATAAAATGATCAAAAAACAATGGACACGTAAACTCGCGTTGTTTTATACAATAAAAGAAAGTGCATCTGTAATCATATTTATAATTATTATAAACCAGTCTAACTTATTTACGGAAAAATTCCTTGATCAACTCGGTCAATTATTTAGTGCTTCACCCATCACTATTAAAAATAACTTAGTATGGGGTTCGATCATAATTATGATAATTTCAGTAGGAATAGCTATCTTCGATGTATATCGAAAAGCGAATATTAAAGGCGATGTAAACGAAGGGATGGATAGTTGATTATTAATTGTGTACATTAATTTTTGTTATTAAAAAACACCTGATTTTGTGCTACGGTATATTCACATTTATGTATTGTCTGTTATGAATAGGTGGCTTTTTTTGGCGGTGCCAAATGGAAGTTTTTGCCGACTTTTTAGTTAATATAGAAACCCGAGCACATAGGGAACGGACGAAATATGTTTTAGATTGGATTAATACACAATTTCCTCCATATAGTTGCGAAAATAAAATGGAATTAGCCAATGTTTACACATCGAGACACATTTATTATTGCCTTTAGTATTGCTAAAAAACATTTAGCGATAGCGCCTGAACAAACAGGTATTGATTAATTTTCTGCTGACATTAAAAAAGCCGGGTATGAACATACGAAACATTTAATTCAGATCCCATGGAATAAAGAAGTGGACTTTTCTTTACTTTAACAGCTAATACAATTTAATATCATCGATAAAGCGGATTGCTCGACGTTTTGGCGAAAATAACTATTAAAAATATTTTTGATAAATCACACGGAGGTCCACAAGTTTATAGCTAGCATCGGATAATAATAACTATAACGTAAATTTAGGATCATTATCGTTTGGATTTTAAATATATCCAATTAACCATTGAGTGGCAAAAGAGGTATTAAAAATGAGAGAGTACCATTTTAAAGATGTATTATTCAAAAACAAAAAGAAGACGATTATCGTTGAAAATGCTAAGCAAGAACATATCGGCTCTGTTCAAATGATTGATATAGAAGGGTGTGAGCAAGGAAGTTCTTTTTCTTATGCACCGGCCAATGAAAAGATTGTTCAAATGGGTATCCAAAAACGCCGGCTTAAAAATATTCTTTTTCCTCTATATACGATCAAGCGAGGCAGTCAAACTTATACGTTCAGAGATAAACCAGGATATAATTTACTATATTTTTGTGTCGTTGGGAAGATTAACGATCAAACAGTTACGTTTGAAGAGAATTGGAATGGAGATATCGATCTTAAAATAGATAATGTTCAACGCGCGACAATTAAAATGAACGAATTTACATTGAAGACGACAATTCTTGTAGACCAGACAATTAATGAAACGTCTATTTTCTTTGCGGTAACTGTTTTGATCTATTTTATGTTTAAAATTTATGAGGATGAAGCTGAACTCATTCAAGAACTTCTATTGGATGATTAAACATTCTTTGTCATAGGGATAGATATAAAATCTCATTGTCTAGAAAGTATTGGGATATTTCTTAATCATGTTAAAATTATATTAGTAATATTTATACAATTTCAACTCATCGACCCTATTTATATAAGAGGTGTCCTAATTAAGGGCGATCATTGAAAATGAAGTCGATGCCCATAAAGATAGCGATTCAAACAATTAATGTAATAATGAAACAAGGTATGAGTAAACCAAAATATTTTTTTAACCCAACTTCCTTTTGTTTAATAACATAAATACTAACAAACACACCCGAAATTAATAGAATGAGTGCAATATAATAGAATGAATTTTAAAACAACCGTGAGCATTCCGCCCGATTGATTTGGTGCCATACATAAGGGTCCATTAAAAATAATCCACCGATAACACTGAATAATGTTGAAAAGTAACCATAGGATTTACTGGAAGTCACCAAGTCACTCCGTTTCTAAGGATTATAAAAATGTAATGTCCCAATGACGATAATTATTGAATATAAATTAATAAAAATGCCAAATAGTGGAGTATTGTCTATTCCCTTTCGCCTAAACAATACAATGACACATAATAAAATGGCTATTAAGCTTAAAGGGATGTTAAAAAAAATATATGCCGGCTTTTGCAGTAAAACATTCATATTCATTAAAAATAAATTAATAATTAAAAGAGTATAAGATAAACCGTGTAAAATAGTCGATCCTTTTATGTTCATTATGTCACCTCCACGACAAGCAAAGATTTTTTTACGGTGTAATACCTAAAATCATCGCGAATAAATTTAATGTTGGTAAGAGCAGTAAAGTGATAATGAGGGCGACTAATCCTATCCGCATGTAAGCAAAATTTTGGCTCTGTTTTAAAATTTTTTTATTAGGTTCTAAATCATTTTCTGTATGAATTTCAGTAAATTCTTTTTCAAGAAGTGATTGATAAATATCAAGTTTCTCTAACTCATTTTCTATTTCTTCTTCCTCCTCTGCCGTTAAATCACCGTCACGATATTTTTCTAACATCTTTCTAAATTCATCAACTCGCAAATGGATCTCACCTTTCTTTTGATAGTTGTCTCAATTTATTTCGAGCACGAAAGAGGATGCTTTTAAAGTTAGCAACCGTTACATTCATTGCAGTAGCGGCTTCCTTATAACTCATTTCCTCAATATAAAAATAAATAATGGCTTTTCGATAGTTATCTTGTAAATTTTTAATTCTTTTTAAGAGTTGCTTAATTACTTCTTTTGTAAATAAACGTTCTTCCGGTGTCTTTTGTCGATCTTTAATTCTGGAAAAATCATAGTCAATATCTGTTATTTTTTTATTTTTTCTTAAATGGTCATAAAATAAATGACGGGCAACCGTAAACAACCAGGCTTTATTTGTTGTTTGATTAATATTACCTAAGTTCAAATAAGCGCGTATAAATGTTTCTTGGACAATATCTTCTGTTAAATGCTTGTCTTTTGTTAAGGAAAAAACAAATCGATATAAATCGTGAAAATATTTAGTGTACAGATCTTTAATCGTCATCCAAAAAACATCCCCCTTACATACATAACGGATAAGATGCAAAATTGTTTCACTAAAAAGTAGATTCGTTGTTAATTCATAAGAAAAACACTCTGATTCACGATCAACCTATTAAATTGGAAAAGTTTTATGTTAAAATAGTCTTATTGAAATTTGGCGTCGTTTCGTTCAGTAAATAAACTTTTCTATAACGAATTTTTATGTGAAACAGTAAATTAGACTTACAGTAATATGTCGAGTAGCGATTAATATAACTTGATTATCGAAAGGCAATGCGCTTCAACAAGCATTACTAAGTTAATCATAATATCCCGTGTCAAAAGCTACCTATCAATGAAAGCATTTTGAATTTATATATACTTCATATAAAAGACGCCTTTTAGGCATGCAAATTAAGTTTTTTTAGACTTACATTTCCAAGAGACGTATTATTTAAAATATTAAGGGAGAAGAGTTCAGATGAAAACTAAAAAACAAAAATTCGAAAACGTTTTCAAGCGCTTTACTAAAAACAAGCTCATACATGAAGCAATTCTTTCAGTTGAAAACACGACAGGTGATTTTTCATATAGTAATGAATATGGTGAAAAGAATCTGAATACACCATTCGTTATAGCAAGCGTTACAAAACTATTTACAACTACCTGTATTTTTATTTTAAAAGAACAGGGCAAACTATCACTCGACGATCGACTAACAAAATACTTCCCAGAAGATACGCTCAATAAATTACATGTATACAAGGGAAAGGAATATTCGCAAAATCTTACAATTACTAATTTATTGCTGCAAACGAGCGGTTTACCGGATGATTTTGAAGAAGGTAGTCATCCAACAAAAAAACAATTGATTGAGCAAGATATACATTATACGTTTGATGACGTGTTATTGATGACGAAACAACAAAAGCCACACTTTGCACCTGGTATGAGAAAACGAGCTCATTATGCAAGCATAAATTTTGATCTACTTGGAAAAATCATTGAAAGTGTTTCCCGCTTACCCTTAGAAGATGCATATAAACAATTTATCTTTGATCCTCTAGAGCTTAAAAACACTTATCTGCCAGTAAGTGATAAAGATTTTATACCAAATATTTATTATAAGGATCAAGTTCTTTACCGACCTAAAGCTATCCAAAGTAGTCGGGCGAGTGGAGGGGCAATTTCTACAGCAAGTGAACTAATGGTATTTATCAAAGCTTTTTTCGGCGGGAAATTATTTAATAAAACTATTTTTCGTGAACTAGAAGTAAATAATCGATTGCAATTTGGTATGTTTCCGATTCACTATGGGGCTGGTTTTATGAGAGTTCCCCTTGGTGGGATTATCAATCTTTTTATGGGTAAAGGTGAATTAATTGGTCATTCTGGTTCATCAGGTTCATTTGCGTTTTATTTTCCGAGAAAGGATTTATTTCTTGTTGGTGATGTGAATCAAGTTGCAAATCCTGGTCTTCCCGTGCGTTTGGCTATGCAACTAGCTATGACTTTGAAGTAATAGTGAGCTTCAATTTAACAGGTTGATTTTTTAATAAATACTTTTCTTAAATTAAGTCAAATGAATAAAAGGGGTGCTAACTAAATGAACTTTATAATCCGTAAGATGAAAAAAGAAGATATTAAGCAAGTTCGAGATGTGGCGACAAAAAGTTGGCATTCAACTTATGATGGAATCATACCACATGAAATCCAAGAAAATTTCTTGAAGGTTGCTTATAGTGATCAAATGATGGAAAGAAAATTACATAAATCATTTATTTTTGTAGCGGAAGTGGAAAATAAAATCATCGGTTTTGCCAATTTCACACTAGTAAACGAGAAAAGGCAATCGGAATTAAGTGCCATCTATCTTTATCCTATTTATCAGGGTAAAGGAATTGGCACTGAATTATTGCAAAAAGGCATCAATGAATTAGAAAATATCAAAGAAATTTATGTTGATGTAGAAAGAGAAAATAGTATTGGTAAGTCCTTTTATAAAGCAAAAGGATTTCAGGTTATTAAGGAATATGATGATAAATTTAATGGACATATTTTCAAAACAATTCGGATGAGTTTAACAATCTAATTTTGCAATAAATTTGTGCAATGATTGCCTAATAGTTGTTTTTAAAATAACCGCAACTCTGTATCATTTGATGACGATAATGTAAGTGAGCAATAGAAATTGATGTTTCTACAAACAAATCATTAGTTAAATTATTAATAGACTAAAATGGCTCATGATTGTTTCGTGAAATCACTCAGTAAATACTCAATTGGACTGCTAGGTAACCATTAAAAATAGACTTGTAATCAGACAAGTTATTTTTAACATATTTATTTTATATTTCTTCTGATAATGATTAAGCTATGGTATGATGAGTTAGGTTATTTAGGTATTTAATGCTTATGAAAATCATATATACTTGGATAGATTGTAGATAGGAGTTAATTATTCATATGTGGCTAATTTCAGCAATTTTTGCTGCAACTGCTTGGGGTGCGGCAAATTTATTTTATAAAAAAGGCTCTGAGCCGACTGATCGCTACAGTCATTTAAAAATCGTAACGATGGTCGGTTTTGTTATGGGGATTCATGCATTTATTTATTTAATTATTAAAGATTTTAATTTTGATCCGTTTGACATGATTCGTTATTTACCTGTTTCAGCGATGTACATATTATCGATGACAATCGGCTATGTCGGATTACGTTATATTGAACTTTCAATTGCAGCTCCTGTACAAAACTCAGCAGGGGCTGTCAGTGCTATTTTATTATTCATCTTTTTTCCTCGAGAAATGCACTTTGTCGATATTTTTGCTGTTGTCATTATTACTGCAGGTGTCATTGGTCTGGCGATGATTGAAAAGAAAATTGAAGACGATATACATACGTTGCAAGACGATTTTATTGATCCAAAATATCAATTGAGTGTGATGGCGATAACGTTCCCCATTCTTTATGCAGTGATTGATGGATTAGGGACGTTTGCTGATGGAATTTATTTGGATGAGCTTGAACTTATTAGTGAAGATTCTGCATTGCTTGCCTATGAATTTACATTTTTTATTGTCGCCGTCATTGCTTATGTTTATGTTCGGTTCATTAAAAAAGAGGCGTTTTTTATTTTAAAAGAACGTGATCGTACATATGCGGCGATTTTAGAGACGACCGGACAGTTTTTCTATGTATTTGCTATGGCTGGTAATGCAATTATCGCAGCTCCATTAATTGCCGCACATGGGATTTTTTCTGTTATTCTTTCACGTATTTTCCTAAAAGAAATTATGTCACGTGGTCAATATATTATGATCGCAATTGTTATGCTCGGTATTATTTTACTTGGGATTTCTGAAGGTATGTGAGTAGATTATAAGGAAAAGTAAGAAACAATCATACTATTTAATATGAAAATAATTCAAGTTTTGTAGGGAATTTCATTAATAAAATCATTTGATAAAACATTGACTGGGCTGTTTTCGGTATTCAATCGAATTCATTCCAGTCAATTTTATTTTACTTTGGAATATATCGATATAACAATCGTCAACGTGAATAACGGTTATAATGAAGTGAGTCAACGAATAAAATATCAACTTTCATTTCTAGACATGTCTATGTTTTTAATAGTGGTTTATTTCTTTCATTAGATGGATAAATAATTTTATTTAATGTTAAGTAACGCGAATGAATAAATATGGAGTTGTGCATAGATGTAGTAAACATCGCAAAAATTATGTGATACGTTATACTTGAAAGAGTGAGAAACGTTTGGAGGTTGTCATGCGAAATATTTTAGTTGTTGATGATGATCGAAACATCAGAAACTTAGTTTCAATATACTTAAGAGAACAGGGGTTTACTGTTTTTCAAGCGACAAATGGCGAAGAAGCTTTACACGTGTTAGAAAAAGAACCATGTGATATCGCTATTGTTGATATTATGATGCCGATCATTGATGGTTATGAATTAACCCAAACCATTCGGGAATATTACGATATCCCAATCATTTTGTTAACGGCTAAAGATCAAATCGAAGATAAAGAGAAAGGTTTTTTATCCGGGACAGATGATTATTTAGTGAAACCCTTTGAATTAAAAGAACTTTTATATCGGATTAAAACATTATTTCGTCTTTATGAAAAAAGTACGGACGATATTATTACGCTTGGTGAAACAATTATTAGTAAAAAGAACTATGAAATTACGATCGGGGAGCAAGCTTTTTTATTACCATTAAAAGAATTTGAACTTCTTTTTTTCTTAGCCTCACACATTGATCAAGTATTTACCCGAGAGCAGTTAATCGAAAGAATATGGGGATATGACTT
>Ga0209487_1004406_pt1 | contig 10821 bp, 8 predicted proteins | sample Poulit2012_FD_187524 | JGI IMG/M metagenome (GOLD analysis project Ga0209487, IMG submission 187524) | Agricultural soil microbial communities from Georgia to study Nitrogen management - Poultry litter 2012 (SPAdes) (version 2) | ecosystem: Environmental > Terrestrial > Soil > Agricultural land... | reverse complement strand
GGTTGATTTTGTTGTGCATTCGTGTCCATTTCTTCTGCCGTAACATTTAATTCAACGACGGTTCCGGCAAAAGGTGCAGTGAGTTGTGTCCCATCTACATAGGTGACCAGCACCTCATCTTCTTCAACGGCATTGTTTTCTTCAACATTCACTTCAGCAACTAAACCCTGTCCGACTAAATTTTCTGTTTGTGTAGGAGTAATCATTCCGACTGTACTAATCACATCTTTAAAATCTTGTTGGCTAACGGAAGTTGTTTCCACTTCAAGGGTTTCCGATGTTGATTCTCGTGGCCAAACAAAGAAGAGGATGGCAACTACAGCAATCAGCCCTGCTATGATTCCTATCGTTCTCTTTTTCAAAATAAGACTCCTTTCTATGTTATTCATTCTACTTATCTAGTATAACGGATGAAATTCGCGAAAACTTCATAATACACCTCTCTTTTAAGAGAATTAATAAAATCTTCATATTTAGGGCGTGAACTTCATCCCTTAAATATTTCAAAAAATATGCTAAAATAGATGAAGGAGAAATTCGAGAGGAGGAGATCTCTCAATGAATAAAGAAAAAATATTTGTCGTGGGTGATGTCCATGGACAAATCACGATGGTAGAGAAACTGCTCAAACACTGGAAACCTGAGGAAGAACAATTGCTATTTGTAGGTGATTTAGCGGATCGTGGTGAAAATTCAAAAGCAACTCTTGAGCTTGCACGTGACTTAGTTGAAAAACAAAATGCGATTGTCATCAAAGGAAATCACGATGAAATGCTAGAAATGTTTTTGGAAAATCCCTCCGAACACGTCATGTTGTATTATATGAATGGTGGCGGAAGTACGGTCAATTCTTTACTGGGCCGAGAAGCAAACCAACAAGAATTTGAAAAAAATGCTCAAGAAATTAAAGAACAATATCCATGGTTGCTTCCATTTCTAAAATCTTTACCTCTGCATTATGAGTGGGAAGATTATTTATTTGTACATGCAGGCGTCAATTTGCGCAAAGATAATTGGAGAGATTCATCCAATCATGATTTCGTTTGGATTCGAGAAGGTTTTTACGACCAGCCGAACCATACGGATAAAACAATCATCTTTGGACATACAGTCACCGCCACCCTCAATAAAGGCGTTAATAATTTTGATGTTTGGGAAAGTGGCGACGGTTTGATTGGACTGGATGGTGGAGCGGTATATGGTGGAAAAATGCATGCTTTGGTTCTTACAAAGGATAAAATTGAAGACCATTACTTTGTTGAAAATGAGGGCTACCGGTTTTAGTTCGCAAAAGCAGTAATGAGATAAAAAGACAAGTGAGTATAGTAGGAGTATGAGAGAATGGCAGAAGTAAAAGAAGAAAAGCAACAAATGGATCAAACAGGAAATCGAGTATTGACTCTTTTAAATGAGGAGTTAACAAACTACTCAAACAAGCAAATTGAAGTCGTCCTTGATTTATTAGCAGATGGGAACACAGTTCCTTTTATCGCGCGTTATCGAAAAGAAGCGACGGGATCACTGGACGAGGTGGAAATTCGCGATATTGAAGATCGGTATCAGTATTTATCAAATCTAGAGAAGCGAAAAGCAGAAGTTCTTCATTCAATCGAAGAACAAGATAAGCTAACACCTGAGCTTGAAAGCGAAATTAAACAAGCGACTCAATTGCAACGTGTGGAAGATTTATATTTACCTTACCGACAAAAACGTCGTACCCTTGCGACGATTGCGAAAGAAAAAGGACTCGAACCATTTGCAGAGTGGTTAATGACTTTCCCTGAAGAAGATATTGCTAAAGAAGCAGAAAAATACATCAATCCAGAACAAGAATTAGAAACTGTGGAAGATGTTTATGCCGGTGTTCATGAAATTCTAGCGGAGTATACTTCAGACAATGCGGAATTCAGAAAATGGATTCGCGGAAAAACAATGAATAGCGGTAAAATCGAAGTCATTGTGAAAGACGAAGAAGCAGACGAAAAAGGCGTTTATCAAATGTATTATGAATATGATCGTCCTGTCAATAGGCTAGCGTCTCACCAAGTGCTTGCGATTAACCGTGGAGAGAAAGAAAATATTTTGACGGTAAAAATTATTGTGGATGAACAAGAAATCCATGATTATTTATTTGACCAAACTATCCCGTCTTTAGCAATTTCTGGTGCGATTTCTTTTGTTCAAGAAGCCAATGAAGATGCCTATAAACGTTTTATTCAGCCAGCAATTGAGCGTGAAATTCGTGCATCATTAACAGAAGATGCTGAAGATCAAGCAATTAATGTCTTTGGTGAGAATTTACGTAACCTATTATTGCAGGCACCATTGAAAGGGCAAATGATATTAGGCTTTGACCCGGCTTATCGTACAGGATGTAAGTTAGCAGCTGTGGATGAAACTGGAAAATTATTAGGGGTTAAAGTTATTTATCCACACAAACCGGCGCCTAAAAATAAACGTGAAGCGGCTAAAGGGGAACTTATCGAGTTTATTGAAGAACATGAGATTGATACAATTGCGATTGGTAATGGTACGGCAAGTCGTGAATCAGAACAATTTGTAGCGGATCTACTAAAAGAGATGGATCGTAAAATCGCTTATGTCATCGTAAATGAAGCTGGAGCATCGGTTTATTCAGCGAGTGCGGAAGCGCGTCGTGAGTTCCCGGATTTAGAAGTTGAAGAACGAAGTGCTGTAAGTATCGCGCGTCGACTGCAAGACCCGTTAGCAGAATTAGTGAAAATTGATCCGCAATCTATTGGAGTGGGCCAATACCAGCATGATGTTTCACAAAAGAAATTAACCGAACGTTTAGATTTTGTTGTAGAAACTGCTGTAAACCAAGTGGGTGTGAATTTAAATACAGCAAGTGCAGCTTTGCTTCAGCATATTTCTGGCTTAACAAAAACAACAGCTCAAAATATTGTGGAATACCGTAGTGAAAATGGCTTATTTAATAATCGTAAGCAGTTAAAAGAAGTGAAGCGATTAGGACCAAAAGCTTTCGAACAATCTGCCGGTTTCCTCCGTATTCCAAATGGAGAAGAGTTATTTGATAATACGGGTATTCACCCAGAGACTTATAAAGAAGCGGAACAAATTCTTGAAATCGCAGGAATTAATAAAGAAGATTTAGGAACGGATGAAGTTAAAGAAACTTTGGGTGCTGTCAATGACAAAGAGGTGCGTGAAGAGGTAGGGCTTGGTAAAGAAACCTATCAAGATATTTTGAAAGCTTTAACTACTCCAGGTCGTGATATGCGTGATGACATGCCTGCGCCATTATTACGTACAGATGTCCTAACGATTGAAGATTTAACGGAAGGCATGGAGTTAGAAGGAAGCGTACGAAACGTTGTAGACTTTGGCGCTTTTGTGGATGTAGGTGTAGGGCAAGATGGCCTTGTTCACATTTCAAAATTGAGTCACGACTTTGTTAAACATCCAAAAGATGTTGTCGCTGTTGGTGACATCGTAACGGTATGGGTAGACTCAGTCGATTTAAACCGAGGACGAATTGGTTTGTCTATGGTTGGTGGAAATTAAATAAAAATTCAATGAAAAAGGGTAAATAAAAATGGCAAGAAAAAATTATACTGCGGACAATGTAAGTGCATCAGGACCGTATTCACATGCCATTGATGCTGGAGATTACATTTTCTTTTCAGGACAAACGGCGATGAATGGTGTAGATCCTAAGAAAGAAAAAGGGGACATTACTGAACAAACGAAAACCGCCCTTTCATACTTAACTTCGGTAATGGAAGCTGCTGGTGTGACAAGTGATGATGTCGTTAAAGTGAATGTCTATTTAACAAAAATGGCATATTTTGATGAAATGAATGAAGTTTATAAAAGTTTCTTCAATACACCTTATCCTGCACGTACTTGTGTCGCTGTGAATGAATTACCACTAGAGACTGATGTAGAGATTGAATTTATTGTTAAGAAGCCAAATTAAGTAAAGACTTTTTTATGAATGACTCTCATTTTAAGCGAAAGCTGAAGTGAGGGTCATTTTTTTATAGTATAAGAAAACATAAAATTTTCGTTGTTTGAAAGCATTGACTCTTATTTTAAACAATAATCAAGCCTTGTTTTCACCAAATTATATTTCGAGTAAATAAAGAGGGTCTTACTTTCACCAAATTATATTTCGAGTAAATAAAGAAGCCTTGTTTTCACCAAACTTTATTTCGAGTAAATAAAGAGGGTCTTACTTTCACCAAATTATATTTCGAGTAAATAAAGAGGGTCTTACTTTCACCAAATTATATTTCGTGTAAATAAAGAGGGTCTTACTTTCACCAAATTATATTTCGTGTAAATGAACGGGATCTTGTTTTCATCAAAGACATTTTTTGAGAACTTTTAAACAATAATATAAAGATAGCCTTTCTTAGATTTAGAGAAACAATCTTATTCTTTATGTAGTATACACAATCAGATACTTGTTTTTATAGGGTTTACTTTTTGACAGATTGAATAAAGAGTAGGTACAACGGTGGAAAAATAACTAATAAAAGGGTTGTGAAGTAAATTGGATTATAAAAGTAATCAAACAGGTTATCGTGAAGGACGGTTAGAAACGAGAGCAGTTATTAAAGAAGGTGAATATGCGGTTATTCCACATGATGGGTAAGTAAAAAATGCTGTTCCAGGTTTTGAGTGCGGCAACATCTTCTCGAATACCAAATTTGTTCATACTATCTTTAAAATGCTATTGGGAAGGTGAGGGCAGAACTTGTCGTTGGTTTTACAACTTTGATTTCATATTTTTATCCAATAGTCGGTTACGCAGGTATTTTAATCATTGGAGTTATGATTTATGGTTGGATTCAAAAAAGAAAACAAACGACTAACGAAGATTCATATTTTTTTCAAATTCATTCACTAAGATTGAATATTTTTATAAACAATGAAACGAGAAAATATGGTGATTGTATCTTTCGATATTTTCTTGTAATCTAATATAGAGAACTCCTTTCTTTAGGTATCTTTTGATGCTTTAATCCTATGAGAAAGGAGTATTTTTAAACTTCTCGGATAGAATGAAATTAAAATGAAGAAGTAAACGGGAGAGACAAAATGAAACGATACGAGTTACAAGAATTAGTGCAAGCTATTTCAAAAGAATATTTTAATAAACCTTTTAAGCACGAAGCGACATTTAACCACCGTTTACGCACAACGGGTGGACGTTATCATTTAAACACACATCACTTAGACTTTAATCCGAAAGTTTTAGAACATTTTGGGATGGAAGTCTTTGAAGGAATTGTTAAGCATGAATTGTGCCATTATCATCTACATATTGAAAATAAAGGCTACCAACATCGTGATGCTGATTTTAAAATTTTATTAAAACAAGTGGGGGGCTTACGTTACACACCTTCCATTGAAATGAAGCAAAGTAGTATCCTTAGATGGGTTTATCAATGTAGAGGGTGTCAAGCTGAGATATATCGAAAACGCCGATTTAATGTGAAAAAATATGTATGTGCAGATTGCCATCATCCTTTCGAATTACAAGGGAAGAAAGAACTCAAAAATTAATATCATGAAAGTGAATTTTGATATTAAAAAGCTTTAAAAATATTATGAAAAATGTTTAATGAATAATTTATAAGAATATTGTATTTATTTTTATAGTTAGAAAGGGTGATACGAGCGTGTTTTGAGCTAAAAAGAGTTTGTTGACTAAATTAATTTTGAAAATATGATTGACAACGCTTACAGAATACGTTATCATTCTAAATGAAGTAAGAGTTAGTGAATATAACTAATTTACTTTTCATATTTTTAATCATCTCCTTTCTACAGAGAAAAGCCCCTACGGAAAAGGGGCTTTTCTGTTTTTTACAATTAAATTTTAAGTATTCGTTACCTGAGTGAGACATGAAGTCTTAGTCAGGATTTTATTATTTAACGGATAATTCCGAGATAAACTGGATCACCATACCCTTTCTACTCGTATCGAGTGCGTGCTCAAACTTGGTGGAATTTTACGGAGAATCAATTGCTTTACCTCCTGTATAATTAAACTTTCACCGTATACGTTTTGAATGATTTGCATCATAAAGCAACACTCCTTTTAATATTTTGTTTAATCACTTATAAATAAGTGGTTATAACTGTTGAAAAGGGGACTTCGTGATTGATCAGTTATGAAATTTTAAAAAGTTTTATTTCGACTTTAGAATAACAACCAACTGTAAAGTATTCACTAGGTTTTTTGTAGAATTTACGTAAATTTAAAAACTGCTTACGTATTTAAACGCAAGCAGTTTGTTTGGTTATAATTGAATGATTTCGATTTTGTAGCCATCTGGATCTTTAACAAAGAAGTAATTCGCTGCACCGTCAGATAGTTCGGTTAAATCTGTGATATCATATCCTTTTTCAGATAATGTATCATGCATGTCTTTTAAATCGTCCACACCAATCGCAATGTGGCCATAACCGTTTCCTAAGTCGTATGGTTCTTCTTGGTCATAGTTATAGGTAAGTTCTAATTCATAATCTTCACCAGGAAGTGCCATATAGACTAAAGTAAATTCAGCTTCTGGATAATCCAAACGTTTCGTTTCTTCATAACCAAAGACATCCCGATAAAACTCAGTTGACTTGTCTAAGTCTTTCACTCGAACACAAGTATGTAGGCTTTTCATATGAAAAGTTCCTCCTTTTATTTTGTTAACTACATTTTCCCTTTTTTCGTCTAAATTAGCAAGTAAAGACCCTGATATAAAGTTAGATATTATTGGTTGAAAATAGGTTATGAAGTCCCTTTAGCTATAATCAAAAGTACAGCAACCATTCCTTCTATATAAAATAAAAAAACATCTGTAAAGGTTATTTGTAACCACTACAGATGCTCTTATATCAATGCGCACAAGAAGACTCGAACTTCCACAGGGAAATCTCCCCACCAGCCCCTCAAGCTGGCGCGTCTACCATTCCGCCATGTGCGCTTATTTAAAACTGCAATAGTTATTTTATCAGTCATTTAGTAAAGTGTCAATTTAGAATTAAAACTTTATTTTTATACATTGTAAATAAAGTGCAACTATAATTAAAAGTAAAAACTTACTTGCTTTCCTTATACCAACATGCTATTATAATAGATGCTTATGCGATGAGCCGACCGAACATTTGATTTATTTCAGATAGGTCATTTGCACATCACTGCATGAGATTTGAATAGTGATGAAGAGAACGTGCTGTGAACACATCTCTTATCTATAAATTGAGAAAATTTAATAGATTGCCAGCTAGCGTAGACGAGACCTGTCTACGTTTTTTTTGTTTTATAATCTCTTTTCTTAATATTTCTAACTAAAAATGTAGCGTTTTCGCTTATACTGTTTAAAAATCCTATTGTAAAGGCATTAATTTCACAAAAATTTCATGTTTCAAGGCCAATTGCTTTATAAATAAAAAAATTATTCATATACTATATTCATAATTTAGATAAATTAATTTATAGGAGAGGATATTTATGGATCAATTGCAAAACACATGGAATTCTTTTGCAGGTGTATTACCGAGCATAATCGGTGGAATCGTACTGATACTCGTTGCCTGGATAGTTGCTACGTTAGTTAAAAATGCAATTACCAAAGGTTTAAGAGCAGCAGATATGGATAATCGATTAGTCGGATGGGGAGCAGCTCGTTCTGAAGAACAAGGCGCTGGAATGATAGATATGCTAGGACAAGTATTTTATTACTTAGTATGGGTATTATTCTTACCGGGAATCTTTGAAACATTTGGACTGACTTCTGTAGCGCAACCTATTCAAAATATGCTACACACAGCATTAGCATTTCTACCAAATCTATTAGCAGCAGTGGCATTAGTCGTTGTAGCATTCGTTGTTGGTAAATTTGTTCGAAATTTAGTATATAACTTGGCTTTAACATTAAATGTTGATCGCTGGATTTCTAAATTAACCGGACAAACAGATAACTCAGCTTCAGGTAGAACTGCGCAAAGTGAAGCAACAAACGCAGCATCTACATACGAAGATAAAAAAGATTCGATTGCTAAAGTTTTAGCTAATATTGTTTACGTCTTAATTTTAATTCCTATTTTAACTGTAGCTTTAGAAGTACTAGGTATTCGTTCAATTTCAGAGCCAATCATTAATGTTTTAAACTCAATTATGGCTGCAATTCCTAATATTTTAGTTGCGGTTATTCTATTAGCAGTAGGTATTGCGATTGCTAAATTTGTAGGAGATATCGTAACAAACTTATTACAAGGAACTGGCATTAATAATCTTACAAATAATGTAAATGTTTCAGGCGCAGAAAACTTTGATCTTGCTAAAATTATTGGTCAAGTTGTTGCAGGTTTAATTGGTTTATTCTTCTTTGTTGAAGCACTAAACGCATTAAACTTACAAGTACTAAACGCAATTGGTGCAGCAATTATTGGCTACCTACCAAATGTTATCTTTGCCTTAATTATTTTAGGTCTGGGTATCATTGGAGGCCAGTGGTTAGGGAACCTATTTACTCGTTCGTCAGGTAGTCGTTGGGCTGGTCGATTAGTTCATTACCTATTAATCGCATTTTCACTATTCATGGTACTAGATCAACTAAACTTTGCAAGTACTATTGTAAATACTGCTTTCATGTTTATCATTGGTGGAACGGCAGTAGCCTTTGCATTAGCTTTTGGTCTAGGTGGACGCGACTTTGCTAGAAAACAACTAGAAAAATTAGATGACAAAGTTGACGAAGAAAAGAATAAAAATGAGTCACCAGGTTCAGATCAAAAGAAACCTTCTGACTATGACATGTAATTTGAATAACTAAATAACAATAACCGAAGCAAATACGGCGAAGCATTGAATAAGTGCTTCGCTTTTTTACGTTTAAGTTTGGAAAATAGTTAAGAGAATTAAAAACTTTAATGTTTTTTCGTGGATTTCCAATTTTTTCGACAATATAGATAGTGAGGAGGTTTTTTATGGAAGTCATTCAAACGGAAAAACAAAAGGCGTTAAATCATATTCCAACAAAACTAGAAGTGTTGAGAGAGATCAATAAACGAGAAGGGATAAAACAAAACAAAAAGTTAAAAGAGGAATATAAAAGGTTAGAAAAAGGATTCAAAGGAGAACAAGAACTTGTAAAATATTTAGAAGAATTCGGGGCAGATTATTGGAAGATTTTGCGCAATGTATGGTTGGATTATTTCGGAGAATTTGAGATTGATCTATTGTTGATTACGGGAGCAGGCCTATATATTTTTGAAGTAAAGAATTATACAGGAAAGTTAGAATTAAAAAATGGTCAATGTTATATGGCAAATGGTTCTATTGGGCATAATCCATTTAGCCAAGCACAAAAATCATTAGTGAACCTCAAAGGAATATTCAAAAATAAACTCAATCCATCAAAAATACAAGGGATACTAACATTCATTGGTGAAAATAATAGTGTACATATTCACGACCAATTATCAGGCATTAAAATCATCACTCGAAATGAATTAATGAATGAAATTCGAAAAATAAAGCAAGAGGAAAGGGAATACCTAGGATATCCACTTGATGTAGAATCGGTGCTGTCGATTTTAAATGTTTATGATATCGGAAGCCCTACTAAAGAAAAAGAGATCCCTGAAGAAGCAAAAGCCAACCTCCACACCGGCATCTGCTGTAGTCATTGTGGAAATTTTGAGCTAGACACTAGAAAATCCTACATTAGTTGTCCATGTGGCATGCATGAATCCAGAGAAGAAGCGATTGTGCGTACCATCTGTGAATATGGCATTATCCACCATAATAAAAATTTGACCACTACCGAAGTGACTGAATTTTTTGGAGAAGATATATCTAGAAGCACAGCTATTCGATATTTAAATAAATATTTTAAAAGAGTAGGCAACTATAAAAGTACAATTTTTGTTAATAAACAGAAGCCTCTGGAAGCAATATTTGATGAAATTGAATTAAATACCTCAAAGTATTTTAAAATTAGATGATTATTTTATTTATCATTCAAATTTTAAAATGTTGAATGATATACTTGCTGATACTATTCAAAGTTTAGATCTTTGAATAGTAAAACATTATTTATCAATCAAAATTGGGATCTTTGAACAGTAAACCTCTGTTTATCAATCAAAGATTCAAACTGTGATTGATAAACAAACGTTTTTTCAAAATACTAAACAAACCAAAAAATCTCCCACTTAGTCATAAAAACTAAATGGGAGATTTAATTTATTCTAATCTTCTCTAGGCTTTGGTTTCTTCTTTTCTTGCAAAGAACCATCTTGTTTGTAAATATGAACAGCACTTTCCTTGTTTCGCGCCACATCTTCTGCACGAGCAACAGCATCTTCTTTATACTCAAAAGTTTTATCAGGTCGTTCCGCCCCAACAGTCTGCACTTTCCATCTATCATCTTCATAAACCACTTCAACGTTATTATCAATTAAATCTGGATTCCCACTTGCATCATGCTCATCCTTTTTAGAAGGATCAGGCGCATCCTCGAATTCTTTCTTTTCTTCTTCCGAAGCATTATCGTACCAGTCACCTGCTTGAGATTGCGCAATAGGAATCAAGCGATCCTCATCATAACCTTCTTCTTCTAAGGCATTCGCAATGTCGATTGCTTTTTTCCGAACAAGTGGCTCCATATTCTTCATTGAAGCAGGGTAATCATTCATATCCCATGGCATAAAAATTCCTCCAGTTTTTTCATTATTAACTAAATTAAAACATGGAAACGCTAAATAAGCGAATAGGATGCTTAGAAAGGGAGATTATTTCGAATAGAAGATGAGTTTTGTTAAAAT
>Ga0209487_1004405_pt1 | contig 10823 bp, 9 predicted proteins | sample Poulit2012_FD_187524 | JGI IMG/M metagenome (GOLD analysis project Ga0209487, IMG submission 187524) | Agricultural soil microbial communities from Georgia to study Nitrogen management - Poultry litter 2012 (SPAdes) (version 2) | ecosystem: Environmental > Terrestrial > Soil > Agricultural land... | reverse complement strand
GGCTCTTCAATAAGTGACATATAATATTTTTTATTATTTATTTCAATAAGAGCGTCATCCTTTTGGACGATATCTTTAATCAGCTTCGCATCGTATCCTTTAAGTTTTCTCAAACTCGCTTCCCTCCCGTTAAAACATGCAATCTGTAGCATCTATTTTCTCATTGTACATGATTATGCTTTGAACTACCACTCTGATATCCAATTGTAAAGTAATTAAACCTATATTTTTGATAAAAGTGCGCCCAAAGGTACAACAAACCTCGATACAATTGGCAGACGATTGTTGAGGTTGAGCCAGGATACGATGTTCATGATTGCAGGGATCGCATCGATCGAGTTGAGGCTCTGTCGATTATGTGAAGCGTACGACGAGCAAATCAGAGGCGATTTGATCAACTTTGCTTTGACCATGATCGACTCTTGGAGGCTACCGCTCAACTTTTTTCAATATAATAAAAAAAGAACCAACCGAAAATAAATCCGATTGGTTCTACTTTTAATATTTATTGTTTGCTACCGTTTTTAACCATTGTTGCTACTTCAACTGTACGTTTAGCTTGATGTTTTACTGCATCCTCTACATCTTCCACCATGCCATTTTCCCCTGCTGTAACACTTGTGCCGTACGGATTACCGCCAGCGCCAAATGCGGACTGATCTGTATAACCCGGCGCTACAACGATCGCACCCCAGTGGAACATAGATGTGTATAACGATAATAGTGTTGCTTCTTGACCACCATGTGGGTTTTGTGCGGATGACATACCACTTACTACTTTATTCACAGTTTTACCGCTACCCCATAGCCCGCCTTGCATATCAAGGAATTGTTTCATTTGCGCCGGCATATTTCCAAATCGTGTTGGGACACTAAATATAATTGCGTCTGCCCACTCGATATCAGCTGACGTTGCTTCTGGAACCTCTTTTGTTTCATCTGCGTGTGCTTTCCAAGCAGGGTTGCTTGCAATTGCTTCTTCTGGTGCAAGTTCAGGTACTTTTAATATCTTTACTTCTGCACCCGCTTCTTTTGCACTTTCTCCGGCCCAATTCGCTAACTGATGATTAGTGCCTGTTGAACTATAATAAATTACTGCTACGTTTAATTTTGACATTGTATCCGTCTCCTTTTTCTCACTTTTTCTATTCCCAAATAGTCTGTCTAAAAAACCCATTTTTAAACCACTATCCAATCTTTTCCCTGTAGCTCACGCTACTAATAATGAATTAATATATTATTAATTCGAGATAATTACATAAAAAAATAAGATGATTTTTTATTTTAATCCTTCTGCATGAAAGCCTATTTGCTTTAATTGATGAATCATTGTTTCTTTTTCTTCCCGATTCAACCCGCTGAATAACTCATGTATTACTTGTTCATGTTGCGGGAAAATTTCATCCATTAATATTTTCCCTTGTTCCGTTATTCCAGCATATGTGACACGGCGATCCTTTGGACAGGCTTTACGTTCAAGGTACATTTTCTTCTCTAATTTATCAACAACGTAAGTGATACTGCTGCTAGCGAGTAAAACTTTTTGACCGATAGCTTGAATTGGCTGATCTCCTTTATGGTAGAGGAGCTCAAGTACAGCAAACTCTGTTAAATTCAGTCCATGACTCTTGATATCTTTAATCGCTTGTTTTTCAATCGATTGGAGTGCACGTGTTAAAACGACAAATAACTTTAAAGAAAGTTCACTTTCATCAGGGTATGCATTTGTTGGATCCAATTTCATCAATCCTTTAAATATAATATCTCGAATTCGAACTAAATTCATCATACAATAACTAAAGTGTATTTGTCAACTTTTATTTTTCATTTAATACGGCTCTTTTTTAAAAATGTTGTTCATATTCCTTAATTAATGAGTTAATTATACAATTTTAAATGATAATCATCTGCGTCTGTTCTATAGTCGCATGAACGCAAAGTACCATTGCCGGAAGCTCTGAAGTAATGTAATATTTAATTTAGACTGAAGTAACAGCAACGAGGAAGTGAACGGTTTGGCAGAAGAGCACAAAGAAAACAAAAGTAAAAGTTTGGCATGGATTATCTTTGGTGGTATGGGTTTTCTTGCGATTGTTATAATAATTATACTTGCTGCAGGAATTTTTTTATGGAAAAGTATACCTTCAATCGAAAATCCGATAGAGGAGTTGGAGACGGCTTTGGAGGAAGAAGATACAGCTAAACTATTAGATTTATTGGAACCAGAAGAGGAAAAAATGAACATGGACGAGCATGCCATGAACGCATTTATTCGTTATTTTAATGAAGTGAACGAAGATAAAGAAGAAATGTTTGAACATTTACGCGAACAAGAAGCTGAAAAAAAGTTAGGCATTCATGAAGACTATTTTGTACACTTGAAAAAAAATAATAATGGGATTTTCACTAGTAAATATAAATTGGTCGTTAGCCCAATATATTTTAAATTTCAATTGTTTTATCCTGGTGCAGTCGTGAACTTAAACAATGAAGCAGTTTACGAATCAGTTGGTCAAGAGGAATATAGTTCGGACAGGATAGGTCCTTTTGTACCCGGAAAATATACATTTGTTGCCGAGTACGATTCGCCTATCAAAACCTTCACTGCCGAGAGTGAAGTGAAAACACCCCTTAAGACTAGGGGGGAACAAGAGCTGGTGCGTTTTGAGTTCAACGATATGGAAATCGTTAATTTTTATCAGTATAATGCAGGACTAAAGGAATATAAATTGTTTATTGAAGGAGAAGACACGGAAGAAGTATTGACCATTGATCATCATAGTATTCTATTTGATTCAGAATCTAGAAACCTGAAAGCTTATCTGGAAGGAAAGTTCCCATGGGGCAATATGAAGAGTGAAGAAATTGAGTTAGCGGAAGGAAGCAACCATGATGTACCGAAGTTTATAGTTGAAGGCGATATACAAAAGGAAATTGTTGAAGTGATTACAGCATTTAATGAAAATAGACCGAAATTCATTGCCTCGATGGACAAGGAAAGCATTGCATCTTATACAACAGATAAAGCAGCTAATGACCTCCTTGAGCAAGTAAAACAATTAAAAGAGGATGGACAGCATTATAGAGGAAAATTCATCGAACTGGAATATTTCCCAGAAACAATGAGTGTTGAAAAAACGATTGATAAACAATTCAGTGTGCTTGTTGTTGCTCGTGAACTTGTGAAAGAAGGCTCGTCTAAAGAGATAAAGCCAAAAATGGAAAAGAAGCATGAATTACTAATGTATCAGTTGAATTATGATGAAGAGAAAAAAGAGTGGCTGATTGTAGTGACTGGCGATGATAAATTGATTAAAGAAGCGTTTCCAGACATTGATTTTGATAAAGCAGAAAGTGAAAAATACAAAGCAGATAAACCGAAAACATATCAGTCGGATTGGTGATAGCCTTGTGTGTTTGGAGTAAATGACAAATTTAAATTTAGATGATTTTATATCACGAAAGCCTTTTCTAAGGCACCTCCTAAAATTGATTTTGATGAGTCAGCAGTAAGTTAACTATGCCTTTTACAAGCTTGTTCTAATACGTAGGGGCTGCTGGATTATAAGTTATTTTTGATCTAAATACGTTTGCACCTGTTTTTTCCCGAAATGAAAGGCAAGGCCACTTCCCATAGAAACTAACAAATTTTGAATCAGAAGCAAGTCTTATGTACGAACATAATGCTATCCAATTAATCGGTCCTGATGAGTTTACCCTCCTCGGAAATAATCTGAACCTTGATAATCCCCCTAAAGTAAACAGATTTTATTTTTAAATCTGTCTACTTTAGGGGAAGCATATCACGCAGTCCCAGTCCCAAAACTTATGAAAAGGGCCTTTATATAAAAAGGGCTATCCAGCTTTGCTGCCAGCCTAGCCCTTGTCCATCTTGATTATTATTTTTCCAATTCTGCTACTTTTACAATGGATTTCCCAAGATTTGCACCTTTAAATAGGTCTAGAAATGCAACGATGGTATGATCAAATCCTTCTGTTACCGTTTCTTCATACTTCAACTTGCCTTCCCGCAGCCAACCAGCAAGTGCCTCGGCCCCTTCGCTGAAACGAGAGGAATAATCCCCGACGGTAAAACCTTGCATAAGGGTACTTGTTTTAATGAGGTAGCTTTGAACACGTGGACCAATATCCTTTTCTTCTTTATTATAAGAAGAAATTGCTCCACAAACAGGAATACGCGCAAATTTATTCAGTAATGGATAAACAGCGTCCGCAATTTCCCCGCCTACGTTATCATAGTAAACATCAATCCCTTGAGGACATGCCTTTTCTAATGCCGTTGGAACTTCTTCTGTTTTATAATTAATTGCTTCATCAAACCCTAATTCGTTTACTATATACTTTACCTTTTCATCTGAACCAGCAATACCAACAACTTTAGCACCTTTGATTTTGGCAATTTGTCCAACAACTGAACCAACTGCTCCGGCTGCTCCTGACACAACAACAGTTTCACCCTGTTGAGGCTGCCCGATATCCAGTAAACCAAAATACGCTGTTAAACCTGTCATTCCCAGTACACTTAGATAAGCAGATGGAGGTGCAATATCCGCATCGATTTTTCGGATTTCTTTTTCCTTCACAACAGAATACTCCTGCCAGCCCAGTGTCCCCATCACAACATCGTTCTTTTCGAAATTGGGTGTTTTAGATGCCACTACTTGTCCAATCACACCGCTTTTTATAACACTATCTAATTCAAACGGCGGTATATAAGATTTAACATCATTCATTCGCCCTCTTAAGTATGGATCGACAGAAATATAGATAGTACGGACAAGTACTTCTCCTTCGCCAGGTTCTCCAACCGGTACTTGGGAAAACTCAAAGTCTTCGTTTTCCGGTAAACCTACCGGCCTGTTTTTAAGCTTAATTTGCTTTTGCATATCAATCATCCTTTCTATGTACTCTATCCAGTTTACAGCTATGCTTAGTTACTATCCAACTTTTAAGTTTCCGCTCCACTATACTGACTTTATATAAGATTCTAACAAATGTATTGCTATCATGCGCTATACATGGTTATAATATCTATTAGGGAAAAGCAGTTTCTATATAAAAATGACAACTGAGGTGGGAATATGAATAATTATGTATCTATCGGTCTACTAGGTTTGGGAACAGTTGGATCCGGGGTTATTCAACTTATAGAAAATCATCAAGAGGAGCTTGTTCACCAGCTCGGATGTGGCGTAAATGTGAAGAGTGTTTTAGTTCGTAATCTGGAAAAGGCACGCGATATCCAAGTAAATCCTACATATCTCACTACAAATCCTGATGATGTATTAAATGATCCGGACATAGACGTCATTGTCGAGGTCATGGGTGGTATAGATGAAGCACGCGAACATATTTTAAAGGCATTTACTGCAAAGAAACATGTTGTAACAGCAAATAAAGATTTAATCGCCTTACATGGCCCAGAATTGCAAAATGCCGCAAGTGCGAATAAATGTGATTTATTTTATGAAGCAAGTGTTGCCGGCGGGATTCCTATTTTACGTGGCTTAGCAGACGGTCTCGTTTCAGACCGGATTCAAAAAGTAATGGGAATTGTGAATGGAACAACGAATTATATTTTAACAAAAATGGACGATGAAGGGGTTCCCTATGAGGACGCACTAAAAGAAGCCCAAGAGCTTGGCTTTGCTGAAGCAGATCCTACTGCAGATGTCGAGGGGCTGGATGCCGCCAGAAAAATGGCTATTCTTGCCCGTCTCGCTTTTTCAACAACAGTAGAATTAGACGATGTGGAAATGAGCGGGATCTCCAACCTCGCATTGACAGATTTAGAATACGGGGAAAAGCTTGGTTTCACCATGAAATTGATCGGTATTGCTAATTTTGATAATGAACAGGTTGAAGTAAGTGTACAGCCTACGTTTCTAGCAAATGACCATCCGCTCGCAAACGTTAAAAATGAATATAATGCTGTTTATGTAAACGGAGAAGCGGTTGGGGAAACAATGTTCTACGGGCCTGGTGCAGGAAGCTTACCAACCGCAACAGCCGTAATGTCTGACGTTGTCGCAGTCATTAAAAATCAATTACTCGGTGTAAACGGCCGTCGTTTCATTAAACCACGCTTCACAAAAGTATTAAAAGCACCGGAACAACGCTTTGGTCAATATTATTTCAGATTACATGTAAAAGATGAAGTTGGAGCTTTTACAACGATCTCCTCTCTGTTTAATCAGTTGGATATCAGCTTTGAGCGGATTTTACAGGCACCTATCAAGAATGGACAAAGAGATGGACTGGCAGAAGTAATTGTCGTAACACACGAAACATCATTAGATAAATTCAGTCGTGTATTAGAAGATTTACAAAATGTTGATGTTGTTAAAGAAGTGCAGAGCTATTTCCGAATTGAAGGAGAGATGGAACGATGAATTGGACCGGATTAATCAAACACTATGAATCTTTTTTACCCATTACAGAAAAAACGCCTGTCCTTACACTTCACGAGGGAAATACACCGCTTATTTACTTTCCCCATCTTTCCAAGCAATTAGATGTGGAATTATACGGAAAAGTGGAAGGAGCCAATCCGACCGGTTCGTTTAAAGACCGAGGAATGGTGATGGCTGTTGCTAAAGCAGCGGAGGAAGGAAGTACATCCGTTATTTGTGCTTCTACAGGAAACACTTCCGCTGCTGCTGCTGCGTATGCCGCAAAAGCGGGCATGCGGGCGATTATCGTTATTCCTAAAGGAAAAGTTGCACTTGGAAAACTTGCCCAGGCCGTGATGTATGGTGCTGAAATTGTAGAAATCGATGGCAATTTTGACGAAGCTTTAAAAATGGTGCGCCGTTTAAGTGAAAAGGCGCCTGTGACCCTCGTCAATTCCGTGAATCCATATCGATTAGATGGCCAAAAAACAGCCGCCTTTGAAATATGTGATCAGCTTGGGTCCGCTCCCGATATTTTGGCAATTCCTGTTGGCAACGCCGGGAATATCAGTGCTTACTGGAAAGGTTTTAAGGAATATCATGAAGCAAAACAAACAGGCCTGCCTAAAATGTTTGGTTTTGAAGCAGAAGGTGCGGCTGCCATTGTAAAAAACAAGGCTATCTCAGCCCCCGAAACAATTGCTACAGCGATCCGTATCGGAAATCCTGCCAGTTGGGATCTTGCTGCCTTAGCAAAGGAAGAATCCGGCGGTAAAATAAACGCGGTGACAGATGCAGAAATTACGGATGCCTTTAAGCTTCTGCCGCGTAAAGAAGGCATTTTCGCAGAACCAGGTTCTTGCGCCTCGATTGCAGGAGTTATCCAGCAATGTAAAGAAGGATCAATTGCACCTGGTAGCAAGGTCGTAGCGGTTTTAACCGGAAATGGATTAAAAGATCCACAAACGGCGATGGATCAGGTAACCGTGGATCCTGTTTCACTTCCAAATGACGAGGAAGCAGTAATGGCTTATATAGAAGATTTGGTGAAAGCATGAAGCGGTTTGCTATTTCCGTTCCAGCCAGCTCAGCAAATATAGGTCCGGGATTTGACTCAGCTGGTTTGGCACTCAATCGATATTTAACATTGGAAGTGAGTGGACAGGAGAAATGGGAGATAACGCAGGATTCCGACTTTTTGCCTCCCATTACACATTATGAAGATCATTTCATTTATGAAACCGCAAAACAAATCGCTGAACAGCACAATGAAATACTACCGGCATGCAAAGTAAACATTAAAAGTAACATTCCATTAGCCCGTGGCCTTGGCAGCAGTGCTTCAGCAGTTTTAGCCGGAATCGAGCTGGCAAATCAATTATGTTCCCTTGCTTTATCAATGGAACATAAATTAACATATGCAACAGAAATGGAAGGACATCCTGACAACGTAGCGCCCGTGTTATTTGGTGGCATGGTCGTCTCAGCAGCAACAAAACATGGAATTGATTATTTAGAGTTACCAGTTCTGGATTTAGATATAGTTGTTTATATTCCTGACGTCGAGTTGCAAACGGACGCAGCCCGGAGTGTACTTCCTAACCACTTTTCGAGACAAGATGCCGCAGCTGCGAGTGGTATTAGTAATCTGATGATTGCTTCGCTTATGGCAAAAGACTATGCATTGGCAGGGAAAATGATGGAACAGGACTTATTTCACGAGCCATATAGAGCAGCCCTTATCCCGAATTATCAGTTGATCAGGTCGGAAGCGAAGAAATACGGTGCTTTTGGAACAGTCATCAGTGGTGCAGGCCCAACAATGATTTCTTTTGCACCTAAAGGAGAGGGAAATGCAATTGCCGCTCAGATGAAAGCAGATTTTCCGGCGTACGAGGTAGCTGCATTAAATATTGATCAGAAGGGTTTACAAGTTATACAGGACCTCGAAAATGAAGCTGCGGATTAATTCCGCAGCTTATCTTATTGCTTGACGCTTTTTTCGATTTTCTTTTCTGAATGGTGCTGTTATATATAATTGTTTTTCTTCCTCTGTTTCCGGATACACTTTTGGCACGTGAATCGGTTTTCCTTCTTCATTTACTGCGACCATTGTCAGGAATGATTCAGTCGTTAATTTCAATTCATCTCTGATAAGATTTTGAGCTGTGACTTTTACATATACTTCCATAGAACTTGTTCCTGTATAAGTTACAAAAGCCTCTAATGTTAACGCATCACCAACTGTTGCCGAAGAAAGAAAGTCAACAGAGTCTATCGATGCTGTTACAACAGCACTATTCGAGTGCTTCATCGCTGCTAATGCAGCAATTTCATCAATATATGCAAGTATTTTCCCACCAAATATCGTATCCAAATGATTCGTATCCGGAGGCAGAACTAAGCGGGTTTGCACCATTTTAGAATGATTGATAGCTACACTTTTCAAAAATATCCTCCTTAAAATAAAAAAACCTTCTGTAATAGAAGATGTAAAATGTACACAATAATTCCTGTGACAAGAATTAAACTGACGTAACATCCTCCTATCTCCCGTAGGACTTCATGCACTTCCTTATGGCAGGTCTCCTGGCTTTGCATCAACAAATCCCCCTTCCTTCCCTTTTCGGTTGAAATAGTGGACAATAAGAGGATCCTCCGCATTACAGTGGCGGGACCGCGTTGGATTTACACCAACTTCCCTTTTCAACTTTTCTCAAAGTCACCATAAAGCAACAATATGCAATTTTGTTAATTATACCATGAATGAAGTCTTTTCAGGGAATAAGTGCTACACTTTATGCAAATTCTTCCGATAATAGACGTAAATTTATTTTGCAAAAGGAGAACCGCTATGAAGTTTACCTTATTTAAGAATAAACAAGCACAACCGAATGCACAATCACTCATCGAGCTAAGTAAACATATGAAACCGGTTTTACAAGTATCTGCGGGATCGAACTTGGGAGAACAGCTGTACATGCTTGATTTAACCAAAACGGATTTAGCTGTTGCACAGGCATTGAATCCTTATATTGAAACAGAAATTGTTGACATTGTAAACCGTTTTTATAAAAATTTGGAACACCATGCACCACTACTTGATATCATAAATAAGTATAGTTCGATCGAGCGCCTAAAAAAATCTCTCCGCATACATATTATTGAAATGTTTTCCGGTATCATGAATGAGGATTTTATTTTAAAACGCAAAAAAATAGCCACTATTCATGTGAAAATCGGCTTAACGCAAAAATGGTATATTGCTTCTTTTCAGCAATTATTCCATGGTGTTACGGAAGTGTTGCGGAAAAACTTTCAAGCTGAGGAAGATCGATTAATTGGGATTCAGACAATTAATAAACTTATCAATTTGGAACAGCAAGTTGTCTTGGAAGCCTATGACGATGAAGTAATGGAATTGAAGGAAAAAGAAACGGAATTTAAAATGAATATGGTTCAATCCTTAGAGCAAACCTCAACAGAACTGGCCGCACTGGCAGAGGAATCAACCGCTTCTATTGAAGAAATGACAGCACAAATCAATATGATTACGTCCAACTCTAAAGCAGGAACAGAAATGGCAGAAGAAGCGGAAGATGCTGCAACTCAAGGAAAGGAACGGTTAAATGCCATGAATGCTTCTTTAACAAGGATGGAAACAAGTACGACAAATGTCAGCGATGAAATGACAAGCCTGGAAACGACGTCGACCCAAATTCAATCGATTATTGACATTGTTAAATCCATTGCGGATCAGACTAATTTGCTTGCATTAAACGCATCCATTGAAGCGGCACACGCTGGTGAATATGGTCGTGGATTTGCAGTTGTCGCCAATGAAGTACGCAAACTAGCTGAACAAACAGGCAACTCCGTCATGGACGTTACCCGACTCGTGAATCAAACCAATGAACAGGTCAGAACAAGCTCTTCTTCTATTAAAGAAGTCACAGATCACTTAACAATCGTTCACGAACAAATGAAAAACACAGAAACCGCATTTAATAAAATTGATGACCGTATGGAAAACACAAAAAAGACAAACGCTAACATGCAGGATGATCTGGAAGGTCTGGACCATGTAACACATGATATTGTGCAAGCAGCAACAACGATTTCCGAGTCAGCGGATCAATTGAATCAGATGTTGGAAAAAGACAATAAAGTATAATTTTTTACCGAGTTTTCGCTTTTCATGCAAAGATGGCGTAAAATATAGTTATCATTATCAAATGTTTGAGGTGCTTTTTATGAAAATATATGTTGATGCAGATGCCAGTCCGGTTAATGATATTGTTATTGAAGTAGCCACCGGCAAGAAAATTCCTGTCATACTCGTCAAAAGCTTTGACCATTTTTCACGAGCGGAAGAGATCGATGGGGTGAAAACCGTTTATGTGGATACCG
>Ga0209487_1004404_pt1 | contig 10823 bp, 4 predicted proteins | sample Poulit2012_FD_187524 | JGI IMG/M metagenome (GOLD analysis project Ga0209487, IMG submission 187524) | Agricultural soil microbial communities from Georgia to study Nitrogen management - Poultry litter 2012 (SPAdes) (version 2) | ecosystem: Environmental > Terrestrial > Soil > Agricultural land... | reverse complement strand
AACGAATCAGCCCGGATCTGGTCCACTTTCGTGAATAGTTCCGGGCATCAACCTAAAGCGACATGCCACCCGCATATACACATTTTTGGACAGAACTCACAGCGTCTTCTGCAAGTCGCCTTTGAAGTTGTGTGTAAAGTTACTTTGGGTTATGTGTTGTTCATCTCGTTCAGCTACTAATTCACTAGATGTTACGAGTTGGTCTCCTAGGTAGTTGGAGTTTTGTACTATGTCGAATACGACGGGAAATTACCAGACCACCGGTATGTTCCTGCCGCTTCCCATCACACACAATCCCTCCAACGTCCCCGAGTGGCGGATGGCGATGTTCTCAATTGTCATGCCGTTTCCCGAATCGGGCTTGCCTAATGAACTGCGCCAGGATCGCTTCATCGAGCTAACCGGCAAGTGGCAGCGCGGACGATTCAAAGGTGTGCGTGGTATTGAAGCACACGGTGTGAGAAACGGCCGAGCACCGGAAGCGTACCACCACCAAGCACGGCACCGGTATGGCAACTCTGGCGTAAGCGCCGCGGACAATCGTCGGAGTGAACCGTTGAGTGACTCGATTGGTGCGGCGGAAGTCGACCTAGGACCGGGCGAATCACATCCGGGGTCAGCGGTGCGGTGTTATCGGCGTATGTTCAGACCGGATATTTCCAACGGGGTCAAGCAGGGCGAAACCCTAACGGCCTCCGATGTTCAGACGTGTTATCACGTGCTAGACGACGAGGACCATCCTGATGCGACCTTGGAACTTGCCGGCATCGAGTTTCTACAATATCGCGACATTACGATGCGAGACCCAGACGCGCCATCCAATATTCGAGAGCACGGCTACGACTACTTAGTGCTCCACGTTATCGCGGAGAACTGCTCGTCAGAGATGTTAGAACAAGTTTCACTGGGATTGCACAAACCACGCGCCGCCGTAGGTGTGAAGTCCTCTAAGAAGCCCATCCGACCGCTACGCACTTTCATCGATATCAGTATGAGCGAGCTCAACGAGGGACTGCCTCGTGAGGTCAGCGATCGTTTCAATATACGGCTGACGCCGGGCGGCTATATGTTCGGTTCGGGCAGCTATGTTGATCCCAGCCAGGGATCCGTAACACGTGCACCGGGCGGTAAGCCCTTCCGGGCGGTCTGTGCAATTCATGGAAAAAGCCCTGAAACTGGCCCGGCAATATTCGACGACGCACCTGCCTTGCAGGATCGCGGTAACCTTCCCCAGCAGTACTGCAACGAAGATCTGTGGGCCTGGAGTTTGAGTTCAGGCGTCGACAATTTTGCAGCAGGTATCCCTGACCCAGCGGTTTTTGCTGATGACCCGTACTCGTTCGGGGACTTCCTTCACTGGACGACGGCCACCTCGGCGGCTGGGTTTGCTATTGTTCGCAGAAGCCCAGCCAGCCGAGAAGATCCGCGGTTCTGGATGCTGACCAGTACCCGCCTGCTGGACCTCGCGCTGCTCGTCCACCGGTCATACGACTACCTCGGGCATATCAACCGTCGGCTGCGCAACGTCAACTTCCAAGACCTCTGGACCAGTGACACCGGCAAATACGGCGAACACTACGAGAAAAACCTCAATGAGAGTCTGATGGATTTCCAGGGGATCCAAGCCGATTTGGTGTGGTTCCGTGACAGGATGTGGTTCGAAGCCGTACCCAAACGGGTCACCGATACGTGGTTCATGCGATCGTTTCGAGCAGCCCTGGGCGCCCAAGAACGCTATGACGACATCCTGGCGGAAATGGAACTGCGCAAAAATGTCTACGGGACACTCTATGATTCAGTGCAGGCCAAACGCGATCGCGAACGGGCGAAACAAAATGAGTTCCAAAACTGGTTGTTGGGTGCCATCGCGATTGTCGTGACCGTCCCAGACCTCGTCGTTTTCACCAGCAATGGAACCCTGGCACAAGACTGGCCCATACTTTTGGGCTGGCTCGTTGGACTCGGGGTGATAATGGCCGTCATATTGCTGTTTCAGCGTCGTCGTTGACGCACCGCAACCCAGCAGCAACGACTACTTGAAAGGACATGAATGCGCGTATTTTTCGGTTGGGGCTACGATGGCGCTCGCTGGAGTCACGCCGATTCGCTCGGTGACTACACCACCGGCCCAACGGGGCTCACCTCGCTGTTAGCCACCCGTTTGGGGTTGACCGTTCCAAGCGAAACGCCGGTCCAGCGGATTGCTGTCTATCGTGGACTACTTGAACGTCACATTGCAGCAGCAGGGCACGGCACCGATCGACCCTGGTTCGCCGAAAGTTTCAGCAAAGATCCGTGGGCTACGGCCCGTGAAGTACTGGCTTGGCGTGATGAGCTCGTGAGTGCCGGCTGGACCGGTGAAGAGCCACGTGATGTACAGGTGTTGCAACCTGCGCGCTTGAAAGCCCTGGCACAGATTGAAACATCATTGGCTGCTGAGCCGGCGTGGGCCCCTGGGATGGCCGATGTCTTGCGTGATGTCGCAGCAGAACTTGAGTGGCTGGTCTCCTCACAAGTACCTTTCGACCTTGGGATTGAGACTGTCAGTACTGAACATACTCGGGTGGATTTACCGCTGTTGTGGCAGCAAGTCTTTGAGCGCATGGAAGCTTTAGGCGTGGAAATCGCTACGGCGCCCGCTACAGAACCGCTTCGCCAGGTAGAGATCCTTGAAGCAGACTCTGCCTGGGACGCTGCAGCCCTAGCCACACGCGTCGTGCAAGCGCAGGCCAAGGCTCCGTTTACCCTGCTTGCCGGACGGTCGACTCAACTCCTCGATGCCGAATTGATCCGTTATGGTTTGCCCACCGCTGGTGTGCGCGAACCAGGCAGCGCTCGACCCGGTTCCCAGATCGTGTCCGTGTTCTTGGCGGCGGTCGCGGCCCCGCACGAAGTCCACGCGCTCGCGAATCTGCTCGATATGCCACTGGCTGTCCAACAGGGCGACGACGGGATTCGACGTCAGATCAGGTTGTTGCCCGGGGCAGTTCGCAGAGCCATTTTGACTGCCCTCAGCAAGCAGCCGGGGATTGGTGGCTCGGCCTGGTTCGAGGCCTTCGATGAACTCCGGTCGCAAGAGAATGGTCAACATATTGAACTTGCCGAGGAGTTCGATCACTTGGTGCGCATCGATCCGATCGTGCTTGGCGCAGCTGGCCTCAAGACGGCACAGGTCACCGAGCATCTGATGTGGCTCGTCAAACGCTTGAACTCCTTGCGGCATGGGTTGGATGAGACGTCACAGACCCAAGGGCTCGATCTCGCCGTAGCGCATGCAAGCTCGCTGATTGAAGTGCTCCCCACGATCGGTACTAGTGTCTCAGTGCATGAACTGCGCGCCATCATGGACGATATTGCCGGTGAAGTCGGCCCGGTCATTGATCCTGATCGACAGCCAGCATCGGATGTCATGGATGTGGTGACCTCGCCGTCCCAGTTAGGTACCGGCGACGCTCCGGTGATTTGGTGGTTGCCCTTTGACGATTCACCGATCCAGCGTTCGTACAGCCGCTCTGCCGAAATAGCATACTTGCACAGCATCGGGGTGGAAGTCGTCAACCCTGAGAAGCTTGCTGCTTTGCATCTGCAATCGCAAATTCGTGCGGCACGCAAACGCGGCTCGGTCACGGCGATCATGCCGACGACCACCGTGGATGGCGAACCGCTTGCACCCCATCCGCTGCTCACCTTTCTGCTTGACGATGTGCGATCGCAACATCCGGGTCAGAGTCTGGAAGAGGTCTCGGAGAAGGTTTTGTGCACGGTCGACGAGCGCTATCCAGCCGAGACCGTTGTGCCTCCGACGGTGCGATTGACGACTAGAAACTCGGCGCGCTGGGAGGTTACTCCGGGCGAGCAGCTCATTCCGTCGCGCATCAGCTTCTCGCAATGGCAGACGCTACTGACGCACCCAGCGGACTGGTTGTTGGAACGCCAGCTGCAGATCAAACCTGCCGCCCGAAGCCAGATTCCAACCGATAACCGCATGATCGGTCTTTGGCTGCACGCGGCAGTCGAGACGCTGGTTAACCGTCATACGGAAGAGCCTGGAAAACCTATCTCGATTCTCGTCACTGACGATGATGTGCGCGACGTGCTGGAGGAGCTCATGCCGTATCACGCCTCCGAGCTGTTGTTGCCCGGTTATCGTCGCAAACGTGCCACGCTGCTGATGCAAGGAACCCGAGCGATTAGTACCCTATTTGCCGCACTGGACCAACACGGAACCCGAATCAGCGGCGTGGAACGTGAGATCAGGTGCGAGGTACCAGATACGCGAGGCCAGTACGGCAAGCCATTGCAGCTGTCCGGTTTTAGGGATGTGGACGTGGTGATGACCGATGGTCGCATCGGACTCATCGACATGAAATACACAAACTCGAAGTCCCGTTATGCCGATCAGATTCGCACCGGTCAGGCACTGCAGTTAGTCGTTTATGCGCACTCGATTCGGGCAGCACAAACCGGCGAGGACAAGGGCCTTGCACATATCCCGACCGCATTCTTCATGCTCAAAGATGGGGACATGTCGACAGAATTCAACGGCTTTGGCGCCCGAGAAGTCATCACGCTTGAACCCAACGATTACGGCGCCGCTAGTGCCGATGAACTCTGGCAGCGTGCCGTGACAGGGATGAACGCATTCTTTGACCGGCTGCGCGAAGGTGTGATGTTGGACTTCGGTAAGCTCTGCGAGCGTGACGAGTGGGTGGCCTACGAACGCAGTATGAAAAAGGGACAGGACGCTGCGGTCCCGCACGATGGCGACCTCTACGGCCGCCTCCAGACCGCACGCCAGGACGGATTCATTCCGGAACGTTCGTATCGAGATAGAACCTATGACCTGATCACGGGTGTGAAGGAGCTATGACCGTGGACCTGACCAAATACACCATCATTAAAGCCTCGGCGGGTTCCGGTAAAACCTACCGACTCACCCAAGAGCTTGCTAACCGACTAGCCAATGAAGACAGGGTAGCCCAGCTGCACCCGTCCCAAATCATCGCCACGACGTTCACCCGGAAAGCTGCCCAAGAGCTCAAACATCGTATCCGTCAGTACTTGGTGGGGGAGAACCAGCTGTCGCAGGCCGCAGCCCTGCCGGCGGCCCTGATCGGGACCGTGAACTCGGTGACCGGTCGCATTCTGCAAGACTTTGCCGTCGATATTGGCCTGTCACCGGATTTGACCGTGCTGACCGAGACTGCCGAGCGACGCGCCTTCACCATCGCAGCCGATGACATCATTGCTGCGGCTGAACAAGAGCATCGTGGCCTCTTGGTTCGGACCGGGTACGATCTGACCGATGGAGACCGGAGCCATCCGAGCGGTCTTCGCCGCAACTGGAATGACACGATCCGCGATCTCATCAACCTGGCCCGCAACAATGATATCGACCCTTCCGAGTTTTCCGATTTCGCGGATCAAAGTATCCAGGAGCTAGAAACGCTTCTCGGACCGATTGATGAAGTAGATCAGCGAGGACATGTCCTAGAAGTACTTCGTCAAGTCATCCACCAGACCCGAGCAGATATTGACTCTGGCGTCATCAAGGGTCGGTCGGTCGCCGCGAATGAACGAGTGCTGAAAGCAGCCTCCCGCTTCGTTGAGGACGTCGCTCGTGATGGGGTAGACGGCGTCACGTGGAAAGCATGGTTCGAGGCCGCTGCTGGCAAGTTCCCCAAAGTTCGCACACCGGCTGCTTTCGAGCGCGCACTGAATGCACTCATGACACCGGAAGTACTGGCGTCGGATCCGACATTCCGTGGGGATATGACAGAACTCGTGCGGCTGGTCTTTTCCACTGCCGCGCAGTGTATGGAAGCCTATCGTGAGTATAAGGATGAGCTTGGGCTCATCGATTTTATTGACCAGGAACACCTGACCCTCAACCTGCTTCGAGCCAACACGATGGTGCGTGAGACGATCGCCGAGCGCTACCGCGTCCTGGCCGTAGACGAATTCCAAGACACCAGTCCGCTGCAGCTCGCACTGTTTACTGAGTTGGGTGCCCTTGTCGACGAAGTCATTTGGGTCGGCGATCCGAAACAGTCTATCTATCGCTTTCGCGGCGCCGATCCTGATCTGATGCAAGCTGCCATCGCAGCAATCGAAGCGGGCGGTGGCACCACGGATACCTTGAACGTGTCGTGGCGTACCCACGAGGTCCCGCTGGACGTCAACAACAGGATCTTCTCGCACCTGTTTGCCGGGATCGATCCGGTAACCGGCCGCAACCCCGAGGTCTGGCTGGATGTTGCCCCACCACGTCAGCAAGCTCACCTCGGTGGGGAAGTAGAGCTGTGGTTGGACGCTGAAAAGGACAAACCGACCGTTGCGCAGTGGTACCGGCGCATCGTGTGCGGGCTGCTCGAGCAAGAAGACTCGACTGCAAACGTTGGAAGCCGAGCGGTCCTGACCCGTACGAACAGTCAAGCCGCGGGGCTGCAACAGCTCCTGACCGACCACGGCATTCCGGTTACCGGTGGTGGTGCATCGCTGTTAGAAACTCGTGAAGGTGCTGCGGTTCGAGCAGGTATCGCCTTCTTGCTCGATCCGAACGACACCCAAGCGCTCGTCGAGCTCATCCTCTTGTTGGACGAGCATGCTGCACACGACACATGGCTTCGTGAACTCACGGCGTTAGAAACCCGCGACCACCGACGTCAACAGCTCGCTGAGTGGAGTAAGGACCCTGCGCTGAACCCACTTCGCGAGGTTCGGGAACTCATTGCCGATTCGACCGTCGTAGAGCTCACCGTTGCCGTCATTGATGCACTAGATCTTCGCACAAAGGTTGCCGCATGGGGCCGGGCCCGAGAAGGTACCGCGGCGCTGAACGGTGTACTCCGAGCAGCCTCGCTGTTCACCGACGAAGCCGATGCGCCCGTAGTCGCTGACTTTCTTGATTATCTTGCAGAATCCCCAGACGCGGTCACCCAAGCCACTCAGGACAACAACGCGGTCTTTGTTGGCACCGTGCACCAGGCCAAGGGCCTCGAATGGGACTCCGTGGTGGTTGCTCTGCCGGATGATTCCGACAAGTTCCGTCCCGCCGGAGAATGGGTCCACGTCACCGAAGATATCTCCATGAATTCACCTTTAGCCGGCCGACAACTACGCTTCTGGCCGGAGACCCTGCTCAACTCAGCCGCACTCAAAGAACGAGTCATGAACGAATCCTCGCAAGTGCAGCGCGCTCGAGCAGAAGAGCTTGAAGAACAACGACTGTTTTATGTCGCGCTGACCCGGTCGGTGTACCGAACGGTGCTGGCGCCTAAAAGCCAGTTGGCCAAACTGCAGGCCATCGTTCGAAGTGACATCGAGCTGGAAGTTGCCGAAGCACCAGCAGACCAGACCGCTACCGTGACCGTTCGTTCTACAGTGGATCGGCACGGTCAATCAGGAGAAATCCAAGATACGATGACCTTTGGCCTCAAACGTATCGCTTCTGACGAGGAAGCACTCCAAGAGGCCAGCCAGCAACGGCAGACAGCGACCGAACCGGAATCAGCCCGGATTCTCGCCAACCGGGGCCACTCCAGTACCGGTAAACAGTTACTACCAGCCACGTTCAAAGCTAGCCACCGTCTGCCTGCTGAGAGGCTGAGGGCGGCAACGCGGGTTGAAAAGATCGCTGTATTAGGTTCCCCATTGGTGTCACATGGTGGCATGGACTGGGACCGCGTTGGAGATTGCGTGCACGCCTATCTTGCCGTGCCCTATCGGAGCCTAGACACGTCGGGCAAACTGCGGATCGCCACTCGACTCATCGAACGATGGGGCGTGGCAGACGTGCTGACCCCGGAACTGATGATCGAAGCGGGCGACCGTTGGACTGCCTGGCATGAGGAATGCTACCCCGACGCAACGGTCCGCACCGAAGTCCCATTCACATGGACGAGTCCGCAGCATCAGCGCGCCCAGGGCTGGTTAGATCAACTGACGCAACTGGCCTCAGGGGAGTATGTCGTGATTGACCATAAGAGTTATCCAGGCGAACGACCAGAAGAACAGATTCTGAGCCAATATACCGGTCAACTCCAGGTATATCGGGATGCTTTGCGCGACAGCATCGGTGTTGACCCGCGAGACATACTCATTCATCTTCCACTACGTGGTGAGGTATACGCCGTGTATCTAACACCCGCTGAGAGGGTACAACTCCAGAGCGCACACGTGGTATCAGAGCACGGCTGACTCAGCCTGCCTCGACTAACACTTGCCAACATGTGCGTCTGAGCTAAACCGACTCCCCATCGCTGCTAATCTTGGGTCAATAACTTTGCCCAATTCTCTGTGGGGTTCGCTCATGCTGGACGCTTATCCAATACTCACACTGCTACCGCCACTACTGGCGATCATCCTGGTCATTGCCACCAGAAAAGTGTTGCTCTCCCTCGGAGCGGGGATTGTCACCGCCGGCTTAGTGTTAGCCGAATTCAATCCGATCACCATGGTGGTGTGGATTTGGGACGCAATAGTTCGACTCTTCTGGGTAGAAGGTGAGCTCAACTGGTTCACGATATTAATCGTGGCGTTCCTCTTCCTGCTCGGGATGATCACCTCACTGGTGATGATGTCTGGCGGTGCCGCAGCGTTCACCGAATGGGCGGCCAGGCGAATCAAGACCCGTCGGGGAGCGCAAGTGCTCACCGGGCTGCTGGGCATGATTATCTTTATCGATGACTATTTCAACGCGCTCGCCGTGGGACAGGTCGCCAGGCCAATCACCGACCGCTACAAGGTGTCACGGGCCAAGCTCGCCTACCTGATTGACTCGAGTTCTGCACCCGTGGTGGTACTGATGCCGCTATCTAGCTGGGGTGCGACCATCATGGGGATCATGGCGCCGGTGCTGACCGCATCGGCATTGATGATGACTCAACTCGAGGCCTTCGTCCTATCGGCCATGATGAACTACTATGCGATCGCCGCACTACTGCTCCTGTGGCTCACCATTCTTCTGGGCCTCGACTTCGGTGCGATGCGTCGTGAAGAGCGGCGCGCCGTTGAAGGCAATGGGCTGTACCATGCCGATGATCCGGTACCCGCCCAACTTACTGATGCCGTGCCAACGCACCATCAGGGCACAATGCGAGCACTGATCATTCCGTTTGTGGTGCTCTTTGTTGGCGTCATAGTGGGCATGTATGTTTCTGGTGGCGTCATCGGGGGTAGCTGGACGCTCCTGGACACTTTGGAGAACACCGATGTCGCGATCGCCCTGAATGTCGGTGGCGTTGCTGCCTTTATCGTGGCCCTCTACTACTGCCTGCGATATACCAAAGACAATACGAAGTTTCCCTCCGGAACGCGGCGTCGCGGCGTGCTGTACGGGGCGAAATCGATGCTGGGTGCGGTGTTGATTCTGCTGTTTGCCTGGGTGCTCGGCGATTTGATCGGGGAACTGGGAACTGGCGAGTATCTCGCTTCAGTGGTTGAGGCGCTTGCGATGCCGGCGGTCTGGTTGGTCCCGGCCCTCTTTGTGATCGCTGGGCTCATTGCTTTTGCCACCGGTACCTCCTGGGGCTCATTCGGAATCCTGCTGCCACTGGCCGGTGATATGTTGAACGCTGTGCCCGATGGTGACGCTTTTTTGATCGCAAGCTTTGGCGCGGTACTTGCCGGGGCCGTGTGGGGTGACCACAGTTCACCGATCTCCGATACCACGATCTTGTCGAGTACCGGTGCCGCGTGTTCGATCCCCACCCACGTCTCCACCCAGTTACCGTATGCTTTTGTCGGTGCGCTGGCCGCCCTGATCGGCTACGTGGTGTATGCGCTCACCCAGAGCGGCCTGATCGGTCTGGTTGTGACATTGGCAGTGATCGTCCTGATCGCAGTGGTGATACGGAAAGTGCGCCCACCCATCACAGAGCATACGGTTGCTGCTGTCGGAACGGTTTAAGCCTCAGGTTATGAGCTGCCCTGAGACCCGGTGCTTACCGGAAGCTGCGCAGCCAGCCAGCCCTGGAACCCTTCGCCGAGATGGGACAATCGTCCGAACCCTAACTCGGTGAGGTGCCGAACTGCCCGCTCAGATCTGACTCCAGACTGGCAATAGACCACAATCTCGTTGTCACGGTGCAGCTCGTCGGCTCGTTGGGCCAATTGTCCCAGAGGGATGCTCAACGACCCTGGAATGTGGGCAAGCGCCACTTCTGAGGGTTCCCGGACATCGAGCAGCACGGGAGGTTCGGCTTGACGAAGCACTTCCTCCAGCTGCCCGACTGTAAGCGTCTCTATGGTGTGCTGCTCCGAACTATCCTGCCCGTGAGTTTCAATGCCGCAGAAGGCCTGGTAATCGGGTTCTAAATGCTGACGAGGCTGAGTATTTGGTGAAGGTTGCAGCTGCAATGTGGTCCATTGGAACGTCGCAGCATCTAGCAGCATGACTCGTCCCAACAACGTTTCACCGATACTTGTGAGGACTTTCACCGCCTCGTTGGCCATGGTGGCTCCGATAATCCCGACTAGGGTAGGGATGACGCCCCCTTCGGCACACGAAGGCACTTCTCCGGGTTCTGGGGGTTCCGGGTAGATATCTCGTAACCCCGGCCCGGTACGAGGTTCAAATACGCTCACCTGACCACCAAAACGTAACAAGCTACCCCACACCACAGTGCGTCCGGTCACTTCTGCGGCGTCAGCCACGAGGTATCTTGTGGCAAAAGAATCTGCCCCATCCATCACAAGGTCGTAGTGCTGAAACAGCTCGATCGCGTTGTCAACGTCCAGGCGCTGTCGGTGTTCGACCACATGCACCAATGGGTTCAGTGCTTTAATACGGCGCGCAGCAGAATGCGTCTTGGCTTCGCCCA
>Ga0209487_1004403_pt1 | contig 10825 bp, 10 predicted proteins | sample Poulit2012_FD_187524 | JGI IMG/M metagenome (GOLD analysis project Ga0209487, IMG submission 187524) | Agricultural soil microbial communities from Georgia to study Nitrogen management - Poultry litter 2012 (SPAdes) (version 2) | ecosystem: Environmental > Terrestrial > Soil > Agricultural land... | reverse complement strand
TGATCCAAAGGAAGGGTTAGAAATTGAAGGATTATCTTGGCAAAAAAGTGACAGTTGGGGTGACTTGTCTATTCAGAGGGTCTCAAGTACCGATAAACCCGTTGATTTAGAAGATGCACTTATTCGTTCAGACAATATTTATTTTGCGATGCAAGCGATTAATATGGGAGCTGATAAATTTACAGAAGGGCTCAAATTGTTTGGCTTTGAAGATGAATTTCCTTTTGACTATCCATTTACTCGCTCAACTATATCATCTACAGGAGACATTAATCATGAGTTTCTTCTCGGTAATACGAGTTATGGACAAGGTGAACTGGAAATAAGTGCCTTACATTTAGCAGTTGCTTATACGACATTTATTAATGATGGTACTATGGTGAAGCCAATTTTATTAATGGAAGATGAACCAAGTCAAGCATGGGTGGAAAATATAATAACTCCGGAAGATGCTAAGTTTATTCGAAATACGTTAAGTGATATTGTATCTAAAGGGACTGGAAAATCAGCTCAACGGGATAAATTGCAAATTTCGGGCAAAACGGGGACAGCTGAACTAAAATTAAGTGCCGATGAAAAAGGCGGAAAAGAAAACGGATGGTTTGTCGGTTATCCGACAGAAGACGAAGACATTTTAATTGCCATGTTAATCGAAGAAGTTGAAGACGACGGTGGAAGTAGTTATGTAGCAAATAAAGTAGCTGATGTACTCGTCGAACTTAAAAAATAATTTTAAAATAAAATCGTTCCAACATTTTGCCAAAGAGCCAAAATATAGGAACGATTTTTTATTAATTATTTTCAATTAAAGTAAATAAAATATTTTTTACCCTAAAAATATTGCCCCATAAGAAAGTGCACCTAATACAACATAAACAGGGCTTACTTTAAAATATTCTAGAAAAATTAAACTTAAAACACTAATAATTATCGTATGCCAAGTTCCAGCATCGATAAAGGATGTCGTGAAAAAGCTATATGTCATGACAGCTAATAATACAGCTATTGTCGGACGTATAAATTGTGTTAATCGTTTAACTTTTGGTGAATCTTTAAACTTTAACAATACAGCTAAAAGAATAATCATTAAAATCATCGAAGGAGCGACTGTTGCAAACAAACCGACTAAAGCTCCTAATACTCCACCCATTTCATAACCAATGTAGCCAGCCATTTTCGTTGCGATAGGTCCCGGTAAACCATTACCTAAAGCGACCATCTCACTAAATTCACTAACGGTAAACCAACCGTAACGATCAACAACTTCATATTCTAATAAAGGTATTGTTGCAGGTCCCCCACCATAACCTAGAATATTTGCAATAAAATTCGCATAAAATATTTGCCAATAAATCAATTGCTTCTCACCTTATCTTTCTCTACTTTGGCTGTATCTTCTTTTAAAAATAATGCCGTTAAAATTAAAACGGCAATTAATATGGCTGGATGAATTCCTAAAAGCTGCATAACAAACAAACTAACAACCGTTAAAATAATTGTTGGTTTTTTCCCCATTGTTTGATAAGCTAACTTAAAAAATCCCCAAGCTAACACACCAATCATAACACCGGCAACGGGTAAAACACCTTTAGCCATACCTTGAACCCATGGTTTATCTTTGTAGGCATTCAATGTCGATAAAAGTAGAACCATTAAAATAGCTGTCGGAATGACCGTAGCAATTAATGCTGTCATCATACCCCAAAATCCAGCTAATCGATAGCCAATATAACCCGACAATTTTGTGTTAATCGGCCCTGGAAGTGTATTAGCTAATGCTAAAACATCAGAAAACTCATCATCATCCATCCACTTATAAGTAGTGACGACTTCGTGATGCATGAGTGGAATAGCCGATAATCCTCCGCCATATCCGAGCATTCCCGCCCGGAAAAAAGCCATAAATATTTGTCTTATTATCACAATATCACTTTCCTCGTTGAGCTATTCATTAGTCTATGATAAATCTTACAAAATAAATAAAAGATAGTCAATAACTTTACACATAAATGTAAGTGAATAGTCGATTTCACTTACTTTTTATCCGATATTTCTTAAATATAAATTCTTTTTGTTTAAATTATGAATAAACCTTTGTGAATTTTTACATTATCTGTCACAATAAGGTAAATACCAATTTAAAAGGGATGGGAAATGATGAAGTTTGATGAAATCGATTATAAACTCATTGAGGAGCTCATTAAAGATGGTCGTAAATCTTATGTGGAGTTAGCCGAAAAAGTTGGTTTATCCCGAGTGGCTGTTAAAGACCGTATTCAATCATTACTTGACAACGGTGTTATCGAACGGTTTACAGTTTCAATTAACTCGGAAAAGTTCGGCAAAAAAGTATCAGCTTTTTTTGAAGTTGATGTTGAACCTAAACAACTACAACTCGTTGCGCAAAATTTAGCTGACAATCCAAACGTTGCTAGTGTGTATCAAATGACGGGTCCAAGTACATTACATATGCACGTGCTTGTAGAAGACTTTAAAAAGCTCGAAACCTTTATTAATAATGAATTGTACTCAGTTAAAGGGATTACACGTGTTGAAAGTCATGTTATTTTAAAGCGATTTAAAAGTCGTACGGGTTATAAATTATAAGCACCTAATCTTTCAAAAATGAAAAATTAGGTGCCTATAACAAAAGGTTTAACCATTAGCTTAGTGGCCATATAATTTATTGACGAGCTTTTTAAATTCTTCCTCATTCTTTTCATCAAGCGCACGATCAATTAAACGTTTAATATTTTCTCGTTCTAATTCATAAATAATTAAGTCAATATTATCAACTTTATTGTTTTGCTTTTTAGTCATTTTTTGTTCGAAATATAAATCAACTATTCTATTTAATCCGTGTAAAAATTGCGGTAAAATCATTAAATCAACCATTTGTACATAGACGATTTTATTTTCCTTTTGAAAAGCAAATCGTACATCTGTATTAACTATTCGCCGTGTATAACGATCTAGTTGAACATCTTTAGCTTCAATCGGGATAAACTGATAAACTTCATTGTTAATAAGAACATCGAAGTAGCGATAAGCTAATGTTACATAAATGAACTTCTCATCACATGTTACTCGATAGGGCTTTAAATTTTTTATCGTTAACATTTTAATCACTCCCGTAGTATCGCTTTTTATTAACAAACGCATGTAAACCCTTTCATTTCATGGCAAAGCATTTAAAATATCTAAGGCTTTATCGTTGATATCATTTTCATGAACGTCATTAATTAGTGTCTGTTCTAATTGCTTCATCATCAATCCTGCTTCTTGCATTAATGTACTCCCACGTTGTCGAGCGCCTTTTTGTGCTACCCTAATTTGATGAATTGACTTTTCATGTTTTTTCTCAACGTTGCCGGTTCCCGCCTCTTTATACAAATCGATGACAATATCTTGGTCACTCAAAGGTGAAAATTCATGTGCACCTGTACTATCTAACATACATACATTTAACTTTGGAATGATGATCATATCTGTACTACTTGGATCAAAGCTACACATATATTGTTCCACATCATAGCCATAAATTAAACATTCTTTAATCATTTCTTTCATAAAAACTGATTTTCCTGTTCCCGGTCCACCTTGTATAAAAAATCGTTGTTCAACTAAAGGAAGTAATTGTGATACGACATTGTAATTTCCATGAATAGTATTTGACCCAAATAATCTTTGATAAATATTCGCTTCATCTATTCGATTAGGCTCATCTTTTCCAAATAATTGCCGTTTTACTTGATCAATTATTTCATTTGAGCGATTAAAATTCATCATTTCTATATAAAACTTTTCTGTTTGTTTATGAGCTTCTAAACTTTCAGATATATATTTATATGCTTCACTAAATTTATTGTTTATATCAGTTTGCATTTTAGTTATTTCAGCCATATTAATGGCATCACTAAAGGTAAAGGTTTGTTTTACTTCTATTTCTTTAACTACAGCATGATCTGCAACGATAGCTAAGGAACGATTACGAACAATTATTCCATCAAGATAATCTTTACTATGACCGCTTAATAACACTTCAATTGATTCATTATTTTCTTTGAAAGAGTTAAGCAATCGTTGCAAAACTTTTGTCTTCAGTGCCAAAGACGGATGACTTAATACAAACACTTGTAATTTTTCAATATTTGATGGCAAATAATTAACAAAACCATGTGCTGTATGACTTGTTACAAAATATTGTTTTATAACTGGCATATAAGTTCACTCTCCTTATAATTTTGTCATACATTTTATGTCTCTAACCTTGAGTTCATTCATAAAACATATTATCAAACAAGCTATATTTTCTTGAAACAGACGAAATTGGTTAATAAAAAAACCATTGATTAATAACATTCAATGGTATTTTTATAACTACGACAAACTATTATTATTTTAATTCAGGTAAAACACGAACTTCCTTTTTCATATCTGAATCACATAAAGGACATTTCGGTTCTTCTTCAAAACTGTAAGATTCCCGCATCCATCCTTGACATTCTTCATTGTTACAAACCCAGACATTTGTTTCTACCTCAGGAACCGGTTCTCTCGGACCACGTGAAAAGGCCATGAACATATCTCCTTTCTTATTATTTATTATACCCTTTTTTACATAATAATAAAAGGAGATTTATTGAATATGATATTATACACTAATTTTATTATGAAAATCAACTAAAACAACAATATTTTTTAAATAAATTCCCTTCATTCGAAATAATCTAACTTATTATATGCATAATCAATGTTGTTCCTTTTTTAAACCGATATTATAAAAACGAGTTGTTATAAATGGAACAAACATTATGATTAAAATAATATAAAACAATATTTCAATGTTGTAATAATCGACAACCATTCCGCCTAATAGTGGACCTAACATACGCCCACCTGCCGCTACACTATTAACAAATCCTTGATAAAACCCAGCTCTCCCCCTTGGAGCTAAATCGTTTGCTAGTGATGGAATTGCCGGCCAAACGAGCATTTCACCTAAGGTTAAAATCGTCATTGAAACGACAAAAATAGTAAAATCCTTCGCAAACATTGCAATGAAAAAGGATAGAAGCAAAATAAAATTACCGACATAAATTTGCATATGTTCTGATGTTACCCGTTCAGTAAACCACTTGATAAGCGGTTGCCCTAAAACGATTAAAAAGCCGTTAATCGCCCATAACATACTATATTTTTCAAGGGGAATGCCGATATCTTGTGTATGAGAAGCAATTGTCGTTTGCCACTGACTATAAGCAAGCCAAACGAATAAAAATCCAAGGCTTAAAATAATTAAAGCGATAAATGATGCTCGGTCTTTTAATGTGTTTTTTTGCTGTAAAATAGTCGTATGCATTTGTCGGTCACGTTCTTGGTCAATACCTCTAAAAGTTATCATGACAAATACTAGGAAGACGACGAATAAACTAGCATTTGCAATAAATATATAATTAAAAGAAATGCTCGCAACATAACCACCAATTGTCGCGCCAACAGCTACTCCTAAATTTTGCGCAACATAAACTGCGTTAAACGCCCGCCTTCCCCCTTCAGGCCAAAGCGATCCTGCCATCGCAAACATAATTGGCCACGTCACTCCCGTACCAAAACCGATTAAAATGAGAAATAAAGTATACCCGAAAATATATGAATGAAAAATTGCTAATAAGATTGCGGAAACAAGAGCTAATAATGTTCCATATATAATCGTTTTATAAGGACTATATTTATCAAATAAAACACCACCGATTAAATTACCAACAATTGTCGCACCTTGGTTTAACATGAGCACAACCCCGGCGAAGGCCAAACTTTTCCCTAATTCATTGTGCATATAAATTGTATTTAATGGCCATAAAAAAGAACCACCCGTAACACTTATCGTCGTTGCGATAGCTAATAACCAAATATATCGTGGCATACGATCACTCACTTTTATTTAAAGTTTTGATAATACTTTTTTTACAAAAACAGACTATTTAAAGTTATCATTGCATGCAAGGTAACGTTACATCATTAACAAACGATATATTTACTTTATTGATGATCAAGCACATATTGATCACGACTAGCACTTAAACCAAATATAATAACTAAAATTGTAATAAACATTAAAACGATTAACGGGATTGTCCAAGAGTTTGTTAAATCAAATAACAGTCCCATAAAAATTGGACCGAGCGCCGCAACTAAATATCCGATGGCTTGGGCCATTCCTGATAAGTACGAGGCATGTTGGGCTGTGCGAGCACGTAAAGCTAAAAATGTTAAAGCTAATGGGAAAGTTCCACCTATAGTAATTCCTATAAATGTCGTACTCATAACAATTATTGGAAATGAATTTGCAACTAACAGACCGAAAAAACCTAATAATCCAAGTAAACCTAATATAAGAACGAGACTATGTTGACGTTTCATACGGGCCGCTAAGACAGGAATAATAAATCCTACAGGTAAACCGATAAACTGAGCATAGGATAACATCCAACCTGCAGTGTTTACTTCAAATCCGATATGTTGAAGAATTTCTGGTAACCATGAGATCGTTACATAAAATAATGAAGATTGCAGTCCCATGAAAAGAGCAATTTGCCAAGCTAAGGGAGATTTCCATATACGATTATCATTTGATGTCATAAAACGAATTTGTTCGTTTTTTTCTTTTTCATTTTTTATAACGAGAACTAACCAAATAACAATACCAATAAACGCAGGAATAACCCATATGAGTAATGATAATTTCCATCCTAAGTTTAACCGGGTTGCTAATGGGGCACTAAGACCTGAAGCGGTTGCTGCAAATATACCCATAATCGTTGAATAAACACTCGTCATTAAACCGACCTTGTTTGGAAATTTATCTTTAACAACCCCTGGAAGAAGTACATTACATATCGCAATACCAATCCCGACTAATATTGTTCCACTAAAAAGTAATGTTTTATATGGAACTGAGCGAATACTAATTCCCATTATAATAACAAATAAACCTAAAACCATCATTCGTTCATTCGTATGTCGATTTCCCAGCTGTGGAACAATTGGTGACATAGCCGCAAACGCTAATAGTGGTAAACTTGTAAGTAATCCTGCACTCCAATGTTCTAAGCCGAGATCTAAACGAATCATCCCTATAAGTGGACCTATCGATGTTATAGCAGGACGTAAATTAAATGCGACAACGACGATTCCAATGATGATTAAATATGTATACATGCGATTTTGTTTTTGAGCTACTTTGGAACTCATCTAAATATGCCACCTCCTAATAACTTACATTCTATTGAATGAATATATATATTACAATTAAAAGGTAGCAAAAACAAAGATTTTAAATGACTAAAAAGGCGTAATTTTTATTTTGATTGATAAAATTATCTTTAATATATTTCCCAGGAAATTAAAATAGATTGTTCAATCGCATAAATAAAAACGATCAAACAATCTACTTCATTAAATACTTAGGCTTGCAATGATGGTTGCCTTTTAACCGAGTCATCATCATCACGTTGGTTTTGAATGAACCAAATAATCCCTAAAACCGCAATACCAATGATACTACTAATTAACTGAGGGATAATTAACAAAATTCCCGCTGTAAATAATACTAAACGTTCCCACATATGACTATTTCGTGCAAAATGTCCGATCATTGCACTACTAACACCTGTCATACCTAAAACAGCTGTCACAATAGCAAAACCTAATTTCAATGGTGTCACATCAACTAATACTAAAATTGGATTGTAAATAAATATATATGGAATAATGAATGCTGCAACAGCTAATTTAACAGCAGTAACCCCCGTTTGAAACGGATTTGCTCGGGCTATTCCCGCACCCGCATAAGCTGCTAAACAAACGGGTGGTGTAATATCAGCAACAATTCCAAAATAAAAAACGAACATATGAATCGCTATTGGTGCAACGTCAAAACCATTAATGAGTGCTGGAGCGGCAATTGTAGCTGTAACAACGTAATTAGCCGTTGTCGGTAAGCCCATACCGAGTACTAAACAGGCAATCATCGTAAAAAACAATGCTAAAAATAAATAACCGCCTGAAAGGGCAATAATTCCTGCTGCAAATTTTCCCCCTAAACCTGTCATACTAACTACACCAGCGATAATTCCTGCCGTCGCTACTGCGGCAATAACCGGTAGAGCAACGCGCGCCCCTTGTTCAAAAACGTCAATGATCTTTCGAAAATTTAGTCGCGTTTCTTTACGAACAAAACTAACGAGAAATGCGGAGAGTATTCCATAAATAGCGGCCCTTTGTGGTGTGAAACCTGCTAAAATTGTTCCGACAATAACAATTAACGGTAGTAGCATAAAACCATTGCGCTTCATTAGCTTTATGAAATTCGGTAATTCCGCACGTGGTAAACCAAATATACGTTGCTTTTTCGCTTCAAAATGAGTACCGATAAAAATACCCGTAAAATATAAAATGGCCGGAACAACAGCCGATAACATAATGACGGAAAATGGGACGTTCAAATATTCCATCATAATAAAAGCTGCCGCCCCCATTAATGGTGGCATAATTTGTCCACCTGTCGATGCTGAGGCTTCTGTTGCTGCAGCAAATTCTGGTTTAAAGCCCGCCTTTTTCATCATCGGTATCGTAAAAGACCCCGATGCAACTGTATTTCCGACAGAACTTCCTGAAACCATTCCTTGTAGAGCACTTGCAGCAACCGCCGCTTTAGCTGTTCCCCCCGTAAATCGACCCGTTAATGAAAAGGCTAGATCATTGAAAAATTGCCCAATACGTGTATGTACGAGGACAACTCCAAAGAATAAAAACAGGAAAATAAACTTTACAGAAATTTGAATCGGTGTGCCAAATACACCACTTTCTCTAAACCATAAATTTGTTGTTACTCGTTCAAAGGAAAATCCTGCATGGGATAAAACTTGTGTTGGAATGTGCTTTCCTAGAATAGCATATAAAATCATCACACTAGCGACGACGATAATCGGCACCCCGACAGTTCGCCGTGTCGCTTCAAACAATAGCAATATACCAATAATTGATATAACAATATCAATTGTTGAATACCCGGAAACACGGGCAGCTAAAATTTGATCGAAAAATATTACTTTATAATAAGTTACAAACATTGCTGTAAACGCAAATACGATATCATACCATGGCACTGTTTTTTGAATTCTTTGTAGTCCACTTTTTATCGGATAAAGTAAAAAAATGAGTCCTAATGCAGTACCTAAATGAATTGCTCCTTGCTTTTGTGATTGGATCGTTCCGAAATAACCGACATATAGTTGGAAAACCGTTAGGGATACCGCAAGAAAAGTTACAACCCAAACCCAACGACCTATCTTCGTACGAAATTGACTTTCTCGGTCATATTTTTCTAGCATTTCTTGTGCATCTACTTGTGGTTCTTTACTCATCACACCACCAGCCTTTCTATATGAGATAACAGGGAAGAAGGCAAAACAATCTGCTTTCTTCCCTGTGATTATTATTGTTATAAAATAAATGTTTAAATTTAATGTTAATAATTATTTAATGTCATCATAACTTTTAATCCCTGTTGCTTCTCGTGTGACTACTTGAACAATTTCAGGATAAACGTGGCCGATAAAGGCAAAGTTTTCAATAGGTGAATCAAATTCGCCCTCACCGTTAAGAGCATCTCGAGCTGGTACGTGAACGGTCATTCCTAAATCCATATTTCCTTCACCAATTGTTGCAAGGTTTTCAATGGAAGCCCCAGTTTCAACGTTTGTATAGTTAGTATCTAAATGGCTGTTCCAAACGTTGGCAATTTCCCCACCAAGTGGATAATATGTTCCACCCTGACTTCCTGTTCCTAAAACGAATTCATCCTTGCGGCTTCCCGCATCAGCTGAAAGTTCAGCAATCGGATTGTCAAAGGAAATTCCTTGTTCCTCATAGTAACGTGCTGCTCCTGGATGCAATGGCAACCCGTCAGCTCCGTTTAAAGCATTTTCTAATGTCATATGCTCTGCTTGAGCGTGAGTTACCTCACTTGCATTTTCAACCATAATTCTTGCAAGTTCATAACCGAGCTCTTCATCGATTGTGTCCGTATTGGCAACCATTACAGCATATGCCGCAACTGTTGTTACATCAGATTCTAAGAAATCATAGGAGTCTTGCGGAATGATGTATTTTTGATAGCCACTTTCTTCTTCAATTTGGGCAATTTTATCTTCATCGATTTCTAATAAGATAACGTCACCTGTAGATGCTTGCAAACTTTCAATACTTGCTGCCGGTAGTCCTAACACTCCTACGGAAATATCAATATTTCCGTCCTGAACGAGATCTGCAGCATCTCCAAAGCCTTCCTGGAACTCTTCATAATCTCCGTCCTCAATCCCATACGCCCCAAGAATAACTTTTGACATCGTGTTTGTCGCACTCGCAGGAGGTCCAATAGCAATTTTAGTTTTTCCACCCCCACCACAGGCGGCTAACAGTAAGACCATCCCGACAATTAATATAAACAAGCTAATAAATCTTTTCCGAATCATTAATGATCCCCTTTCTAAAAATAATATATCCCTTACCTTATGTTTACGCTTTGTAAGCGCTTTTAAGTTATACCGAGCCATAGAAATGTTTTTAACTAAATATACTATAAAAGTATAACGCTTACAGGCTTGTTAACTTAATTATACTTATATTCGAAAAATTTTCAAATGTCTTTTTATATTTTTAAAAACATAATGAGTGAATAGTCGATATCCCCCTTGTTCTACTTAGTTTAATACAATATATGAGATAATCATAGATATATATACCTTGTAACTAAGATTTA
>Ga0209487_1004402_pt1 | contig 10826 bp, 7 predicted proteins | sample Poulit2012_FD_187524 | JGI IMG/M metagenome (GOLD analysis project Ga0209487, IMG submission 187524) | Agricultural soil microbial communities from Georgia to study Nitrogen management - Poultry litter 2012 (SPAdes) (version 2) | ecosystem: Environmental > Terrestrial > Soil > Agricultural land... | reverse complement strand
CTTTGCATATTTAATACTTTCTTCTAATGCAGCTTCCGCAATACCGAGCGCCTGAGCTGCAATACCTATTCTTCCGACATTTAGTTGAGCAAGGGCAATTTTATATCCTTCCCCCTCTACACCTAACAATTGATCTTTATGGACGCGACAATTGTTAAAGGATAGTTCGACGGTTGGAGAACCGCGTAAACCCATTTTATTTTCTGCTTTACCAATCGTTAAACCTTCTGTATCTTTTTCTACAATAAAAGCACTAATTCCTTTAGAACCATTTTTCTCACCTGTTCGGGCAAACGTAATATACGTATTTGCGACACCGCCGTTAGTAATAAACGATTTTGCACCATTTAAAAGGTAATAATCACCATCTTTTACTGCTCGTGTTTTAATATTTGCTGCATCTGAACCTGCTTGTGGCTCTGTTAAAGCAAATGCGCCTAAATATTCCCCCGTTGCTAGTTTAGGTAAATATTTTTCTTTCTGAGCAGTCGTTCCAAACGTCTCAATCGGTTTACTACCTACAGAAGTATGAACAGATAAAATAACTCCTAAGGTTGCGCTCACTTTTGATAATTCGTGGATCGCGATAATATAAGATGTAAAGTCCATCCCACTGCCACTATATTTTTCAGGAATTGGAATACCCATAAGTCCGAGACTGCCCATTTTTTGAATAAGTTCATAAGGAAATCGTTCATCGGCTTCCATACGAGAAACTGCCTTTGTCACTTCATTGATTGCAAACTGTCGTACCATTTCACGCATCATTTGTTGTTCATGAGTAAAATTAATATTCATCTGACTAACCTCCTACATGACAAAAATGGCGTACAATGTGTACGACCGTTTGTCTTGTTCAGTTACTATTTTTTAGTAATTAACTTTTTATATGTATAAGGAAAAATCATCATCGTTGCTCTATATACTGCTTTAAACAAGCGTGATGATCTTTCCAATTAATTATTTAGTCGTAAACATAAAAGCCGCGACCCGTTTTCTTACCGAGCCAACCCGCTTTAACATATTGGCGTAGTAGTGGACAGGGGCGATATTTACTATCACCAAAACCCTCGTATAAAACTTCCATAATATACAAACATGTATCTAATCCGATAAAGTCCGCTAATGTTAACGGGCCCATCGGATGATTCATACCTAGTTTCATGACCGTATCAACGTCCTCAACTGAGGCAACTCCCTCATAAACTGTATAAATGGCTTCATTAATCATCGGCATTAAAATTCGATTCGCTGCAAAGCCTGGGAAGTCGTTAACTTCTACAGGGGTTTTGTTAAGTCTTTCCGTCAATTCATGAATGATGTCATAAGTTGTATCCTCTGTTTGCAAACCACGAATAATTTCAACGAGTTTCATAACTGGAACAGGATTCATAAAATGCATGCCGATAACGAGTTCTGGTCGACTTGTCACTGCTGCAATTTCTGTAATTGGTAAAGATGATGTGTTCGTTGCTAAGATTGCCTGTTTCGGAGCTACTTCGTCTAATGTACGAAAAATGTTTTGTTTAACATCCATATTTTCAACGGCTGCTTCAATGACTAGATCAATATCTTTAGCATCGTCTAAGGACGTTGAACGTGTTATGTTATTTAATGTTGTCTCTTTTTCATCCGCTGTTATTCGTTCCCGGTCTACTGCACGGGTGAGAAACTTATCGATCGTCGCTAAACCACGGTCAAGGGCGACATCTTCAAGATCATTTAAAATAACTTGAAAACCTGCCTGGGCAATTACTTGGGCAATACCTGAACCCATTTGGCCAGCACCGACAACCATAACCTTTTTAATGTTCATTACATAAACCCCTCTTTCGTCTTACGAAAAATGTTTTTACGCTTTAGGAACTTCGATTAAAATAGCATCCCCTTGGCCACCGCCACTGCAAATCGCCGCAACGCCTAGGCCGCCACCGCGACGTTTTAATTCATGAATTAATGTTAAAATGATTCGTGAACCACTTGCGCCAATTGGATGGCCTAAGGCTACAGCACCACCATTAACATTTACTTTTTCTTCATCTAGCCCAGCAATTTGTGCGCTTGCTAAAGAAACGACTGCAAAGGCTTCATTAATTTCAAACAAATCGATTTCATCAACAGTTTTACCTGTTTTCTTTAAAAGCTCATTAATAACAAGCCCCGGAGTTTCTGGGAAATCCTTCGCTTCAACAGCTACTTCTGCATGACCGATAATTGTTGCTAATGGCTTTTTATCCAACTTCTCTGCTTTTTCATCAGACATGACGACAAAAGCTGCCGCACCATCATTAATTCCTGGAGCATTACCCGCTGTAATCGTTCCATCTGCCCCAAAAACAGGGCGTAATTTACTTAAAGCTTCTAAGCTCGTATCTTTTCTTGGCGCTTCATCTGTATCAACGACAATTGGTTCACCACGACGTTGTGGCACTTCGACCGGAACGATTTCTTCTGCAAACTTACCTGACTCGATTGCCGCAATAGCTCGTTTATGACTACGTAATGACCATTCATCCTGGGACTTTCGTGTAATTTCATATTTATCCGCCGTTGAATTACCATAAGTCCCCATATGAGCACCTGTAAACGAACATGTTAAACCATCGTGGATCATTAAATCAACGACTTGTTTATCGCCCATCCGATGACCCCATCGAGCATCTGGCAAAACATAAGGAGCTTGACTCATACTTTCCATACCACCAGCGACGATAACATCTTCTTCACCTAAACGAATAAGTTGATCGGCTAATGTAACGCTGCGTAAACCTGATGCACATACTTTATTAATCGTCTCCGTTTTTACTGACCATGGGATCCCCGCTTCTCTAGCTGCCTGACGTGAAGGAATTTGTCCTTGCCCACCTTGTAAAACGGTTCCAATAATGACCTCATCAACATCTTCTCCCATAATTTGTGCCCGGCTTAACGCTTCTTTAATAGCAATACCACCAAGTTGAGCGGCTGGTACAGATTGTAAAGCGCCACCAAAACGCCCAAAAGGTGTTCGTGCACCTGAAACGATTACTGACTTTCGCATCGTAAAACATCCTTTCAATTTAAAATGACATACTTTCTTTCATTGTAACGAATCTATCGTTAATTACCATACATACACCACATAATATGTCGAGCGACCGCTCGTTCGAAACATACTGAAAAAAACGGAGTAAACAATTAGTTTATCCATTGTTCACTCACGTTTATATAATTTTTAAGATGCTTCTTCTTTTTCCGCATCATCATTTAAAACAGATAAAGCTAAAATTTCCGCTACGTCCATCGTGCTAATATCTTGTTCAACTTCTTTTGCTTTCGTACCGTCGCTTAACATCGTTAAACAAAACGGACAAGCACTTGAGATCATTGACGGATTAACAGCAATTGCTTGCTCTGTTCGGGCGATATTAACACGTGTTCCAACCGTTTCTTCTGTCCACATGAGACCACCACCAGCCCCACAACACATACCATTATCAAAACTACGATCCATTTCAACTAGCTCTATACCTGGTATCGCCTTTAATATTTCTCGTGGCGGGTCATATACACCGTTATAACGTCCTAAATAACATGAATCGTGATAAGTAATTTTTTCATTAATCGCTTTTTTAGGCTTTAAGCGTCCTTCCATAACAAGATCGTACAACAGCTGTGTATGATGGATAACTTCACCTTCAAAGCCGAAATCTGGATATTCATTTTTAAAAATATTGTAAGCGTGTGGGTCAATCGTAACAATTTTCTTCACATCAAAACGTTCAAAAGCTTTAATATTCTTTTTCGCAATGTCTTGGAATAAAAATTCGTTACCAATTCTTCGGGCGGTATCACCTGAGTTATTTTCCCGGTTACCTAAAATCGCAAAACTAATGCCTGCTTTATTCATTAATTTCGCAAAGGCAATAGCGATTTTTTGACTACGGTTATCATAGGATCCCATTGAGCTTACCCAGAACAAATATTCAAAGTCTTTCTTCTCTTTTCGAAGTTCCTGTACAGTTGGTGCATAAACTGTTTCATCTTGTTCACGCCACTTTACACGGTCTCTTTTTGATAAGCCCCACGGATTTCCTTGGCGTTCAATATTCATTACTGCCCGTTGAATGTCCGGATCCATTTTTCCTTCTGTCATAACTAAATAACGGCGCATATCGATAATATGACTGACATGCTCATTCATTACGGGACAAGCGTCCTCACAATTACGACACGTCGTACAGGCGTTTAATTCTTCTTCAGTAATAACATCACCGATTAACGATACCGTTGACATTTGCTCTATCGCTTCATCACGGTCTTTATTCGCTAATTGATTAGCCGTTTGTCCAGCAAAAGCATAGGCTGGTACCCAAGGCGATTTACCTGTAATTGCCGCTCCTTTTTCGTTTAAATGATCACGAATTTTCAACATAATGTCCATCGGTGATAACATTTTGCCCGTTGTAGCCGCTGGACAGACAGATGTACAACGTCCACATTCAGTACAAGCGTAATAGTCTATCATTTGCCGTTGGGTAAAATCTTCAACTTTTCCAACCCCAAAGGACATATTCTCTTCATCAGCCATCGCTGCTTCAAAATCAAAGGGCTCTAGTTTTCCAGGCACTTTTTGGCTGAAAAACACATTGATTGGAGCGGCGATTAAGTGTGCGTGCTTTGACTGTGGTATATATACTAAAAATACAAGAATTGTTATCGTGTGTATCCACCATAAAACATAATACGCACTCATAGCAGCTGCTGGAGAGAGCCAACTAAATATTGCGGCAACAGCTGAAGCTACAGGTTCGGAAAACGTTGTTTCAGTACCGAGCCAAATATGGGCCATGCCATTACCTAAAAGAACAGTCGCCATTAACGTCGCAATAAAAATAAGTACTAAACTCGCTTGCCAACTTTGGTCTAAACGTGGCAATTTTTCCAAATAGCGACGATAAAAAGCCCAAAGGACAGCAACTAAAATAATTAAAGTAACTATTTCTTGGAAAAATTTAAAACCCGGATAAAGTGGACCGAGTGGTAAATGTTTACCTGGTGCTAATCCCATAATAAACATATTAATAGCCCCGAATTGAACTAAAATAAAGCCATAAAATAACATGAGATGAATAATTCCCGACTTTTTATCTTTGAACAGTTTTGTATGTCCAAAAACAACTGAACCGACTCGTTTCAATCGCTCTTTTAATGCGACATTATACTCTTCTTCTTTTCCTAAGCGAATATAAGCAACACGGGTTGCTACGGCTCTAGCAAACAAATAAATTGCGTATACTGTTATTGCCGTAAACGCTAACATATTAATGAGTAGAAACGTATCCATAACATTATCCCCCTTTGTATGTGTTATTGAGTTTTTAAGTAAACTCAACTTCGACCAACTATCCTCGTAAATCAGGGTCGATTAAACAAGCAAAGGCGACCTTTATGTTTACAATCATCATAGTTGATGCATTTTTTAATTATTGTTATACCTTTACTTTAAACATGAATGAGTATTCAGTCAACTATTTTTCTTGTTTTCTAATAAATATAGTTAACTTACAGGGGTAGCTTTCAGTCGTAAATCGATTATAAAAAATAATTTTAATTCATCGATTAAAAAAGGCTTAGGACCAAAGCAATTTGACCCTAAGCCTTCCATTACATTCGCTCAGGTGCTGATACCCCGAGAATATTTAATCCATTTGCGATCGTAATTTTGACAGCTTTCATTAATGCTACCCGGGCAGATGTAAGTTCTTTGTTCGTTTCATCGAGAACTTTCTCCGCATTGTAAAAACTGTGTAGCAATGCCGATAAATCATAAACATATTGAGTAATAAAATGTGGGGCGTGACGTTTAGCGCTATCAGAGATGATTGCAGGAAATTCGCCTAGTTTTTTTAATAAATCAATTTCCTTTTCATTCGTTAATAGTGCTGCGTCATATTCATCACTGACATAATCGACTGCTTCCGCTTGTTTTAACATCGTGCAAATTCGCGCGTGTGCATATTGTACGTAATAAACTGGATTGTCTGTCGATTGTGTTTGTGCTAAATCTGTATCAAAATCTAAATGTGTATCATTTGAACGGGCGACAAAGAAATATCTTGCCGCATCTACGCCGACATTGTCCATTAATTCGCGTAAGGGTACAGTATTACCACTTCGTTTACTCATACGTAATGTCTGACCTTTTTCTAATAAATTGACCATTTGGGTTACTTTAATGATGAGCCGATCTTTATCATAACCGAGGGCTTGCATCGCTGCATGCATTCGGGAAATATAACCATGATGGTCAGCTCCCCAAACATTAATTAAAAGATCAAAGCCACGTTCGAATTTATTTTTATGATAAGCGATATCAGGTGTTAAATATGTGTAACTACCATCATTTTTGACGAGCACACGGTCTTTGTCATCATCAAAGGATGTTGATTTTAACCACGTTGCATCATCTTTTTCATAAATATATCCTGCATTATTTAAAGCAGTAATAGCATCAGTAATTTGTTCATCCTTATATAAAGAACGTTCGGAAAACCAATGATCAAAAACAACACCGAATCGTTCGAGGTCTTCTTTAATTCGTTTGAGCATTTCCGCTAAGCCGTGTTCTTTAAAATGGGATAACCGTTCTTCAGATGATACGTGTACCCATTTATCACCGTCTTTTTTCGCTAATGCTTCACCGACAGCTTGGACGTCTTTTCCGAAGTAACCATCTTCAGGCAATTCAGCCTCCTGACCTAATGCTTGTAAATAACGCGCCTCGATAGATAATGCTAAATTGTCAATTTGTTGTCCTGCATCATTAATGTAATATTCGCGTTCAACATCATAACCAGCCTTTTCTAAAATATTACTTAGCACATCACCAAAGGCTGCTCCACGTGCATGGCCAAGATGTAGGCTACCTGTTGGGTTAACAGAGACGAACTCAACTTGGGCACGTTGTCCTGCCCCATCATCTGTTTCACCGTATGATTCACCTGCTTGTAAAATGGTCGGAATAATATCTTGTAAAAAGTCACGTTTCATAAAAAAATTAATAAAGCCCGGGCCAGCAATTTCGACTTTTTCTATCGATGCTTCCGTAAGATTTATATGCCCCTTTATATCCTCAGCGATTTCTCGCGGTGCTTTTTTAGCAATTCGGGCTAATTGCATCGCGATGTTCGTTGCAAAATCACCGTGCGATTTATCTTTTGGCACTTCCAAAATAATATTTGGTAGTTCCGTTTTTTCTGCTAAATTAGCTTGCACAACTGCCTGTGCAATCGCATTTTTTAATGCTATTTCTGTTTGTGCTAATACGTTCATTTAATAGTCCTCCTCTTGATACGTTAAAACGAGTTTATGCTTTCGTTCCTGTTGTCCATTTAATGAGACTGTATAATCAATTTCTAATTTTCCACTATATCGGGTAGGAATCGGTTCATACTTTAATCGTTGTGTAACTGTTTCTAAATGAATCGTTCCATGAGGATGTTCATACATCGTTTCATCAATTTGACCAACGACAAACTGTTGATGCATCGAAATTAACCCTGAACGTTTAATACTCACTTTATCCTTTTGAATGGTTATGAAATTGCCTATTTTAGCACCTTCATCAGTTACTTCATCATACAAAAGAACATCTCGCATACCACGACGGATAAACGTTCCACGTTGTTCAGTTTTCATCGTTTCAATTTGGCCTTGATCATTAATAATCGTTTTGAGCTTAATTATCACTTGCTTTTTCGTATCGTTCATTTTAGCATAAAAACTCCCATCAACAGTATAAGCATTTTGCCCTTTATTATAAAGAGATTTTTCGACATTTACCACTAAAGACGAATATTTAAACGGGAAATAACGGCTAAAATGATTGCGCGATTTCTAAACTATTTTATTATATTTATTCATCGTTATCCTTCCACGTATATTTTATTCAAACATAATTTTTATAGATCGTGCCACAAATAACTAATTGCTTAACACAATTGGCAAAAATAGTTGTTTTACTTCATGCTTATCATCGTAAATATTTTTTTAACACTATTAATTTTTTATCGCCTGCTTATAGTTAAGTATAAATATATATCGACAATAACGATATGACAACTGAACGAGTTTTATTTTTTGTTTAATTTCATTTACTTGTTCCCATAATGTATTTATGATGAACAGTTTTATCATTTAAAGGGGCAAGTGAATATGTTAAACAAACCGATGTCGTTACAAACAATAGTTGTCGTTCTTATTGCTACATTTATAAGTAGTCTATTAATCATTTTATTTATCGCCTTTTTACTTGGGCCACCTTCACTAACAAATGAGAAAAATACATCGATTTACAGTTATGATGGCCATTTAATCGGTTATGAACGTGGTGAGGAAAATCGACAATGGATTTCCCTTGATGAAGTGAAGGATCATTTTATTGATGCGGTCATTATTGCCGAGGATAAAAATTTTTATAAACATAGAGGTTTTGATCTTAAACGTACAGCCCATGCCCTTTGGAAAAACATTCGTTCATGGTCACTAAAAGAAGGGGCTAGTACATTAACTCAACAATATGCCCGTAATTTATATTTATCCCATGAAAAGACGTGGCTCCGTAAAATTAAAGAAGCCTTTTATACGATTCGTTTAGAAATGTTTTATACAAAGGATGAGATTTTAGAAGGTTATATAAATACGATTTATTTTGGCCACGGAACATACGGTGTTGAAACAGCAAGCAACTATTTTTTTAATAAAAAAGCAAATGAACTTACCATAGCGGAAGCGACGATGTTAGCAAGTATTCCAAGAGGGCCGACCTATTATTCACCATTGAATGACTTTAAACGAGCCAAACAACGGCAGCAACATATATTACGTTTACTAAAAAACAATGAAAATATTTCTGAAACTTCTTTTACCCTTGCTAAGCAGGAACATTTAACATTTACTCAAAAACAACGGCCGACTCAAGTACGACTCGGTGCTTATTTTCATGATTTAGTTCGTAAAGAAGCGAGTGAGCTGTTAAAAATTGACGAAGCTGCTATTCGAGCTAATGGTTACGAAATTTATACGACTTTAGGAGTTAACGAACAAATACAATTAGAAAAAACGATTGAGCAAACGATCGATGATATGAGTGACATTCAAGTAGGAGCAATAGCTGTTGAACAGCAAACAGGAGCGATTCGGGCCCTTGTCGGCGGCAAAGATTATGCAAAAAGTCCCTTTAATCGGGCGACGATGGCAAAACGTATGCCCGGTTCAGCTTTCAAACCTTTACTTTACTACATTGCCCTAGAGCATCATTATACACCGAGTACACGATTAATGAGTCAGCCGACATCATTCAAATTAGCGAATGAAAAAGTTTATGCTCCGAAAAATTACAACGGACATTATGCGAATGGACCGGTTACACTAGCCCAAGCCCTCGCATTATCTGATAACATTTTTGCGGTTAAAACACATTTATATTTAGGCGTTGAAAAACTACCGCTCTATAAAGATAAATTCGGTATAACGAGTAAACTCCCGGCAGTACCATCGCTTGCCCTTGGCACAGCTTCAGTGACTGTTTATGAAATGGTAACAGCTTTTGCTCGGCTCGCAAGTGGGGGAAAGGAAATTGAACCTTACACGATTGAAAAAATCGTCGACCAACATGGAAAAACTGTTTATGAACGAGGTAAAAATCTTTCATCGCGGCAGGTTCTCGATCCGAAGAAGTCCTTTATAATGACACACTTACTAACGGGGATGTTTAATCCGAAATATAATGACTATATGCAAGTGACGGGAACTACAATGATCGATAAAATTTCCCGGCAATATGCTGGAAAATCCGGCACAACATCCTATGATCGCTGGATGATTGGTTATAGCCCTTCCCTTACAACAGGTGTTTGGGTCGGTTATGATGATCATCGACCAATGGAAAAAGTAGCAGAAACTAATTATGCTAAAACAATTTGGGCAAATTTTATGGAAGCTGTTCACGAAAAAAAGGAGAAACAATCCTTTCCTATCCCACAAGGAATTGTCCAAGTGAAAGTTGACCCTGCAACAGGCTTTTTAGCTACTCCTTATTGTCCAAGTGAAGAAGTTATGTTTTATGAACAAAATAGTGAACCAACAACCTACTGCCAAGTCCATTATCCAAAGGATGAACAAGGGCGACAAATCGTTGAAACAGAAGAAAAGAAACAAACATTATTTGAAAAAATTATTGAGTTATTTTCATTTAAAAAATAGTAAAAAGACCGACTTCTAACAAAATTAGAAAGCGGTCTTTTTACGTGTCCTAGTAATTAAAGTTTTCCCTTACCTTATATAGTTTACAAAGTTTTCGTGAAAACCTCAATTATTTATTATAAAGTTCATTGCCTTGTCACAATTTAGTCTTTGCTAGAAAACGCCCGTTTAAGTTCATCGGAAGAATTGTTCCACATTTCTGCACTATGTTCTTGTAAAAAGTTACCGAGTAATTGTTTTGAATGTTCATCCATATGGTCAACAACGACATCGCCTTTTAACGATTTTTCCATATGTGACACATGTTCAGCTAACAATTTGTAACCACGCTTATTCGGCTTATCTATAAGTAATTCACTTGCTGCTACTCCATAGTAATACGGGCCGGCTTCACTACGCTCAACCGTAATCCAAGCGATCCAATATAACTTCCCATCAGGAACTTCACTTTTGTCATTATAATAACGCACACGTCTTTCAACATCACTGCGCGCATGCATCGCATCCATGTCGACATATGCTTTGTTTTCATTCGGATCGACGATGATCGATGACATATTTTCTAAACTAATTGAACCTGC
>Ga0209487_1004401_pt1 | contig 10830 bp, 11 predicted proteins | sample Poulit2012_FD_187524 | JGI IMG/M metagenome (GOLD analysis project Ga0209487, IMG submission 187524) | Agricultural soil microbial communities from Georgia to study Nitrogen management - Poultry litter 2012 (SPAdes) (version 2) | ecosystem: Environmental > Terrestrial > Soil > Agricultural land... | reverse complement strand
GCTGATCGATGTCTAAAAAAAGACTCTAACCAAATAAATGGTTAAAGTCTCTGTTGCCTTATGATTCTTCTTGAGTTGGTGTTGTTTGCTTACGTTTCAAGAAAAAGAAGCCTACAATAATAACGATACCAAGCCCAATAAGAACGTATACAAACCAATTTAGAGATGAAGATTCAGCATACATGTCTTCGTCTATATTGTCATCCAATTCCCATACTAATGTGTTTCCCTTTGCTTCTGTTGCATTATGTTTTTTAGGTTTAGATGGCAACGTTAACGTGAATGTCAAAGACATGTCATTTCCAGTTAAGCCACTCATGCCGCTCATAAAATCCAAATCCATGGACTCGATATTGCCATTAAACGTATATGTTTTACTGAAAAGTGACTTATCGATTTTAAAGTCGAATGGACTCTCGCCAGTTGCTTCCTCCTCTCCAGTATCTACTTCGGTAATGGAATCAAATGATTTGGTTGCTCGTATACCTTTGTATGTATCGTCTTCTAATTCCTCAATGTCAAATTCGTCCTCAAATTCTTCATCTAATTCATGTATGACACTGTCACCAACCATGTCCAGAGTATCTTTTTCAATTTCTATAGTAATTTGAGCTGTCCCACTACCATCTGAATTCATTTTCATACCAATGTCTGCTTTGACACATCCTGATAGGAGGATGATAAAACTTAAAAATAATACGGATAATTTCTTAATGATTGCCCTCTCCCTTAACATAAATAGATGGAAATATGTGCTTCCCCAATCATAAATATAAAGTGACATCTCACAAATGTCAAAAAAAAGTTGTTCTTATAAAAAGAACAACTTTTTAAAATGAATCAAATTATCGTTTGTTTTGTGGGAAAATTCTTTCGATCATATTACCGATTTGATCAAAGAAACCACGTACTGGACGCCCATCATTCATATCATTAACATAATCATTCGTTAAATTAGCAAAATCAGGGTTTGTCGTTACATACACGTTATCAATATTGTTATCAACAGATTGCACGATATCGGAAATTTCGTCCTTAACTTCATCTGTTAAGTCATCTGCATCAGTATCATTACTTATATTTTGAAAGTTCCGGTTATTATCTCTCGCGCGTGATTCTCCTTTTTCACGATCTGGATTGTTGTCCCGATCATTTCGAATGCTTTTGTTGTTGTCCGTGTTATCGTTGTTTTTATTATCATCTAGAACAGCTGCAACATAAGCATTGTTACGCGTTGTTAAAACATAGGCATAATCGATTTCATCAATGTCATCGGTAATTTTGTCCGCTGCTTCTTCAGCAACTTCATATCGGTCACCACTACGGTTTGACATGCGATCGGTGCGATCTTCAATCCGCTGATTATCAAGTGTGTTATTGCGGTTATTCCGTGTTGTACGGTCCCCGTCGGTCATATTATTATACCGATTGTTCCGGTTGTTATCTGTCATATTATTATATCTGTTATTATTGTTACGGGTATTTTCGAATTGATCATTTTGATTGTTTCGATCATACATGCCCTCTTCATTATTTTGGTTACCTTGACAACCTACTGTGATGAGTAAAAGCGCAATTGCAACACCAAAAAGCAAAAACTTAATTTGTTTCATCTAATTTCTCATACCTCCTTTATATTTTAATTTTAGTATGGTGCTGTCCTTCTTTTTTATTCTTAGATATGGTGTAATCCTGTTTTTGGCATCAACACCATTTTTGTTCATGACATTTTAAAAGGAAAGTGGGAAGAATAAAAAATCACCCAGATGAATGGTGACTCTTTTTTTAAAGGAGTGATTATGAATGTCAATGCCTGATTATGAGCGCGCCTTATATTACACACTTTGGGGCCAATGGGATGAATTGCTTTTATTAATGGTCAGGACGCAGGATGACATGTTGTCCAAAAAAATTCATCTATTTTTAAATTGTTACCATTACGAAAGTGACCAAGAAAAGGTCATTTTATCTCATGACAACCTCCTTGATTATGTTGACCATGCAATGTATAAAGAAACAGAGATGACACAAGAAAAAGTGCACCCATTCTAATTTGGTGCACTTTTTCTTGTGTTATTGGCCAAGACCCTTTAAATACTCATTTAAATATAAGTACTCCTCATTTAAAATGATAAAAGTCGCTAAAATGAATTTGCGGTTACGCTCTAATGTCTTTTTGCTTACTGTAACATAATTTAGTAACTCTTTAATGGGTAACATTTTTCTACGCTTAACAAATGCTCTCAAAGATGGAACATCCATTAATATACGTGCAATACGGACTGATGAATCACGTGCATCTTTATGCTTCGGTGAGATAAAGATTAATTCTGTTAAGGTCATTTTAAAGCCTGCTAATTTTTCGGAAAAATCCTGCATTTCTTCCTTGCGATACCATGCCTCTTGTTGATCATAGTAAAATTGTTTAGCTGCAGCGATTTCACATGGATTTCCCATATTTTCTTCATCAGGCACCTCATCTAATGATACTGTTGCTGGTACTCTTTGTTTCGCTCGGATATAATCAATGACCTTCCGTTTAATGACGATATTGGCAAATGAAAAGAATGAGCTGCCCCGTTCAGATGAATAATGAAGCATCGCCTCATTAAACCCAAGTAGGCCAACACTAAACTCATCATCTCTTGTTGGATCGATATATCTTTTACATACTTCCGAAACACACTTGGCAACAAACGGCTTGTAAGTTTTTAACAAATCGTTCTGAGCATCGATATCACCTTCTTGTACAGAAGAAATCATTTGATCGATACTTTTTTCTTCTTTCAGTGGGTGACAAATCATAGATGATCAACACCTTCAGTCACGATCATATTGAACTTTAGAGTTTGTTTAATTAGGTTATTTATGTTCTTATATTGGACATTGCTTAAAAACTTTTGCTTTGAGAATTGAATTATCATCATTTCCACCATTTTCACAAATATTTGTTGGTTTGTATGATATATCTTATCGAATACGCTACTAAAGTGCCATATCAGAAAAATTACAATTCCTTTAAATAACGGTTACCCCCTCCACATTTTCAGATGGAGAAAAGTAACGATATTTGCAAAAGCAATGTAACTATATTGATTATTGTTTATTTCATTTGTTCATGTTCACGATAATAATAATCAATTGGTACAAATAATCCAACTTTTCCATAGTCACTGTGATCCAGTGTGGCAAAAATAGTACCAATCACTTCTCCTTCCTTATTGATGATAGGACTCCCACTGTTTCCGCGGTAAACAGGTGCTTGTATCATGACCACTTCTTCATCCCAACTCTGAAGCTGAATATAATCTAAAATGGTACCTTCATTAGCAATCCCCTGAAAGCGCAGTGGATTACCAATAAAATTAATGGCCTCATCTTCAGTAAATTCTGTTTCATCAGCAAGTGTCAAAGTTGGCAGCTGTTCTTCTACCTCTAATGTCTCTAAAATAGCCATGTCAATATCAGGATAAACTTCCACTACCCGAGCATTAAAAAGACCATTATTGGGAAATGCTACAGTAACAGTATCTGTATCGCGCACAACATGTTCATTCGTTAAAATAGTGCCATCACTAGAAATCGAATAACCTGTTCCTTTGCTGTCATTTGTTTCAATAACAACGACAGCTTTTTTATAAGCTTTAATATCACTTTGTGTCGATAATTTAGCAGACGTTATTAAAAAGTCAATTGCTGGAATGGAAAATGTTTGTGGCAACAATGCCATAATATTAAACATCATGGCTAAAGCGATTAACCAAAATGCCCATTTCGGAAATGGCCGTTTAGTCGTCTGTTGTTTTTTTGCTTTGCGCTCCTTTTCTCTCATTAATGCTTCTTCGCGCGCCTCTTGAACGAGTTCATACATTTCTTCATCGGTGAAATCTTCATATAAATCATCATCTATGATATCAATGTCATCTTTATTTTCTTTATTCATATGTCACCTCATCATAAACATGATACCACATGTTTTGACGTGTTATATTACCATTAAAGTCTTTATTTTTTAGCCGGGCTACATAGATATGGTCTATGTGACTTGAGGCACCGGCCGAGACACAATATGAGCACATTGATGCAGTCTATGTGACTTGAAACACCGGCCGAGACACAATATGGGCACATGGAAATACTTTCGCTAGGGCGAAATCTCTTAATGTTTTTCCAATGCCCCTTATCCATCATTTAAGTAAACCAGCACGACCTTCCAGTTTATCTCCCAGCGGTACATCTTCCATTGTTATACAAGTGAAAAAGAGCAAGCTCTTCAGCTTACTCTTTCGAATTATACTTTAGGGACAATTGATAAATTGGAATTAAATCATCGTAGATGGATTTGACTGCTTGAAAAAAAGCTGAACCGTCTTTTAATAACGGATCATCCGAGCTAAATTGCTTCCCAATCAACAGTTCAGCTTTTTTCACATCCCTAAATCGGTGTAATGTTTGATTAAAATCAATATCCATCAACTTCTTATCCGACTTTTTCATATGATCTGTCGAAATATTATAGTCACCAGGAATCATATCTTGAAGTTTTTTAATATGATCAATAAATAATTGTGCGATAGACTGCTTATGGGGTAGTTCATAAATATAGGCTAGCCAAACAAAAACACGGTCATCCCATAAGCCAATTTGAAAATGAGGCGTCATTTTATAACCACGATGATTGTAGCTAAATGCAGTCCACGTATCATTCGGTGGATTAACAGTTCGACGCGCATGTTTAGCAATATGAACAAACATTTCATTACCAAGCTGAGTTGATAAGTAATCAACTAACTCTTCTCCAATGCTTTGAAACTTTGGTTGTATACGTTCTTGGATTGCTTTCATTCTTCCCTCAAGACTGTCAATTTTAAATGTCGCAAAATCTTTTTCTGAAAAACCCGAAAACCCCATATGTCTCACTACCTTTCATACTAAGTATGTGAAATCAAATCCAATAAGCAACATCAAGATCGTTCATACGTTATTCGACCACCAATAATCGTTTTTTCAATTTTTGTTTCTAATAGCTCATCAGGATCTTTCATTGTGAATGGATTACGTGAAAAAACAGTCATATCTGCATATTTACCTCTAGAAATGGTCCCTTTAATCGTTTCTTCATTCGTGGCATATGCACCCATTTTTGTAAATAAAAGAAAAGCTTCTTCCATTGTCAACTTTTGTTCTGGATAGTATCCATCATGTTTTTCCCCAGGTATTTTTCGAGTTACTGCTGCGTGAATACCAAGGAGTGGATCGAGTGGTTCAACAGGCGCATCTGAGCCGCCTGCACATAGGACACCAGCATTCATTAATGACTTCCAAGCATACGATTGTTTTACGCGTTCATGACCTAATCGCTCCTCAACCCAAGGAAAATCACCTACGACAAAACGGGGTTGAATATCTGCTACCCGATTGCCTTGTGACAGACGTGTCATAAGTGACTCTCGCGCTACTTGAACATGAATTAATCGGTCTCGATGTGATACCGTCGGAAATTGATCCAATATGTCTAACACATTTTCTAATGCTTGATCACCAATCGTATGGACTGCTACCGGCATAGACATGGAGCGTGCTTCTTTTACAATCTCATATAAGGTATCTTGATCAAACATGGCCTCACCAAAAGTGCCTGAATCATCTGCATATGGCTTCGATAACAGCGCCGTCCGCCTACCAAGTGCCCCATCAGCAAAAATTTTCACCGCACCAATTTGTAGCGTATCATTCCCATAACCAGCAAACATACCCTGTTTTCTTAAATCATTTAGATATGTATAGTCAATTAATAAATTACAACGAAGACCCAACTGCTCCTCGTTTAATAACGCATCATAAATATCATATGTTTGCTTGAGCCCACCTAGAAAGACTGGATCATTCGTATGTACACTTGTTAAGCCTTTTTCCATTGCAAATTGAATTGTACGGCGCATCGCATTTTTTAATGTTTGAAACGACTTTTCTGGAATGTGCCTTGTAACCAGTTCTGAAGCAGATTCTAACAGTAGGCCTGTTGGTTTATGTGTTTGCTCATCCACGACGATCCGTCCACCTTCTGGCACAACTGTATGCTCATTTATATTGCACATGTCCAATGCCATTTGATTCACTAAAAAAGCATGACTACAAATCCGCGGTATAAACAATGGGCAGTCGGGCGCAACATGGTTAAGCTCATCTATCGTTGGAATACCACCATCAGTAAATAAATTGTCGTCCCAGCCCCGTCCAATAAGCCATTCACCAGCTTCTAGTGTACCTGCTTGCTGTTTAATGGCTTGCAGCATAGCTTGCTTGGAAGTCAAACCAGTTACATCCAAGTCGATGAAATTTCCCGCAACAGCAGACATATGGTTGTGACTGTCGATCAATCCCGGTGTAACTGTTTGACCATGTAGATTAATGATGTCATAGTCAACACGCGCCCAGCTGTGTAGCATTTGTTCTGTTGTTCCCATATCAATGAAACGACCATCCTCAATCACAACTGCCTCTACCCTTGGTTTTGCCTCTTCAAATGTGTAAAAATTGCCGTTTATGTAAATTGTCTTCATCGTTTTGTCATCCTATTCTTATCTTTCCTCATCATAGTATAACAAATATGGACACCATTTATCGCTTCAGACGATTATAGCAAAAAAAAAGAACTGCAACCCCAACATGTACAATGCAATTCTTTTGACGATAAATATATTTGTTTCTTTTTTTAACATCTAAGCAACTATTTGTTAAAAACTAATTGACACCAAGTTTTACCATCCGTTTTACTTTTTCATGCGAAACATTTGTAGCTACAGAGATTTGTTCAATTGAAACGTGTGGATGTTTAATAATGTAATTCTTAATAAGATTACTTTCCATTAAGCATGTGTCACACATTGCAAACGGGCTTGTCTTCATTTCCATCTTACACAATCGACATTTTTTTAATATGCCCTGCATTGATCATCCCTCCATACATAATGTTACATTTATTATAAACCATTACATACCATGAAACAACGATAATTTGGATTTTTCTGAAAAATGATTCTTTTGGCATATATTGACATAACCATACATCTTATGAAAAAATATGAGCCGCTATACAAAATGAAAAGCATGAATATACAAGCCTGTTATGCAGTATCCCCCATCTCACCAACAATTTCAGACTTACTTTTACTGTGAAAGTATTAATTGGTAAAAATAGCCATTTTTACTCATTAATCACCTTATTAATTATATTTCATGAAAAATTTCATAGAAATTAAAAGTAAATTATGATATTTTTAATATATGGGTCAATTTCATACATACCTTATTTGACAATGAAAGATAAAAACGACATATCATTTATTGTTTGTTAGCGTTTTGTGAAATTTATTCATACTACTTTTTTTAAGGAGATATTCAGAAAATGTCACTAGAAGAAATGCTTGAATATAACGAACAATTTGTGAAAGATAAAAAATATAAACCTTTCGAAACTGATAGCGTCCCAAATAAACGTATGGTTGTTTTCACTTGTATGGAATCACGACTTGTAGAATTATTACCGCGCGCCCTAAACATCCATAATGGAGATGTTAAAATGCTCAAAAACGCAGGCGCTATTATTCGTAAGCCGTTTGATAGTATCATGAAAAGTATCCTTGTTGCAGTATACGACCTCAAAGCAGAGCAAGTGGTTGTTATTGGTCATCATGACTGTGGCATGTCACATGTCAATACAGATGATTTAAGAAACAAAATGACTTCAACTGCCATCGAGGACGATACGCTCAAAACATTAGAGTACGCGGGCCTTGATTTTCATGAAGAATTTCATGGCTTTGATACAGTCGAAGAATCAATCCAACAAAGTGCATCCATAATTCGCAACCACCCGCTACTTCCAAAGCACGTTAAAGTGCACGGTCTTGTCATAGACCCTGGTACAGGTAAAGTAGACGTCGTCTCTAAAGGTGAGTAAGCTATCCTTTACAAATTAGACCATCTCAAATTTAATTGAGATGGTTTTTTGTTATACTTTTTCATATTCTCCACATACTAACTAGAAACTATGGGTTCTATTTTGGTAGGAGGTTCAAATGAGAAGTAGATACAAACGCAATCGACAAAGAAATGGTGTCTTTCCTTTAAAAATTAATGAACTAGAAACAAAAATCAAAAGTAAATTTAAAAAAAATCCGGATGACTTACTTTTCTCAACATATGAACACCAAGAAACAAAACTGGCCGTTTTTTGCTTATCATATTTAGTTGATACAAATAAATTAGAGAGCAACTTATTAACCCCTCTTTTAAACAACGAGATAGCGTGGACACATCAGTCTATTCTAAATGATATACCTTTAGAAGAAAGGTCGAGTACCAACTCTATGCAAGAAATTCTAAATAAACTTATCCTTGGAGATGTGTTTGTTTACGTTGAAGGTGAAGACTCAATTGTATCTTTTAAATTATCAAATGTAGAAACACGTGGTCTTGAAAAAGCAGAAAACGAAACAGTCATTCTTGGGCCACAAATCGCTTTTACTGAGTCATTAACAACAAATTTGAATGTCCTCCGTCAGAGCATTCAGTCTACAGATGTTGTTTTTGAAAAAATTATGGTTGGTGAGCATATACCACGTGAAGCACGCATTGTTTATATGAAATCAGTTACAAATAAAACAGATGTCAATACAATGCGCCAACGATTGCAAGAATTAGAAGTAAATGAAGTGGAAGATATTTCCGTTTTAAAACAATATGTAGAGGATTCATCCTTAAATATATTCCCACAATATTATTTAACAGAATTACCTGACCGTGTCATATACGCGGTCCAAAAGGGTAAAATAGCGGTTTTACTAGATCGAAGCCCATCTGCGTTCATTGCGCCGTCAACTTTCTTTAGTTTTTTAGAATCAACTGAGGATCTTTATATGCGATGGAATGTAGGCTCTATTTTACGTACCTTACGCATGATTGCGATGTTCATTTCAATTTCAATCACATCATTTTATGTGGCCATTGTTACATACCAATATGAATTAATTCCTGCAGAGTTACTCCTTTCACTTGGGAAATCTAGAGCAGAGGTACCCTTTCCACCTATCATTGAGGCCTTACTAATTGAATTTTTAGTCGAATTGTTACGAGAAGCTGGTGCCAGGTTACCGACAAAAATCGGGCAAACCATTGGTATCGTTGGGGGGATCATCATTGGTGAATCAGCCGTTCAAGCTGGATTAGCGAGCAATATTTTGATTATTTCCGTTGCTATGAGTGCACTAGCCTCATATACAACACCTAACTACCTTATGGCGACCACGTTAAGGCTTATTCGATTTCCAATGATTATATTAGCATCTATTTATGGTATTGTTGGCATTATGTTTGGGTTTTGCTTTTTAATCATACACCTATTACGCCTGACTTCTTTAGGTCGTCCATACTTATCACCACTTTATCCGTTTCAATGGAAAGATTTTAATAAAGTCTTCTTCCATTTACCAAAACAATTTCAAAACAAACGTGCTTATATGTCACAAACAAAGCAGCCCTTTCTTTTCTCAAGACGGAAAGCAACACAAAAAAAAGATATCGATGAGTAGGTGACATCATGGACATTAATCTAGATGTAAAAGCAGGTAACCGCATCCGTTCCTTTTACTTATTTTTTATTATCATAAGTGCCCAAATCAGTGTTGGCATTACGGGCATCCCAAAATTCATCCTTAAGGAAACACAACAAGATGCCTGGATATCTATTTTAATAGCGTTTGTTTATATGCTCATCGTTGTAACTGCCATGTTTTTTATGTTAACGCAATATCAAAACACAGACATATTTGGTATCCAAGTTGATATCTTTGGGAAATGGATTGGTAAGTTGCTTGGTACCATTTATATTATGTATTTTACACTCAGTATCCTAGCTATTATGCTGACATATATTCAGATCATTCAAATTTTCATCTATCCCACAATGTCGTCATTTGTAATGGCTTTTTTACTATTAACATTAGTTGTTTACAGTGTGCTTGGTGGTCTCCGTGTAATTGTCGGTGTTATATTTATTTTCACTTTACTTTCATCTTGGATTCTCTTTTTATTATATGATCCAATATCTAGGATGGAAATGACACACCTCCTACCTATTTTTCAATCATCAATACCAGAATTGCTTAAAGGTGCCCGGGCGAGTATATTTACGTTTCTTGGAATAGAAGCTATTTTCGTCATCTTTCCGTTTATCGAAAATAGACAAGATGCCAAACGATCAACCATATTGGGTATATGTGCTTCAACACTCATCGTTTTACTAATGACAATGATTTCTATTGGCTACTATAGTTCAGAGGATTTTGAAGAAATTAATTGGTCGGTACTTAGATTGTTTAAAGGAATTTCGTTGCCAATGATTGAAAGACTTGACTATGTTGTCGTCGTTGAATGGATGATGGTTACATTACCGACCATTATTTTTATTATGTGGATGATCACTCATGGAATGAAACGGATGTATAAGATCAAACAAAAAACAACATTATACATTGTAGCCATTATTGTATTAATCATATGTAGTTTCATTGAAGATGAACATACAGTTGAGATCATCACTGAAATTTCAAGTGTCGTTGGGTTTTGGATTGTCTTCGTTTATCCCCTAATCTTATTGCCGTTTGTCATTGTGAAAATGAAATGGCGGAAACATAAAGGAAGTGCAAAAGAATGATTAGTAAAACGTCACCTTTTAAAATGACACTGATCCTACTAACGGTTTTTCTTTGTAGTTGTGTGGAAAATTACCAAATTGAAAAAATTGGCATCATTAATGCACAGGGCTTA
>Ga0209487_1004400_pt1 | contig 10830 bp, 9 predicted proteins | sample Poulit2012_FD_187524 | JGI IMG/M metagenome (GOLD analysis project Ga0209487, IMG submission 187524) | Agricultural soil microbial communities from Georgia to study Nitrogen management - Poultry litter 2012 (SPAdes) (version 2) | ecosystem: Environmental > Terrestrial > Soil > Agricultural land... | reverse complement strand
TTTCTGTAATTGATTCTGTATGTGAATAATCGGAAGACTGTGTTCCTATATCGGTCCATGTAGATCCACCATCTGTTGAGCATTCCCAAAGATAATCTACTTCAGCAAGTACAGGATCATCAATTGTTAAATTGATAACTCCTAATTGACAAACAGTGTCTGTACTAGCAATTGCTGTAATGTTATTCGGTAATGTTGCTGTGGCACAGTCTTCTATGAAAAACCCTGTTAAACGAACCTGAGCTACAGTATTACTTCTTCCAGATGCAGTAGGTGGGTTTTGTGGATCGGGGTTAGTGCCATTGCTATAATAATAAATTCCTTTATTACCACTTCCATCAGGAGCTAGGGTATAACCACTCCATGTAGGATTTGATCCCCAACCAGGAGTGTTTTCATCAACTGCTATTACAATATTACTAGTACCATCCCATTGAAATGGAGTATCTAGTTCAATTTCAATCCATTCATTTGCAGTTGTATTTGAAATTACTTTTCCATCAAATACCTCTTGCAAATCTGAAAATGGAACCCAATCAGTTGTGCTTTCAAAGCCATCCTTAGTAGTGTTGCCCATATAAACAACCCAATCCTCCCAATCACTGGTGGAAACACTAGATGTTGGTAAATACCAGATTTTGGTAATCTCTGCAGGAATACTTGCATTTTGATCAATTAGTTCACTAACTTCATAAATTACCTGAGAATAATTATAATGATAAAGATAATACAAAGGCGTATAGCTAGAATTTGAAGTTCCACCTTCACCTAAATGAATGGTTTGTTGACCATGCAAAATTGCTGTACTACCCAAAAATAAAGTTGCTAAAGAAAAAGCTTTTATAGCTTTTTTTAGAATTTTTTCTTCCAAGAAAATAAAAAGTTTAAATGTTTTGTTAACTTCATTATAGATATTGTTTTAATTATGCCTACTCTATAAAGTTTTCGGCTTCCCTTAATAATGCATGTAAATTTAAAGTTAAAACAAAAAAATGGATTCCCAAGAAAAATAGCAAAGAATTGCTTTTTTATTTAATACATGTTTTTATTTAATGCATTTTTTTCTTTGTAGTACATGTTTATATATTAAATACTTTGTTCTGTATATGAGAGGTTTTTTATAGTATTTTTTTTGTAAAATGTAATATGTCTTACATGTAAGAATTTTAAAAAAAATACATATGTTCTATCAGCATAAATATTCACCACATAAATTGTTATGAAATATAAATTATTGGTCGATAGAATATTATTACTATAACCATTGAGATTCTCCTAGCCCAAACTTTGGGTATTATATTTTCATCTTGCCTGGATTTATTTTTATTTGTTTTTCGTTTTAATCTTTTTAGCTGTACCAAAGTACAGCGACAAGGCTTAATTCCTCAAGACTATCCAAAATAAATTTCATTAATAATGCGGGATAAATCTTGTAAAGTCTTTATTTGATAGTTCTGTATCAAGGATAGACTTAGGAAATATTTCAAAAAAGAATAATAATTATGAAGTAATTGAGTTGCAAGAAACAGAAATAACTATAGTCTCTATATTTATTTTGGATTTTATTAATTTCCCTTACCAATCAATGAAATATGGAAATAATTTAATTTATAAAAAATAAAAGTTTTCTACTCAATGAGGTTATTTATTCGAATTTCTATTGTATTATAAAAATTTACCTTGTTTGAATATAGATTTGTCAAATCTGTCACTGAACTAGAAAAAGAAAAATGATTCATCAACATAAAATAATTATTTTGATCTAAGCAGTTATCATAAGCATTTTTTGCAAACTATAATTTTGAGGCTTCAAAGCTAAAAGTGTTCATTATACTAATAATCTGACTTGTAGTTAAGCAATTTTGATTAGTTGTAAGATGTGCTAAATCCAGTCTGTTTTTTTCCAAACTTGTATTTTCTATAGTTAATAAAAGTGCAGAGAACTCCTCTGGATTTAACACAGGACATGCATCTGTCTCCTTTGAAATAGATTTTTTATCCTGTTTTTTGTAGAGGATAATCTTCTATAACGGTTATCTTGACTGTAAAATCTGCTATCTCTTGAATTATTCCATCTTTGTTATGATTTTTGGTTGATTAAAACGATACATTTGAATATCATCTTGATTTATTTGAATTGGTTCTAAAGGAATAACATGATATACTGAAAAGCCTTTTTTTCCTTTATTGCTTGATACTGTATATGTTATATCCTGCATATATCCACTATCATCCGCAATTGCTAAATTTTGATGAATAATATCTGTTAATCTGCTGTGCGGATATACAATACGGCAATTTACTGTTTTACTAGCTATTTGCTCTACTCTAACTGCAAGAGCTGGATGTTGATTATATTGTATTCCATTTAAATACAAGTAAAAAGCATGATTGTCTTCAGAAATGATAGTTAAGTTTCCTTTAGAAGATTGCGCGTGTCCTACTATTAAATTAATTAATAGCATAATTGTTAATGTAAAAAATACCTCATAATCATATTATTTTATTCTAGGACAATCACAAGTACTAATACGTTTAAATAGCTATTCGTAAATGTGTTTTTAATTTAATAGAACTTAAAATAAAAAAAATAAATGAGGATTTTAAATTGTATTTTATTTTTATTTATACTTTCAGTAAAGTAATTGCTGCATTATTAAATTATAGGTTTAGTAAGTTGCATTTTATATTACTATCATAAGGTGTTGCTTAGTAAGGAAAATAATTAATTTTTATTTTATACTAGTTTTGTTTTAATAGTACTAATTTTTTTAAATATTAAAACATCATGCTTTCGTTCAATAAATTTCCTTTACAGCAGGAACATTATTTAATTCCAATACAATTTCATCCATGTTTTTTACATTGATTTGATCAAATATTACTTCTAGAATAAAATCATTTTGTTTTTTTTCAATAGTAAAGGTTTTTACTTTTAAATGTTCTTTGGAAAGAATGTCTTTTAAAAATACCTGACCTTCATCCTCAGCATCAATTACAATTTTCATGGTCATTTCTCTAAAATTTTTAGAGGTGATATGTTCTATTCTTTGTAATACCACTAAAATAATCAATGCAATAACAGTGGTTGCTCCAGCTGCGAAATACATGCCACTACCTGTTGCTAAACCTATTGCAGCGACTGTCCATAATCCTGATGCAGTGGTTAATCCACGAATCGTATTCTTTTTAATAAATAATATTGTTCCGGCACCTATAAAACCTATTCCACTTACAACTTGTGCAGCGATTCGCGAAGGATCTAAGCCTATATTTTCCATTTTTAAAACATCTGAAAAACCAAACATGGAAACTAGCATAATAAGGCAAGAGCCCACAGCAACCATCATGTGGGTTCTTAATCCAGCAGACCAATTTTTTCTTTCTCTTTCTAATCCTATTAAAGCTCCAAATAAAGAAGCTAAGCCTAATCGTAGTAAGATTTCAGTCCATTCTATCATAATCGTATTATCCTATTGATTTTACAAAGATATTTAAAAGCGTAGGTTTCAAAAATAAAAATATTTTATTAGGCAGTATAAAAACACCATGGAGATAATTAATAATCTATTTCCAGATCGTTATAAAATATAGTACTTTTGGTATTATATATTTATGATGGATAAAAGTAGAGGATACCTAATTTGCCAAGTGCAAATTTTAAAACAATGTATATTACTATATTTTAGTTTTCTATTATTTTTTTCTTTTTCTAAATTACATGCTCAGAGTATTCGATTACACCAACATTCTTGGCTTGAATTAAGAAAACCCATTAAATTGAGCGATAACCTCAAATTGTCTGCTAATGGATACATACGTACTTATTATCCAAATTATACGCCAAATTTTGTTGCTTTACGACCTATTTTTTCTTATTCTTTTTCTAATAATCAAAATACGATATTCATTTTACCTTTCAGTATAAATTCTATTTATTCTGAAGAGTTGAGTTTATATTCAAGATCTTATATTGGTTGGAGAGTTAATGTTATACCAAGTATTAATACTATTACATTCAGGCAATTGATTGAATATCAAAACGAATTAATTACTCAAGATTTTAGCTCAATTCGATTTCGTAATATGCTAACTTATAGAGAAAGATGGAATGAAAATTTAGATTTAGCTTGGAGTTTAGAGCTTTTAAATAAACGAACTTTTGTGCATTCGGAAGAATGGATAAACAGCATTCGATTTTATAATGATTTTTATACTAAGATTTTTTCCACTCCCATAATTTTAGGCTGGATGTTAGAGTGGAATCCAGCAAGAAATTATTATTACTTTGCATCCAATATTCGCTTAGAGATTTAACTTAAATTATATAATGAAATAGAGCTTGTCCATAAAAATGACAAGCTCTTTATTATTTGAAACAATTTATTTATTTATTTATTTTCCTTTAAACTCTGGTTTTCTTTTTTCTAAGAAGGCTTGAATTCCTTCAGCAAAATCTTCTGTATTTCCACATGCGGCTTGGTACTCCTCTTCTAATTCTAATTGCTTACTTAAAGAATTATTTTGACTATTATTCAGTGCTAATTTAGTATAAGCAAGTGCGCGCGTTGGCATTTTTGAAAGCTTTATAGCTATCTTTTTTGATTCTTCTTCAAAACTTTCAGCATTGAAATAAGTATATATCATTCCTAAGCTTTCCGCTTCCTTAGCCGAAACATTATCTCCAAGCATCATTAGAGCACTAGCTTTTTGGAAACCTATAATTCTTGGTAAAAAATAAGTTCCTCCACTATCAGGGATTAATCCTATTTTACTAAAAGCCTGGATAAAGCTTGCATTCTCATGAGCAACAACAATATCGCAAGCTAAAGCAATATTAGCGCCAGCACCTGCGGCAACTCCATTTACGGCTGCAACAATTGGTTTTTCAATTTTCCTAATTCTATCTATAATAGGATTATAATGTCCACGAACTATATTTCTTAATTCAGGACCATCGGGATCTATAGCTTCTTGTAAATCTTGCCCTGCACAAAATGCTTTCCCTTCTCCTGTTAAGTAAATGGCACGAATTTCTGGATTTCTAGCGCAATCATCTAAAATTTCATGCAAACGTAAAGCCATTTCTCTATTAAAGCTATTGTATTTTTCAGGCCTATTTAAGGAAATGTAAGCTACTTGTTCCTTGATCTCAAATAGAATAGTGTTATTCTCCATTTTATTTATATTTTTTTGAAGTAAAAATAAGAAATAAATTCAGCTTAAAAAAGTTATGTGTTTTTTAGATTTAATCTAAATAAGCTTATTATAAAAGAAAGGAATTTAGTATCTTTGATTTTTAAAAATAATAGAAAATGGAACAAGAAAAAAAAGAAAATTTAAATCAAATTAATATTGAATTAACTGAAGAAATTGCTGATGGAACTTATGCTAATTTAGCTATAATACAACATTCCTTTGCAGAATTTATATTGGATTTTATAAATATAATGCCTGGTGCACCAAAAGCTAAAGTAAAATCTAGAATTGTTATGACTCCACAACATGCAAAAAAATTAATGCGTGCTTTAATAGATAATGTAAAAAAATATGAAGCACAAAATGGAATTATTAAAGAAAATAATGAGCAACAAATGCAAATGCCATTTAATCCACCTGCTGAAGCATAAATAAATAAAACTATGACCGATAAGGTAATAATTATTGATTTTGGTGCTGTAAATACGCAATTAATTGCAAGAGCTTTAAGAAATGCACAGATTTATTGTGAAATCTACCCTTATAATAATCAAGGAGATTTAGATTGGTCTGAAATTAAGGCGGTCGTTTTTTCTGCTATTCCAGAGCAATTTTCTGATAAAAATAGAGGTGCTTTTTCTTGGAATAGTATTCCAGAAAATATAGTGAAATTTTATATTGGCTCAAGTTTTCAATTAGTTGCAGAAAAATCCAAAAATCTTAAGTACCAGAATTTAAAAAATGAAATTGAGCAAGCTTTAATACTTAAAACTGAAGAATTTACATTATGCTCTGATTGGAAGAAAGCACCTTTGGCACAGTTGGTAAAAAATAATACTACTGATGCACAAACATTAATTTCTTATGAAGATGAATCCACGGATGCATTAAGTTATTTCCCTGAATTACAAGCATATTGGTTTAATTTTGCATTATATGCAAATGAAATTGAAGTGCAAGATACCTGTTTTGCTAGGATGATAAAGAACTTGGCAAAAATTGAAGAGGAATTTACAGCAGAAAAATTCATTGCTAATGCTATAGATGCTATTCGTAAGCAAGTGGGTAGCAAAAAAGTGATTATGGCAATTAGTGGTGGAGTTGATTCTACAGTTGCAGCACATCTTATCCATAAGGCTATAGGAAATCAATTATATTGCTTTTTTGTAGATACAGGATTAATGCGGAAAAATGAAGGAGAGAAGGTGTTAAAAAATTACCAAAATTCTGGTTTAAATATAAATGCTATTGCGGCATCTTCTCGTTATTTTGAAGCATTAAAAGGCATTAGTTCTCCTGAAGAGAAGCGAAAAATTATTGGTGGCTTATTTATAGAATTATTCCAAGAGGAAGCAGATAAAGTTGCTGATGTAGCCTTTTTAGGACAAGGTACAATTTATCCCGATATTATTGAATCTTTAGCAATTGATGGTTCTGCAAAAATTAAATCCCATCATAACGTAGGGGGATTGCCCGATTTTATGAAATTGGAATTGGTAGAACCTCTTAAATATTTATTTAAAGATGAGGTGCGTAATATTGGTAGGGCCTTAGGAATTGCTCCAAATCTTGTAGATAGACATCCATTTCCAGGACCAGGTTTAGGGATTCGTATTTTAGGTGAGGTTACTGAAAAGAAAGCAAAAATATTACAAGAAGCAGATGCGATTTTTATAGAACTTTTGGAAGAGTGGGGATTATATCAAAAAGTATGGCAAGCAGCAGCAATATTATTACCGGTTCAAAGTGTGGGTTCTAAAGATGGAAAAAGAACTTATGAATATACTTTGGCCATTCGCGCGGTAAATTCTATAGATGGAATGACAGCAGAATGGATTCACCTACCTTATGAGTTTTTAAACGCTTTATCGGAAAAAATTATCCATGAGGTTGAAGGAATAAATAGAGTGGTATATGATATTTCTAATAAACCACCTGCAACCATCGAATGGGAATAAATATTATAATTAAAGGAGCCTTTTCAATAAAAAGAGCTCCTTTAATTTTTAAGAATAAATAATAATTTATTTTCCAATGCAAAATTCACTAAAAATAGTACCTAAAATATCATAATCCATATCAATTTCACCAGTAATACTACCTAAAGCTTGCAATGCTACTCGTAAATCAATTGCTAAAAATTCGCTTCCTACTGCATTATCCATGGCATTTTTAACCTCCTTGAGCGCAATTACTACTTTTCTTAAAGCATCATAATGACGTGTATTAGTTATAACTGTATCCTCTTGCCAAACTTTACCATCCATAACTTCTTGGAAAAGTCTTTGCTTTATAGTTTCGATATTTTCCTTACTTTTTGCTGCAATTTTTATTTGAGGTTGCAAATTTTGTATAAAATCAGGTAATTCTTTTTCCTTCCATTTATCCATTTTATTTATCAACCATAAAATAGGTAAATCAGAATATTCTTTAAATAATAAATTCCAATGTTTTAGCTCTTCAGCATCAACCGTTGTAATATCTAAAAGTAAAAGAACAATATCTGCTTGTTTTAAAGTGTTTTTACTTTTTAAAATTCCTATTTCTTCTATTTGATCGCTAGCTTCTTCGCGAATACCTGCTGTATCAATTAATCGGAAAGAAACTCCATCAATATTTAAGACCTCTTCAATTGTATCTCTAGTCGTACCTGCAATATCACTTACTATAGCTCTTTCTTCATTTAATAATGCATTTAAAAGTGTTGATTTTCCTGCATTAGGAGCACCAATTATTGCTACATTTACTCCTTTCTTAATGGCATTACCCATACCGAAAGATTCAATTAAAACTTGGGATTTTAACATTAAATCATCAATCAATTGATACAATTCTCTTCTATCTACAAATTCAACATCCTCCTCCGGAAAATCCAATTCCAATTCCAGCATAGCAGCAAAATGAATGAGTTTTTCTCTTAGAATATGTAAATCTTTTGAAAAACCACCTCTTAATTGATTTAAAGCTGTTTTATGCGCAGCTTCACTTTCTGCTGCAATTAAATCTGCCACTGCTTCAGCTTGTGCTAAATCCATTTTCCCATTTAAAAATGCTCTTTGCGTAAACTCTCCACGATTAGCAATTCTTGCACCATGCTGTAAACAAACTTCTAAAATCTTTTGAAGAATATAAGGACTTCCATGTGCCGCTATTTCTACAACCTCTTCTCCTGTATAGCTTTTATTATCTTTAAATAAGGAAATAACTACTTCATCTAAGAGTTCCCCTTCAGGAGTTTTCAATAAACCGTAATGCAATGTATGTGATTCTGCTTTACTCAAATCTTTAGAAGGAAATAAAGTGTTTACAATTTCAATTGCTTGAGGTCCGCTTAAACGAATTACACCAATAGCACCTACTCCTGGAGCAGTGGCTATAGCCGCAATAGTATCTTGATTATAATGCATAATATTACAAAGATAAGAGTAAGTTAAATGATTTTAGAAAATGTTGGAAAAATACTTTAGTTTCGTGCAATGCGATAAATAGTAATATATGAAAAAAAATATTTTAATTGCTGATGCGGGAGGAACTAGCACTACTTGGTGCATTATAAAAGAAGAAGGGGAAGTGGAAAGATATAAAAGTTTAGGTTTTAGCCCTGTTCATCATAATAAAGTAGATTTATCTGAACGATTAAAGGAAATTGCAATTGATACTAATTCCATCGGAAGTGTATATTTTTATGGAGCTGGAATTGGAAGTGATTTTTATAAAAAGAAAGTAATTGAAGCTTTAAGTTTAAATTTTCCAGAGGCTAAAATAGAAGCATATTCAGATTTATTAGCTGCAGCTCATGCAACGGCGGGAAATGAAAAAGGTATGACTTGCATTTTAGGTACGGGCAGTAATGTTGCTTTTTATGATGGAAAAAAAATAAAACAAACACAAGCTTCTTTGGGATATATTTTAGGTGATGAAGGAAGTGGTGCACATTTGGGAAAAACACTTATAAATTCCTATTTCTATAATGAACTTTCTGAAGAATTAAAACAAAAATTAGAGGAGAATTATCCATCGAATATTGATGAGGTTTTGGAAAATGTATATAAAAAAGCAAATGCAAATAAGTATTTAGCTAGTTATGCACGTTTTTTGCAAGAAAATAGAGGAAATGTACAAATAGAAAAGATTTTAGAAGACTGCTTTAATGCATTTTTTGAAAAGCAATTATTGCATTATTCGGAAGCTAAAGACTATCCTGTTCATTATATTGGCTCAGTGGCATTTATATTTAAAGATGTGCTAGAAAACTTACATAAGAAATATAGAATAAATTTAGGAAGAGTACTTCAAGATCCTTTGGAAAACTTAATCGCATTTTATAAGAGTAAAAATCTTCACTTATGAATTCGCTTTGAGAGTAATAAAATATTTTAATATTATTAGGAATAATGTTTTTTGTGCATTATTTTTAATCATTAAATTATTTTAGATATGACAGAAACAAAACATTACCCAAATTTCCATGAAGAGGAAAACAATTCTTCGAATCAACAGTATAATCAAACTGTGAATGAGGCAGTAGAAAATCAGATTCCTCCTCCTCCTCGAGATTATGAGCAAACTCTAGCACAATCTCCAAATATGTCCTTAAGTGTGAATGGACAACAATTTTTAAAATCCAGTGCTAATTGGAGCTATTTTATAGGCATTATCTCCTTAGTGTTTTTAATTTTAGGAAGCTTAGGAGTTATAATTTCTATGGTTTCTATGCTATTCGTTTCTAATTCAATGCTGTTAATTTCTATTGGCTCCATTATTTTCTCTTTACTGTTTTTATTGTTATATTATTTTCCCATAATTTATTTGATAAAAAGTAGCAGTAAAATCAAAAAAGGAATAAATACTTCTTCTATACAAATTTTAGAAGAGGGCTTTTTGTATAAAAGAAAATTCTGGAGGTTTTTAGGAATTTTAACTATTATTATGCTCCTGTTTTATGTACTTACTTTTATAGGTCTTGCTATTTTTTCAGGAGGAATGATGATGATGATGGATGGATTTGATTTTGAATCTATTTTTAATTCTTTCAATTAAGATTATAAGATTTTACAATAAAGAATAGCATAATAAAATAATCTAGCTTTCAGAAAGTAACTTTTTATTTTGAAGCTAGATTATTTTTCTTTTTTAACCCTTGAAATTTGTTATAAGTTGAAGCATATTTATCGAGAACATTAAAATAGAATGGAATTTTTACAATTCAAATAATAATATAGCTTTACTGTATTTTGAATTTACACATCTTGCTCTTTACTTTCATTAATAGCTTCATCCCACCAATACTCTAATAATAAAGGATTAATAGATTTAGGATACTCTCTTAAAAACTGCTTTTTCTTTGCGGTACTTAAACTTCCATAATTTCCATTATTGGCAAAATTTAAAAAATGCTTCTTTGCCTCTAGCGTAGTAAGAAATTCAACCTTACCTTGTGGATTTATTGCACGTACAAAATGTTGTTTTTTTAGCATGTTTTTAAAAATATCTCCTTCAATTTCCCAAGTAGAAGGACTAATACTTCTTGCTAACTGCCTGGCTTTTTCTATTTCATTACTTGGAATTTCATCCCAAGATTCTGGAAATATTAATTCTTTATGCTCATTTAAAAATGGAAGTCCAATACCG
>Ga0209487_1004399_pt1 | contig 10838 bp, 12 predicted proteins | sample Poulit2012_FD_187524 | JGI IMG/M metagenome (GOLD analysis project Ga0209487, IMG submission 187524) | Agricultural soil microbial communities from Georgia to study Nitrogen management - Poultry litter 2012 (SPAdes) (version 2) | ecosystem: Environmental > Terrestrial > Soil > Agricultural land... | reverse complement strand
AAGAGTAGTCCAGACGGAAGAACCCCCGGCAGACACCGGTCATGATTCAGGGCCCCGAACTCGTGTTCGGGGCCCTGAATCGTTCGGCACAGTGTTCGCGCTCGCTGTCGTGGGCGCGGCGAACGGTGCCGACGCAGCGAATGCTCAGTCTCGGGCGGCTCTCACGGCGGTGTCGACGACGTTCTTGAGCAGCAGGGCCCGAGTCATCGGGCCCACTCCGCCGGGATTCGGCGAGACCCAGGCGGCCACCTCGGCGACGGCCGGATCCACATCGCCGACGATCTTCGACTTGCCCGTCTCCGGATCGGTCTCACGGGAGACTCCCACGTCGAGGACGATCGCTCCGGGCTTGACGGCTTCGGCCGTGACGATCCCGGCAGAACCGGCGGCCGCGACGATGACATCGGCCTGGGCCAGCAGTTCGTCGAGGTTGCGGGTGCCGGTGTGGGTCAGCGTCACCGTGGCATTGTGCTCACGCCGGGTCAGCAGGGCCCCGATCGACCGCCCCACGGTCACGCCGCGGCCGATCACCACGACGTGTTTGCCGTTGAGATCGATCCCGTTGCGCGTCATCAGCTCGATGACTCCGCGCGGTGTGCACGGCAGCGGTGTGGTGATCTCGGAGTTGACGTTGAGCACCAGCCGGCCGAGGTTCGTCGGATGCAGACCGTCGGCGTCCTTGGCCGGATCGATGGCCTCGAGGATGGTGTCGGTGTCGATATGGGCCGGCAGCGGCAGCTGGACGATGTAACCGGTGCAGGCGTCGTCCTCGTTGAGCTCGTCGATGACGGCCAACAGCTCGTCCTGCGTCACCGTCTCCGGCAGATCACGCCGGATCGAGTGGATGCCCACCTCGGCGCAGTCGCGGTGCTTGCCGGCGACGTACCATTTCGATCCCGGATCCTCCCCCACCAGAACGGTGCCGAGGCCGGGAACGGTCCCGGCCTTCCCGAGCTCGGCCACCGCTTCGGTCAGTTCGGCCTTGATCTGCTTCGCGCAGGCTCTGCCGTCGAGAATCTGTGCGCTCATCAGTACTGTTCCAGGCCCTCGTAGAGGGGGGAGTCGTCGCTGAGCCTCTTCACCCGGGCGGCCAGCGCCTCGACATCGGCACCGGGCTTGAGCGCTTCGGCGATGACGTCGGCGACCTCGGCGAACTCCTTGTCCCCGAAACCGCGGGTGGCCAAGGCCGGGGTGCCGATGCGCAGGCCCGAGGTGACCATCGGCGGTCGCGGGTCGAACGGCACGGCATTGCGGTTGACCGTGATGCCCACGGAGTGGAGGAGGTCTTCGGCCTGCTGTCCGTCCAGGGCCGAGTTGCGCAGGTCGACGAGCACCAGGTGCACATCCGTGCCTCCGGTCAGAACGGTGGCTCCGGCCTCAGCGACGTCCTCGCCCAGCAGACGCTCGGCGAGGATCTGCGCGCCGCGCACGGTCCGCTCCTGGCGTTCCTTGAACTCGGCGGCGGCGGCGAGCTTGAAGGCCACGGCCTTGGCCGCCACGACGTGCATGAGCGGTCCGCCCTGCTGGCCGGGGAAGACGGCGGAGTTCAGCTTCTTCGCGAGCTCCTCCTTGCCGAGGATGAATCCGGAGCGGGGTCCGCCGATCGTCTTGTGAACGGTGGAGGAGACGACGTCGGCGAAGGGCACGGGGTTCGGGTGCAGATCGGCGGCGACGAGTCCGGCGAAGTGAGCCATGTCGACCCACAGCTTCGCGCCGACCTCGTCGGCGATCTCGCGGAAGGCCTGGAAGTCCAGCTGGCGGGGGTAGGCCGACCAACCGGCGACGATCACCTGGGGACGGTGCTCGAGCGCCTTCTCACGCACCTTGTCCATGTCGATGCGGTAGGTGTCGGGGTCGACCTCGTAGGAGGCCACATCGTAGAGGCGGCCGGAGAAGTTGATCTTCATCCCGTGGGTGAGGTGTCCGCCGTGGGCCAGGGACAGTCCGAGCAGTTTGTCCCCGTGCCGGGCCAGCGCGTGCATGACCGCAGCGTTGGCCGAGGCTCCCGAGTGGGGCTGCACATTGGCGTATTCGGCACCGAAGAGGCTCTTGGCTCGCTCGATGGCGAGGTTCTCGGCGACATCGACGTATTCGCACCCGCCGTAGTAGCGCTTGCCGGGATAGCCCTCGGCATACTTGTTCGTCAGCACCGAGCCCTGTGCTTCCAGCACGGCACGCGGGACGAAGTTCTCCGAGGCGATCATCTCGAGCGTCGAACGCTGACGGCCCAGCTCGAGGTCGAGGACCTCGGCGATCTGCGGATCGATGTCGGCAAGCGAGGCCTGCATCGAGGTTTCGGTCATGAGTACTCTCCTGTGGCATCCGATGTGGTGGGTGAAACAGCGTGATCAACCGCCGCGAACACCCGCAGACCATGCTAACAGCGAACCGCACGGACCCCGCGGCCAGACCGTCATCCGGATGCCGAACCGAGTGCGCGATCCAGGGCCAGGACGATTAGGATCGAGCCCATGAGCACAGAATGGATCCTGAGAGTCACCTGTCCCGATGCGACCGGCATCGTCCATGCCGTCACGGGAGTGCTCGCAGGGCTCGGGGGCAACATCACCGAATCGCAGCAGTTCTCCTCCCCCGACTCCCATCAGTTCTTCCTCCGCCTGCAGTTCTCCACTCCCGAGGCGATCTCGGCCCAGACCCTCGAATCCGAGCTCGCCGAGGCGGCCGATCGTTTCGCGATGACCGTGAGTCTGCAGCCGGCGGAGAAGAGGACTCGCACACTCATCCTCGTGTCCAAGGCCGCGCACTGCCTCAACACGCTGCTGTTCCAGCAGTCGTCCGGTCAGCTGCCCATCGACATCGTCGGAGTCGCCGGCAACCATGACTCCCTGGCGCCCCTGGCCGAGTTCCACGGTCATTCCTTCCACCACATCCCGATCACCCGGGACACGAAAGCCGCCGCCGAGGCGAGGCTGTCCGCCCTCGTCGATGAGCTCGACGTCGAGCTCATCGTGCTGGCCCGTTATATGCAGATCCTCTCGCCCGAGCTGTGCGACAGGCTCGAAGGCCGGGTCATCAACATCCACCATTCGTTCCTGCCCAGCTTCAAGGGGGCCAAGCCCTATCATCAGGCCCATGCCCGCGGTGTGAAGATCATCGGCGCCACCGCTCACTACGTCACCAGCGACCTCGACGAGGGTCCGATCATCGAACAGGATGTCGCCCGGGTCGACCACAATCGGGCGATCGCGGACTTCGTTCAGCGCGGACAGGACGTCGAAGCCGCCGTTCTGGCCAGAGCCGTGGCCTGGCATGCGGAGGGTCGGGTGCTCATGGACGGACACCGCACCGTCGTCTTCAACTGATCTTCGGCTGATCCGAACTCGATCGGGTCTCACACTGCGATGCGTGCGCGATCGCGGAGAGCTCGCGCCGAGCCGGCGCCCAGGGAATTCACACCCGGCAACTCATCTGCTGTAGGGTCGCCACGTCCGATTGAAGGAGCTGAGCTCGAATGACGGAAACCACTTTCCGGACAATTGCGATCATCCTGTACTTCGCCGGGATGCTGGCCATCGGTTGGTTCGCCTACCGCAAGACGAAGAACAGCCTGGACGACTATATGCTCGCCGGGCGTGGACTGCGCCCGAGTGTGGCGGCGCTGAGCGCCGGTGCCTCCGATATGTCGGGATGGCTGCTCATGGGCCTGCCCGGTGCCATCTATCTGTCCGGGCTCATCGAAGCGTGGATCGCGATCGGCCTGACCGCCGGGGCCTGGGTCAATTGGAAGTTGGTGGCCCCGCGCCTGCGCGCGTTCACGGAGACGGCCGGTGACTCGATCACGATCCCCAGCTTCTTCGAACAGCGCCTCAAGGACCGTTCCCGGCTGCTGCGCATCGTCTGCGGAGTCATCATCCTCGTGTTCTTCACGTTCTACGTGTCTTCGGGCATGGTCGCGGCCGGCAAGTTCTTCGAATCCAGCTTCGGCCTCAACTACCTCGGCGGAATGCTCCTCGTCGCCGCCATCACCATGGTCTACACGCTCTTCGGCGGCTTCCTGGGCGCGACGCTGACCGATGTCGCCCAGGGCCTGCTGATGTTCGCCGCCCTCATCGCCGTACCGATCGTCGCCGTCATCAACGCCGGCGGCCCGGCGACCGTGATCGACAACGTCTCGCACATCGATCCCGGTCTCCTCAGCCTCCTCGGCAGCGAACCCTTCTGGGCCAGCGGTGCCTACTTCACCGTGATCTCGTCTCTGGCGTGGGGGCTGGGGTACTTCGGCCAGCCCCATATCATCGTCCGGTTCATGGCGCTGCGGACCCCGGCCGATGCCAGTCTCGCCCGAAGGATCGGCGTCGGCTGGATGGGCATCTCCGCGCTCGGCGCCGTCGCCACGGCCATCGTGGGCATCTCGTACTTCTCCCAGCACGCGGATATGGAACCCGCCGACTCCGAGACGGTCTTCCTCGATCTCGCCCAGATCCTGTTCCACCCGTTCATCGCCGGCCTCGTGCTCGCGGCAGTCCTGGCAGCGATCATGTCGACGATCTCCTCGCAGCTCGTCGTCACGTCCTCGGCCCTGATCGAGGATCTGTTCAAGATCGTGGCGCTGCGTTCCGGGTCCAAGCGCACGCTCAAGGACAAGACCTATGTTCTGCTCGGCCGCCTCGGCGTGCTCGTCATCGCCATCATCGCGGTGGTGCTGGCGATCTCGCCGTCGAACAGCATCCTCGATCTCGTGGCGTTCGCCTGGGCCGGTTTCGGCGCCTCGTTCGGTCCGATCGTGCTGCTGACCCTGTTCTGGAAGCGCCTGAGCAACTGGGGCGCACTGTTCGGTCTGCTCTCCGGTGCGATCGTGGCATTCGTGTGGGGTCAGGTGAGCATTCCGATGACCGACCAGATCTACGAGATCATCCCCGGCTTCGCCGTCAACCTCATCGTGGCCGTCGTCGTCAGTCGCTTCACCTACAAGCACGACGAGGAGGCCGACCGGGAGTTCGACGAGTCCGTCGCCCTGTCCCGAGTCAGGTGATCGAGCCCCGCAATCCGACAGCGGCGCCCTCGACCCACAGTTCGCGGCACCCCGCACCGTTCCTGCGGTGCGGGGTGCCGCGCAGTCTCGGATGTGCGACCACTGAGCTGATTCCACGCTCAGGCGGCGGGGGGACACGAGCGGTCGCCTTGCTGGCGGGACATATAGCTGCAGCCGTGTCTCATCCTTCCGAGCTGGAGCCGCAGCCGGCAATCGTGCCCCTGGCCGCAGGCCTCAGCGCGGGCGCCCCGGGCACCGACGACTGCTTCGGCCCAGCTCCAGTCATCCCGGCGGTGAATACACTTCGGGCGGGCATCCGGAGTGGATGCCCGCCCGAAGTGTTCGGCGCCTGCTCCATCACGCGGAGCAGCAGCCGCCGGGAGGTCACTTCTCCTCGGCGGCCTCCGTGGACTCTTCAGCGGTCTCAGCCTCGGCCTCGACAGCGGCTTCGTCTGCGGCCTCTTCGGTCTCGGTCGGAGCCTCGTCTGCGGCCGGAGCGGCGGCAGCGGTCGCCTGTTCGGCTTCCTTCACCGTCGCCTGCTTCGGCGAGTAGGGCTCGAGGACCAGTTCGATGACGGCCATGGGTGCGTTGTCGCCGGGGCGAGGACCGATCTTGGTGATCCGGGTGTAGCCACCGGGACGCTCGGCCATGGTCTCCGCGATCGAGGTGAAGAGCTCGTGCACGACCGACTTGTCGGAGATCTGGGCGAGCACGCGGCGACGTGAGGCCAGATCACCCTTCTTCGCGTTCGTGATCATCCGCTCGGCCACCGGGCGCAGGCGCTTGGCCTTGGTCACGGTCGTTTTGATCTGCTTGTGCTCGAACAGCTGGGCAGCCATGTTGTTGAGCATGAGGCGCTCGTGTGTGGGCGATCCGCCGAGGCGCGGGCCCTTGGTTGGGGTTGGCATTGTCAGTTACTCCTAGGTCTTAATCAGTACTGTTCGTCTTCGACGTAGGACTGGTCCTCATCAACGAGACCGGAATCGAATCCGGCAGGACTGTCCTTGAGGCTCAGGCCCAGCTCGTTGAGCTTCGCCTTGACCTCGTCGATCGACTTCGAACCGAAGTTGCGGATATCCATGAGGTCGGCCTCGCTGCGAGCAACGAGCTCACCGACGGTGTGGATGCCTTCGCGCTTGAGGCAGTTGTAGGAGCGCACGGTCAGGTCGAGATCCTCGATCGCCAGCGCCAGGTCGGCGGCCAGAGCCGCGTCCACAGGCGAGGGTCCGATCTCGATGCCTTCAGCTTCGACGTTGAGCTCTCGAGCCAGGCCGAAGAGCTCGACCAGGGTCTTACCCGCAGATGCGATGGCATCGCGCGGGGTCATCGAGGGCTTGGTTTCGACGTCGAGGACCAGACGATCGAAGTCGGTGCGCTGTTCGACACGCGTGGCTTCGACCTTGTAGGTGACCTTGAGAACCGGAGAGTAGATCGAATCGACCGGGATCCGGCCGATCTCTGCATCCGCGTTCTTGTTCTGAGCGCTCGAAACGTATCCGCGTCCGCGTTCGATGGTCAGTTCCATGTCCAGACGACCCTCACCATTCAGCGTGGCGATGTGCAGGTCCGGATTGTGGATCTCGACCCCGGCAGGAGCAGAGACATCGGCAGCGGTCACGGTGCCGGGCCCCTGCTTGCGCAGGTAGGCAACGACCGGTTCGTCGAATTCGGACGATACGACCAGGGACTTCAGGTTGAGGATGAACTCGGTGACATCCTCCTTGACTCCCGGCACGGTGCTGAACTCGTGGAGGACTCCGTCGATCCGGATGGACGTGACGGCGGCACCGGGGATCGAGGACAGCAGGGTTCGGCGAAGCGAGTTGCCGAGGGTGTAGCCGAACCCGGGCTCGAGCGGTTCGATGGCGAACCGTGAGCGGTTATCGGAGACGACTTCTTCCGTGAGCGTTGGGCGCTGTGCAATGAGCACGTGGGCTTCCTTTCAGCGAACATCCGCTATATGACGTTCGCACTGCACGTCATGGCCTCAAGGCCATGAAGAACGGTTCGGGTTATCTGGGAATCCGTTCTGCGACCGATGTCGGGCTCGTACCCGTCATCCGTTGCAGTTCCACGGAAGGATCAGCCGCGGCGGCGCTTGGGGGGACGGCAGCCGTTGAACGGAACCGGGGTGACATCCTGGATGGTGCCCAGTTCCAGGCCGGCGGCCTGCAGCGAACGGATCGCGGTCTCACGGCCCGAGCCGGGTCCCTTGACGAACACGTCGACCTTCTTCAGGCCGTGCTCCTGTGCCCGACGAGCGGCCGATTCCGCAGCCATCTGCGCGGCGTACGGGGTCGACTTGCGCGAACCCTTGAAGCCGATCTCACCTGAGGAGGCCCAGGAGATGACAGCACCGGACGGGTCGGTGATCGACACGATGGTGTTGTTGAAGGTTGATTTGATATGAGCCTGGCCGGCGACGATATTCTTCTTCAGCTTGCGGCGAGGCTTGCGCACTGTAGCGGCGCGTGACTTGGGAGGCATATGTTCCTACTCCTGATCGAGGTGGTTGATGCTGATCAACCGGGTGAGCGTGTTACTTCTTCTTACCGGCCACGGTGCGCTTGGGTCCCTTGCGGGTGCGCGCATTCGTCTTGGTCCGCTGACCGCGAACCGGCAGACCGCGGCGGTGACGCAGGCCCTCATAGCTTCCGATCTCGACCTTGCGGCGAATATCGGCGGCCACCTCACGACGGAGGTCACCCTCAACCTGGAATGTGCCCTCGATGTAGTCACGCAGCTGGACGAGCTCTGCGTCGCTCAAGTCCTTCACACGGGTATCAGGGCTGATTCCCGTTTCGGTCAGGGTCTGGCGCGCACGGGTGCGGCCCACACCATAGATGTAAGTCAAGGCGACTTCCACGCGCTTTTCACGTGGAATGTCGACTCCGGCAAGTCGTGCCATGGGTACTGTCTCCTGTTGTTGTCTCGGAGGTGCTGATGCAAACCTGTCCCTGGTCTCCCAAGGTCTCCGGCCCCCGACCGGAGGTATCGTCCCGCGTCCGTGTCCCGGAAGCTCTCACTTCTCAGGCGTGCTGACGCAGATGGCGAGGTTTGCGCGGGTGTGGTGCTGCTGAAGCTCCTCGGCGGAGCTCCGATCTGCTCGAAGAGCTGCTCAACCCTGGCGCTGCTTGTGGCGCGGGTTGGAGCAGATGACGATGACCCGGCCGTGACGGCGGGTGATCTGGCAACTCTCGCAGATCTTCTTGACGCTGGGCTTAACCTTCATCGTTTTTCCTTCTTTCGGTCCCTGCCCCGCTGAGGGCAAGACGCGAATGATCGAAGATCCTTACTTGTAGCGGTAAACGATTCGTCCGCGCGAGAGATCGTAGGGAGACAGCTCCACAACGACCCGGTCTTCGGGAAGAATGCGGATGTAATGCTGACGCATCTTTCCGGAGATATGCGCCAGCACCTTGTGCCCATTGCTCAGCTCCACCCGAAACGATGCGTTCGGCAGAGCCTCGACAACGGTGCCTTCGATCTCAATGACCCCTTCTTTTTTGGCCATATCGTTCGCTAACCTCGTATTCCCGCGATACCTTCGCGTTCGACGTAATCGTGTATCACCGGCTCAACGTCGGTGACCCCTCGGACTGCAGTCCTCGTCACCACATGAAAAGAAGTGGATGGCAGAAGCCGCCCACATCTGAAAAAGGGTGAGTTGAGTGAGAACAGACCAATCATCAACCCTACACCACGGGCGAAGAATCTTCCACATGGTCCTCGCTTCCCGGCGTGAAGTCCCTTACAATCCCACCCGCGGACGACGCTGCCGCGGGCCGGGCCCGCCACATGACCGTCGAAGTCACCTCCGCCTCACTGCCCGGGACGCGGCTGTTAGCGTGATTCGAGTGGCTCCCGCCTTCGCGGGAGACGGGTTCGCCAGCCGCGATCCGTCGAAGAGACCAGCAGAGGAGAATGAGCATGTCCGAGTTCGACGCCATCACAGAAGCGTCCCTAGTGGCCAAGGGCGGACGCAAATGGTCGACCTTCCCCGGTTCCATCGGGGCGTTCATCGCCGAGATGGATTTCGGCGTCGCCCCCGCGGTGCGTCAGGCTCTGCGAGAGATCGATGAGCGCGATCTCTTCGGCTATGCACCCTACGATCTGACAGCGGATCTCAAATCCGCGACCGCGAACTTCTATGCCGACCGCTTCGGATGGCGGATCCCGGTCGATCACATCCAGCCGGCCAGCGACGTCATCGCCGCATTCCTCGGCGTGCTCACCCATCTCACCCCGGCCGACACCCCGATCGTGCTGCCCACCCCTGCCTACATGCCGTTCTTCGACGTCGCGAAGACCACCGGTCGTGAACTCATCGAGGTGCCGATGCTGCGCACGGAGACCGGCTGGACGCTGGATCTCGACGCGATCGCCGCCGCTCTCGTGCCCGGTGCCACACTCGTCCTGTGCAATCCCCACAACCCGATCGGCAAGGTGTACACCGAGGCCGAGCTGCTCGGACTCGCCGAGGTCGTCGAGGCCGCAGGGGCCCGCGTGTTCTCGGACGAGATCCACGCCCCGGTCGTCTACGACCCCGCCCGGCACATCCCCTATGCCACCCTCACCGAGGCGACCGCCGCCCACACCGCGACCGCGACAGCGGCGTCGAAGGCCTTCAACATCCCCGGACTCAAGTGCGCGCAGCTCATCCTCACCGATGCCGAGGACCGCGCGGTGTGGAAGGAGAAGGGCCAATTCGTCTCCGGAGCGGCGTCGAACCCCGGGATCATCGCCACCACCGCCGCCTACACCCACGGCGGCGACTGGCTCGCCGAGGTCACGGCCTATCTCAAGGGCAATCGGGACCATCTCACCGACCTCGTGACAGAGCTTCTGCCCAACGCCACCTATATTCCTCCGGAGGGCACCTATCTGGCGTGGCTCGACCTGCGAGGATACGGGCTCGAGGGACATCTCGCGCAGCGCTTCAATGAGCGGGCGAAGGTGGCCATCACCGAGGGACGCCTCTGCGGTGAGGTCGGCGCCGGCCACATCCGATTCAACTTCGCACTCCCCCGCCCGCTGCTCACCGAAGCGATCGAACGGATCGCTCGGACACTCTGAGGTTCGTCGGACCGCGGGTGAGGGCTGCGACCCGGGTCATCGCAGCGGCAGCCATGCGATGAGGTCATAGGACGAGCACGACCCCGCACATTCGAGGATCCTCTGGTCGAATCTGAGGTAGTACTCGAGTCTGCCACTGATTCACCAGCTCCCGGACCCCTCACGGCCGGCTGTGTGCCTTCGACGAGCACTTCGGGCAGCAGAGGGTGGGCCATCACATCCCGAGCAACGTCGACGTACAGATCGAAGAAGGTGCTGAGACTCAGTCCCACACGTCCGCTGCCCGTTGCTGATCCATTCGCGCTCAGTGCATTCTTCCGCTCTTCCAGCGCAGGCAGCTGTGCGAGGGCCGCGTCGAGGTTGAAGGCTCGGGAGGTCATCCTGCGTGCCGCCTCCACTGACTCGGGAGTCAGAACGGCGGTCGCGTAACAGCCGGGATCGTCGATCCCGGGCAGACGCGCATCCAGCTGCGCAGTGCGGTCGGAGAAACCCACGGGGATCCCCGGGCGCAGCCGTCCGCAGCCGAGACTGCGGGCGTTGTACTGCAGGCGGGCACGCACGCCTCGTGCGGCCTCGGGAACAGAATACAGGATGGTGTGGAAGCAACCTCCGTATTCGGGGAAGACGTGATCGCCGGCGATATCGGCGAAGCCTGAGAGGATGTGTGCGCTGAGTCGGTAGACGGGCACCCGTCCGACCTGGAGAGCGAGGACAGGCGACAGAAGAAGCCATCAGATGTTGACCCACAGCTCAACCCGGTGCTCATTG
>Ga0209487_1004398_pt1 | contig 10838 bp, 9 predicted proteins | sample Poulit2012_FD_187524 | JGI IMG/M metagenome (GOLD analysis project Ga0209487, IMG submission 187524) | Agricultural soil microbial communities from Georgia to study Nitrogen management - Poultry litter 2012 (SPAdes) (version 2) | ecosystem: Environmental > Terrestrial > Soil > Agricultural land... | reverse complement strand
CGGCGGTTCGCCGCGGTGTTGGCGACCGCGGTGACCAACAGCGCGATCAGGTTGGCCGGCTGCGCCCCCAGGGGCCGCAGCAGCAGGAACAGCGCCAGGTAGGCCAGCGTGCTGAGCACCCCGATCACCGCGAAGCGCACCGCTTGACCCAGCAGGGACCGCGGCGGCCCGGCCCGGTGGCCGAACTGGGCGGTGATCGCCGGCACCGGGATGTCGCCGCGGGCGAGCCCGGTCGCCAGCCGCACGATCCCCTTCAGGTCGGCGACCGCGGTGGCGAGCAGGTCCACGCGGCTGTCGGGGTCGTCCACCCAGTCGACGGGGACCTCGTGGATGCGCATCCCGGACCGCTCGGCCAGGACCAGCAGTTCGGTGTCGAAGAACCAGCCGGTGTCGGCCACGTGCGGCAGCAGCCGGCGGGCCGCGTCGGCGCGGATCGCCTTGAACCCGCACTGCGCGTCGCTGAACCGCGCCGCCAGCGTCGAGCGCAGCAGCAGGTTGTAGCACCGCGAGATCACCTCGCGTTTTGCCCCGCGCACCACGCGCGAGCCGCGGCCCAGCCGGGTGCCGATGGCCAGATCGGAGTGCCCGGAGATCAGCGGCGCCACCAGCGGAGCCAGCGCCGCCAGGTCGGTGGACAGGTCGACGTCCATGTAGGCCAGAACCGGTGCCGGGGAGTCCGACCACACGGTGTGCAGCGCGCGGCCCCGCCCTTTCTGCTCCAACCGGACCAGCCGCACCTGCGGGATCTGGTCGGCGAGTTCGGCCGCGATCAGCGGGGTGCGGTCGACGCTGGCGTTGTCGGCGATGGTGATCTGGAACGGGAACGGGAACTGCGCGCACAGGTGCCGGTGCAGCCGTCGCACCGACGCGGCGAGCGCGGCCTGCTCGTTGAACACCGGGACCACCACGTCGAGTACCGGCTGCCCGGGGCGGGCCACGATCGGTGCCGCGTGCCGGTGGGCCGATTGCGCCGGGTCGGGGCGATCGGTGCGCGGGGGCGCCGGCGGGCAGTCGGCTGGGATAACGCTCATTTCTTCAGGGTGGCGTCGCGGTGTGGGGCACCGATGGGCGCCTGCTATGCGCCCGCTTTGAATCCGTGCGTCAGGTCGTAGACGTCGACCCCGTCGATGCGGCGCACCGGGAAGTGCGCGTGCACCCAGTCGGCGATGTGGGCGGCCTCCTGGCTGCCGCTGCCGCGGCCTGCGCCCGGCGCCCCGCCGAGGAAGTAGTGGATGCGCCGCGCCGCCACGTCGTCGCGGAACTGCGCGAGGGTGGGCGCCGGGTCGGTGCCGTTGTACCCGCCGACGGCCATCACCGCCGCGCCGGTGGCCAGCTGGTAGCCGGCGGCGGGAGTGGATCCGACGGTGGCCGCCGCCCAGGTGTACTGGCCGGCGTCGGCGCCGAGCAGGGCGGTGAGGTGCGGACCGGGGGTCGGCGCGAACAGCAGCGCCATCGGTCCGCCGCGGTGCGGGGGCGGGCCGTGGTGGGGGCCGTCGGCGGGCGGCGGGAATCGGTGCCGGCCGGCGGGCCCGGCGCTGGGCAGCGCCCCTCGCCCCGGGTTGCCGACGGTGGCCACCGCGTAGGCGGTGGGCCCGGCCAGGGCGACCAGCAGCGCGGCGACCGCCAGCGCGCGGGCCGCGGTGCGCGGCACCCGCGCCACCTGCGGCATCGCCAGGGCCACGGCCACACCCAGGCCGACGACCCCGATCCGCAGGCCCGGCAGCCAGTCCGGGTTGCGGGCGAGCAGCAGATAGGACCAGCCGGCGGTGACCGCCACCAGCACCGCCAGGGTCACCGCCGCCCACCTTTGGGTGCGCCGCTGCCACAGCAGCCACACCCCGATCGCGGTGGTGGCGCCCACCGCCGGTGCCAGCGCCACGGTGTAGTACGGGTGCAGGATTCCGTTGGCGGCACTGAAGATCACCCCGGTGACCAAAAGCCAACCGCCCCAGAGCAGCAGCGCGGCGCGTTGCGGGTCGGTGCGCGGGCGGTGCCGGGTGATCCACACCCCGGCCGCCAGGGCGACCACGGCGGCGGGCAGCAGCCAGGAGATCTGGTCGCCCATCGCCGCGGCGAACAGCCGACCGGCGCCCCGGTCATGGTTGGTGTTGCCCAGACCGCCCACCTCGTCGCCGGTGAGCCGGCCCAGCCCGTTGTAGCCGAGGGTGAGTTCGACGATCGAATTGTGTTGCGACCCCCCGATGTAGGGTCGCGTCTGAGCCGGCCAGACCTCGACGAGCAGCAGGTACCAGCCCGCGGCGGCGATCAGGGCCGCCAGGGCGGCACCGGCGCGCAACATCCGGGTGCGAAGCGGGGTGTCGGCGGCCAGCAGATACACCACCGCGAACACCGGCAGCACCACCAGGGCCTGCAGCATCTTGGTCAAAAACCCCAGCCCCAGCAGCATCCCGGCCAGCGGCAGCCAGCCGCGGCCGGCGTCGGCGGCCAGCGCGCGCTGCACCGCGTAGCCGGCCGCCACCAGCAACAGCACCAGCAGCGCGTCGGGGTTGTTGTAGCGGAAGATGGCCGCCGCCACCGGGGTCAGCGCCAGGATCGTCCCGGCGAGCAGACCGGCGGTCGACCCGGCCACCCGGCGCACCGCGGCGTAGAGCACCCCGACGGCGGCCACCCCGGCCAGCGCCTGCGGCACCAGCAGGCTCCACGAGTTCAGCCCGAACAGCGCCACCGAGGCGCTCATCACCCACAGCGCCGCCGGCGGTTTGTCGACGGTGATCGCGTTGGCCGGATCGCTGGACCCGAACAGGAACGCGGTCGGATCGGCGGCCCCGGCCTGCGCCGCCGCGGCGTAGAAGGTGTTCGCCCAGCCGACGGCGGACAGGTCCCACAGGTACAGCAGCGCGGTGCCGGCCAGCAGCGCCAGCAGCGCCGCGGTCGACCGGTCACCGTGCCACCGGGGCCCGGCGCTCACCGGTCGCCGTCGCTGGGGGCGCCCCGGCGGGCCAACCGCACGCTGAACCGGGTCTGCCCGGGGACGCTGTCGACGGTGATCGTGCCGCCGTGGGCCTTGACGATCGCCGCCGCGATCGCCAACCCCAGCCCGGTGCTGCCGCCGCGCCGCGAGCGGGAGGTGTCGCCGCGGGCGAAGCGCTCGAACACCTCCGCTCCCAGCGCGGCGGGGATGCCGGGTCCGTCGTCGGCCACCTGCAGCACCGTGTACTCGCCGTCGGCGGCCAACCGGGTGGTCACGGTGGTGCCGGCGGCGGTGTGGATGCGCGCGTTGCCCAGCAGGTTGGTCAGCACTTGGCGCAGCCGCTCCTCGTCGCCGGGAACGACGACCGGTTCGGCGGGCAGGTCCAGTTTCCACTCGTGGTCGGGCCCGGCGATGTGGGCGTCGCGCACCGCGTCGACGGCCAACCGGGACAGATCCACCGGTGCACGTTGCAGCGGGCGCCCGGAGTCCAGCCGGGCCAGCAGCAGCAGATCCTCCACCAGGCGGGTCATCCGCTCGGTCTCCGAGGACACCCGGCTCAGCGCGTGGCTCACCTCGGGCACCGCGGTGGTGCCCGGTTGCAGCCGCCGCGCCAGCTCGGTGTAGCCGCGGATCGCGGTCAGCGGGGTGCGCAGTTCGTGGCTGGCGTCGGCGACGAACTGGCGCACCCGGGTCTCGCTGGCCTGCCGGCTGGTCAGCGCGGCCGCGATGTGATCGAGCATCCGATTGACCGCCGACCCGAGCCGGCCCACCTCGGTGCGGGTATCGGTGTCGGGTTCGCCGACCCGGACCGGCAGCGCCACCTCCCCGCGGTCCAGCGGCAGGTTGACCACCTCCCCGGCGGTCTGCGCCACCCGGTTCAACGGCGCCAGCGCCCGGCGGATGAGCAGCAGCCCGGCGGTGGTGGCCACCGCCAGCGCCGCGGCGGTGACCACCGCGAAGATCAGCAGCACCCGGATCGCGGTGGCGTCGACCCCGGCCAGCGGCAGACCGGTGATCACGGTGTCGCCGCCGTGGCGGGCGGGCACGGCCAGGACCCGGTAGCGGCCCATGCCGTCGAGGCTGAGGGTCGTCGGCTCGGTGCCGACCGGCACACGGCTCAACTGCTCGACCGCGGTGTCATCGACCGCCGCCCGTTCCCCCGTTCCGGTGAGAAAACCGGCGTCGCGCAGGTGCCGTGTGTCGTCGAGCACCGCGGCGACGACCCCCACCGGCTGTCCCGGGGCGTCCAGGAAGTCCGGTCCCGGGCCGGGCCGCGGGAACGGGCGCACATCGCGGCGTCCCGGCGGCGGCGGGGGCGGGGGTTCGCCGTGGATGACCGCCGAGCGGTGGGCCACCTCGTGCAGCTGGGTGTCGAGCTGGCCCACCAGATACCGGTACAGCGCGACCTCGGTGGCCGCACCGATGCCGACGCACACCGCCGCCAACAGCAGCACCTGCCCGGCCAGCAGCCGGGTGCGCAGCGAGAAGGCCGACCGGCTACGGCGCGGGTTTGAGGACATAACCGGCCCCGCGCAGGGTGTGGATCATCGGGTCCCGACCGCTGTCGATCTTCTTGCGCAGATAGGAGATGTAGAGCTCGACGATGTTGGAGCGGCCCCCGAAGTCGTAGCTCCACACCCGGTCGAGGATCTGCGCCTTGCTCAACACCCGTTTGGCGTTCTGCATGAGGTAGCGCAGCAGCTCGAATTCGGTGGTGGTCAACGTGATCGGATCGCCGGCGCGGGTCACTTCGTGACTGTCCTCGTCGAGAACGAGGTCGCCGACGACGATCTGTGCGCCGGCGTCGGCGGCGCTCACCCCGGTGCGCCGCAACAGGCCCCGCAGCCGCAGCACCACCTCTTCGAGGCTGAACGGTTTGGTGACGTAGTCGTCGCCGCCGGCGGTCAGCCCGGCGATGCGGTCCTCCACGGCGTCCTTGGCGGTGAGAAACAGCACCGGAAGCCGCGGGTGGACGCGGCGTAACTCGGCGATGACCTCCAGGCCGCTGCGGTCGGGCAGCATGATGTCGAGCACCACCACGTCGGGACGGGACGCGCGGGCGGCGGTGATCGCCGAGGCGCCGTCGCCGGCGGTGGCGGTGGTCCACCCTTCGTAACGAAGCGCCATCGACACCATCTCGGCGAGCACCGCCTCGTCGTCGACGACCAGCACGTGGATCGGTTCGCCGTCGGCGCGGCGCAACACCTCGCGGTCCACCGGCATGGGAGTCATGGGCTCCAGTATCGCCACGGCGCTTCGCCGCCGGCTATGGCGAGGCTATGCGCGGGCTGTGCGAATCCGGCGGGCACCCGCCGGCTACGCCAGCAGCGCGGCCATCCGGGGCATGACCGCCTGCAGCGCCTTGACCGGCCGCAGCATCACCGTGACCTCGGTGATCTTCGCGTCCTCTAGTCGCGGCGACGCCCCAGCGCGCCCAGCAGCCGCTGCCACCAGTGCGGGCGCGCGGCGTCGGGCGCGACCCGGTCGCGGGCGTCTGCGGCGTCGTCGGCGAACTCGGTGATCGATTCGTCGCCCTCTTCGGCGCGCATGGCTCTCCTCTCGCCGGGTGCTGCGATGCGTCACGACTCGCCTACCCCCGGGCGGGCGCGGCGAAACACCCGGACCGACGCACCGGGTCGACTAGGTTCGGGCAGTGTGGATCTCGATGCGGTCGCGACCTGGATGTCGGCCCAAGGACTCGGTGAGGGCCCGCTGAACGACGTCGCACCGATCCCGGGCGGCACCCAGAACGTCATGCTGCGGTTCACCCGCTCGGGGCGGGCCTACGTGCTGCGCCGCGGCCCGGCGCATCTGCGTCCGCGCAGCAACACCTCGATCCTGCGGGAGACCCGGGTACTGGGCGCCCTCGCCGACACCGACGTGCCGCATCCCCGGTTGATCGCGGTCTGCGACGACCCGGCGGTGCTCGGCGAGGCGGTGTTCTACCTGATGGAGCCGGTCGACGGGTTCAACGCCGGGCAGGGCCTGCCCGCGCTGCACGCCGGCGACGCGGCGATCCGGTTCGCCATGGGGATGTCGATGGCCGAGGCGCTGGCGCGGCTCGGTGCGGTCGACCACGTGGCGGCCGGGCTGGCCGACTTCGGCAAACCCGACGGCTTTTTGCAACGCCAGGTGCCGCGCTGGCTCGCCGAGCTGGAGTCCTACCGCGAGCTGCCCGGCTATCCCGGCCCGGACATCCCCGGGGTGCAGCGGGTCGGCACCTGGCTGCAGGACCACCGGCCGTCGTCGTGGACGCCGGGCATCATGCACGGCGACTTCCACGCCGCCAACGTCCTGTTCTCCCCCACCGGCCCGGAGGTGGTGGCGATCGTCGACTGGGAGATGTGCACCATCGGCGATCCGCTGCTGGATCTGGGCTGGCTGCTGGCCACCTGGCCGGATCCGGGCAGCCCCCCGCTGTTCGCCCACGCGTTGGCCGGCTACGACGGGCTGGCCACCGGCGAGGACCTCGTCGAACGCTACGCCGCCCACAGCATCCGCGACCTGTCGCACCTGAGCTGGTACACGGTGTTGGCGTGCTTCAAACTCGGCATCGTGCTGGAGGGCACGTGGGCGCGCGCCTGCGCCGGCAAGGCGCCGGTCGAGATCGGCGAGCAGCTGCACCAGGCGACGTTGCGGCTGTTCGAACGCGCCCACCGGCTGATCGGGGCGGGATCGACCGAGGGCGGGCCGCCCCCCGACCTGACGACAGGAGGACCACGGTGACCGAGACGTTGATGCAGCGGGTCGACGCGCTGGTGGATGCGGACACCGCGCGGCTGGTGGAGATGTTCAAGGTGATCCACCGCGAACCCGAACTCGCCTTCAACGAGGTGCACACCGCGCGCACCGTCGCCCAGGGTCTGGGCAACCTGGGCTTCCAGGTGACCAGCGGGATCGCCGGCACCGGCGTGGCGGGGGTGCTGGAGAACGGGCCCGGCCCGACCGTGATGTACCGCGCCGACATGGACGCCCTGGCCGTCGAGGAGGCCACCGGCCTGGACTACGCCAGCACGGTGCGGGTGCGCCGCGACGACGGCGCCACGGTGCCGGTGGCCCACACCTGCGGGCACGACGCGCACGTGACCTGGATGCTGGGGATGGCCAAGGTGCTGGCGGCGACCACCGATGCCTGGTCGGGCACCGCGGTGCTGATCGGCCAGCCCGCCGAGGAGCCGATCACCGGCGCGCAGGCGATGGTCGACGACGGGCTGTACGACTTCATCCCCACCCCCGACGTGCTGTTGGCCCTGCACACCGCACCCGGACCGGTCGGGATGGTGTTGGCCTCCGGCGGGACCCGGCTGGCCGGCACCGATCAACTCGACATCGAGTTCGCCGGGGTCGGCGGGCACGGCTCGATGCCGCAGCTGGCCACCGACCCGGTGTTGATGGCGGCGCTGGCGGTGGTGGAGTTTCAGGCGTTGGTCAGCCGCACCGTCGCCCCGCAGGAGACCGCGGTGCTCACCGTCGGCTCGGTGCAGGCCGGCTCGGACAACAACGTCATCCCCGATCGCGCCCTGCTGCGCGCCAACATGCGGTGGTTCAACCCGGGGGTGCGCGAACAGTTGATCGCCGGGGTGCGCGCGGTCAGCGAGGGGATCGCCCGCACCTACGGGATGGGTGAGGACCGGCTGCCGACGATCACGATGAAGGGCCACTCCGGCCCGCTGGTCAACGACGAGGAGCTCACCGCCCGCCTCGCCGCCGCACTGGCCGGCCCGCTGGGCGCGGACAACGTCGTCACCGACTTTCCCCCGGCGACCGGTTCGGAGGACTGTCATCTGCTGGCCGGGCCGCATCACGACCTGCCGGTGGCCTACCTGCTGGTCGGGGTGGCCGATCCGGAGGTGTTCGCGGCGGCCGCCGCGGCGGGCAAGCTCTTCCCCTACGCCCCGCACTCCCCGCAGTACCGAGTGGATCTCGCGGCGATCGGGCTCGGCGCCAAGGTGGCCAGCTACGCCATGCTGGAGCTGCTCACCGGGGCGCCGCTCGGTTAGCCCCAGGAGCGCCCCTGCAGGTCGGCTCCGGCGTCGCGGGTGACCCTGATGGCCCGCGCGGGGCATTCGTCGGCCGCCTTCTGCACCGCCTCGGCGTACTCCTCGGGCACCGCCACGGGGCCCACCGTCGGCCCGTTTTCACCGATGAGGGTCACCAGGTCGTCGTCGAGGGCGAACACCGCCCAGGCCCGCCGCACACAGATCGCCGCACCGATGCAGACCGTCTGATCCACCGCCACCCGTAACGGCTCATCACCCATGGTCAGCGCCAACCCCGTCGGCGCACGGGTTATTTCTCGGCCGTGCTCACCAGCGCCGATTCGGTCAACTCCAGGATTCGGGTGACACCGATGTCGCGCAGGAACGCGGTGTCGTGGCTGACGACGAGCAGCGCGCCGCGGAAACCGTTCAGCGACGCCGCCAGGGTGGCCAGGCTGGGCAAATCGAGGTTGTTGGTCGGCTCGTCGAGCAGCAGCAGCCGCGGCGGCGGATCGACGACCAGGCGCATCGCCAGCGCCGCGCGCAGCCGCTCACCGCCGGAGAGGGTGCGCACCGGCGCGTCGGCCTGCGCCCCGCGGAACAGGAACCGGGCCAGCACGGCGCGGACCTGCTCGCTTCCCACCTGCGGCGCCGCGGCGGCGACGTTGTCGGCCACCGAGGCCGCCTCGTCGAAGATATCGAGACGCTGCGGGACCGTCGCGACCGGAACGCGGGCACCGCAGCGCGTGATCTCCTGCAGCAGCGTGGTTTTGCCGATGCCGTTGCGCCCGCACAGCGCGATGCGCTCCGGACCGGTGACCGTGAGGTCGACCCACTGGCCGGTGCGCAGCCGGGTCGGCGCCACCACGATCACCTGCTGACCGGCGAACACGGCCGTGTCCGGCAGGTCCACCCGGATCCGCGGGTCGGCGCGCACCGCCTCGCAGGCCCGGCTCACCGCCTCGGCGGCGGCCTCGACGCGGTCGCGGTGGGTGGCGTGCAGCTTGCCCGCCGACTCCTGTGCGGCCCGTTTGCGCATGCCCATGATGATCTTGGGTTCGCGCTTGGTGGCCGACATCTTGCGCCCGTAGCGGTTGCGGCGGTCCAGTTTGATGCGGGTGTCGCGCAGTTCGCGACGCTGTTTGCGCAGATCGTTGCGGGTGTCGCGCACCGCCGCGGCCGCCGCCTGCTGCTCGGCGTCGATGACCGCCCGGTAGTCGCCGTAGGCGCCGCCGAACAGCCGCAGCCGGCCGTCGTGCAGTTCGGCGATCGCGTCCATCGTCGCGAGCAGTTCCCGGTCGTGGCTGACGACCAGCACGGCGCCGCGAAACCGGCGCAGCGCCGCACCGAGCAGCGCGCGGCTGTCGGTGTCGAGGTTGTTGGTCGGCTCGTCGAGCAGCAGAACGCTGGGTTCGGCCAGCAGTTGGGCCGTCAGGGCGCACAGGGTGCTCTGCCCTCCGGAGAGCCGCCCGACCGTGCGGTCCAGATCCGCGCCGGTGGCGACGATGCGCTGCAGTCCGAGCCGGTGCAGGGTGGACACCGCGCGTTCCTCGATGTCCCACGCCGAGCCGACGATCGCGAAGTCGGCGTCGGTACCGTTCCCGGATTCGATGCGCCCCAGCGCATCCCGGATGCCATCGATGCCGAGCAGCGCGTCGACCCGGGCGGTCGGGTCCAGCGCCAGATCCTGCGGCAGGTGGCCGACGGGCCCGGAGGCGACGACCGAGCCGCGGGTCGGCCGCAGCCGCCCGGCGATCAGGTTGAGCAGCGTGGTCTTCCCCGAGCCGTTGAGCCCGACGAGGCCGGTGCGCCCGGGGCCGACGACGGCGTCGACCCCGTCGAGGGCCGGTGTCCCGTCGGGCCAGGCGAACGTGAGGTCGGACAGCACGATCGAGGGCCGTGGTGAAGACATGGGTTCTCCCGGAGGGTGTGGCGATGCGGAACGCGGGTCACCTCACCAGGAGCAACGGCTTCTCCCGTCCTCGACGAACAACGACGCCGCCCAGGCTAGAGCGGTCCGCCGGGCCGCCGCAATCGAATTCTTCCGTCGCCGCGCGCCGAGGTGCTACGCCACCGGGCGCAGCACGACGACCCCGGCGTGGGGGCCGTCGGGCAGGACGTGGACGACGGCCGCGGCCTTGACGCCCAGGCCCTGGGAGACGACCCGTTCGAAGCGCAGGCCCGCGAGCGTGGTGGAGACGTAGATCCCGCGCGTGCCCTCCCGTTCGCGCCAGTCCCCGGGGGGTAGGGGCGGGAGCTCCTCGAGGGGGATCTTCTTGCCCCGGCTCTGCCACCCCGAGAGCATGAAGTACATCAGCCCCAGGGTGAGGAGGATGAGCAGGACGACGGCGATGGTGTGCCTCACGAGCCCGCCTCCGGTCCCGGCGCCGGCTCCCCGCCGAGGACCGTGGGTCGCCCGCCGTAGAAGGTCGCCACGATTTTCCCGGGCAACTCCATGTCGAAGTAGGGGGTGTTGTCGCTCATTGTGTGCAGTCTAGCGGGCTCCACCCGCCACCGGTGATCGGGGTCGACGAGGGTGAGGTGCGCCGGTTCCCCGGCGGCCAGGGGCCGGCCCTGGCCCCGCACCCGGCCGATCTGGGCGGGGCGGGTGGACATGGTGCGGGCCACGTCCCCCCACGTGAAGTCGTAGTCGCCGTTCATCATCGTCTCGATCACCACCGGCAGCGCCGTCTCCAGCCCGGTCATCCCGAAGGCGGCGGCGGAGAATTCGCAGTCCTTGGTCTCGGCCGAGTGCGGGGCGTGGTCGGTGGCGACGATGTCGATGGTGCCCTCGGCGAGGCCGGCCCGCAGGGCTGCGACGTCCTCCTGGGTGCGCAGCGGAGGGTTGACCTTGAACTGGGCGTTGTACCCGCGCACGCTCTCGTCGGTCAGGAGCAGGTGGTGGGGGCAGACCTCGGCGGTGACGG
>Ga0209487_1004396_pt1 | contig 10839 bp, 10 predicted proteins | sample Poulit2012_FD_187524 | JGI IMG/M metagenome (GOLD analysis project Ga0209487, IMG submission 187524) | Agricultural soil microbial communities from Georgia to study Nitrogen management - Poultry litter 2012 (SPAdes) (version 2) | ecosystem: Environmental > Terrestrial > Soil > Agricultural land... | reverse complement strand
GTTTTTTCCAATATGATTGATAATATAAACTACCATTTATTCGTTCATTTTCGAATGGTTCAAGTAGGCGTGCATATTTTTCAACGAATTCTTTTTCTAATTTCCAACTTTCTGAAAAATCACCCACAGAGGCTAATTCATTAATCTCTGTTTCCTTATCTTGCCGGTCTTGATGATATTCTATTGCAATATCATTAGGAACCTTCATTAATAGACGATGAATTTGTTCCCGCTCCAACCAGAAATGTAAAGTATCTTCTTCGTCCCCGAAAAAGAGATTTTCTAATTGACTAGAAAAATAAGTCGGTTTAAAAATTGAAATACAAGCAGCTGAACTACCAGTAACCCATCCGGATACTGGTTTATCTTTTTTTAGTGAAACAATGTAACTACCGGTTGTTTGATCACCATAAAAAAATCCAGCATGCATACAAATACTTTTTACGGAAAAAGCATCAATGTGTGTTGCTTTCGATTCATCGTGATGAGATCGTAAAATTTTTTTCATCGTTTCTTCAGTAATGTTACCCTTTTCGGCCTCAAGCATTTTCAATGCACAATTAGAACGTTCTTTTGAACCACTAAATTTAGTAAATAAAAAATCATTATAACTGTTAGCAAAATGAAAGTCTTTACCTTCTTTATGCCACCCTTTTTTAGTTGCATGCGATATTAATTCTGGATGGGATAAATCGTAATTCTCACCAATGGAAAGTCGATTGGAAATAGCTCTAACATCTTTCACTTTTTCTGCAGCCCAGTATGGACCAGCTGTTTCTAGTACCCAAGCATCTTTCTTATCACAAATTAAAAAGGTATTATGATATGTGAATGGTTTCTCATAGCCACAATTTCCACCTTGACCATATTTCTCTAGTAAAGATGTGATACAATCAATGGCTTCTTTAGCGGTAGCACTTCTTTCCAATGCTAATCGAACGAGATCCATTCCTAACAAGCCAGTTTTATTTACTTTTTCTTTTGTAAAAACTGCTTCATTACCAATCGTGAGTCCGTGTTCATTTGTTCCCATTTCACAACCCCACATCCATGATGGTTTAGCAATGAAAATTTCATTTGTTTTTTCTACTTGTTCAATATCGATATATGTGCAACGAAGTGTTGAATTTTTGGGAAACGTTTTTCGAGAAATTTTCAGGTGCAATAACGGTTCATTCGGTTGCCGATCACTATTTTTTGCAAAAATGATAGAACCATCTTTTGTAGCGTTACTTAAAGCAACAACGGTATCACACATGTTCAGCACTCCTTTTATAATAATCATGTAAATAAATTATTTATTTCTATTTTACCATAAAAAATGATGGGGGAAGTGTTTGTTTTTTAGCGAATCATTTTTGCGATTAATCCAATTATGGCGACAAAAATAATTGCGCCTATTAAAGACGGTAATAAGTAAAATCCGGCTATACTTGGTCCAAATTCACCTAGTAAATAAGTTCCCAACCAACTACCAATTGCCCCAACAACGATATTTCCGAAAATACCTCCGGGAACATCTTTTCCGATGAGAACACCAGCAAACCAACCAATTAGTCCACCAACGATTAACATCCAAATAATATTCATTCATTTTCACCTCATTTAAGTATATGAATCTCTACCTTTTTTATTGATTCCCGATGGGTTCACTAATGAAACATTTAAATTGTAAATATACACGTTTATCATTTTATCGAAAAATTTCATATAAAGGTGGCAAGAAATATAGGAACTACTAATATATTTATGTAAAAACGTTTTCATAAATTTTCAGATTAAGTTATGATAGATACTAATTATATCGTCAAAACATGTTCAAGAAAGGACAGGAAAGTGAATGAATAAGCGTAATTATATTTATTTTATATTGTTAGCGGTCATGTTATTTTTTGTTGTCAGATGGTTTATAACAATTATAAGCGGTGATATTCCGAAAGTAGATAAATGGATGCAAGAAGTTGCGACAGCATTTTCTGATACATTTGTCTACACTTTTTTACGATGGATGACAGAACTAGGTTCGGAACATTTCGTCATTCCATTTGTCATAGTGATGGTATTTGTTATTGGTTTTATTTTTCGCGATTGGGTTCCAGCGCTCACATTTGGATTAGGTGTGCTAGGTGCCCATATACTTAATATGGTGATTAAAAATTTTGTCGAAAGAGAAAGACCAAGTATTTCCGTTGTGCTAAATGCAGAAGGATTTAGTTATCCATCGGGACATGCAATGGTTTCTATTGTATGTTATGGATTATTAGCATTTTTCATCTCGAAAAAGTTATCGACAATGAAAGCTAAGTTTATGGTTCAATGTTTCTTTGCTTTACTCGTATTTTTAATTGGAATTAGTCGTCCTTTTTTAAATGTCCATTACTTAACAGATGTTGTGACTGGTTATGTATTAGGTTATTTCTGTTTTATCGGGATTATTTATTTGTATGAATCGATACAACGAAAACGTCAACGAAAATAAACGGGTATGTTCGTTCCCAAAAAATCAGTCTTAAGATGTAGATAAAAACGTGCTGAAGCCCGTTATCCTCCCTTGTTGCAAACTATATGATAAGTATAGTTCACGGGAAAGGGAGTAGGATTAAAATGGAAACAGAAATATCTGCGGAGAAAAGTCAAAAAACAAATATCTTTTCCAATCGACAATTTTTATTATTATTTATGGCAACACTTATTTCTTCACCAGGTTATTATATTTATTTAATTGGATCAGAATGGCTCATGCTAACGATAGATGATAATCGATTTTATTTTGGTATGTTATTTGTTGCTGCGTCAATACCACGGTTACTCTTTTTATCAGTAGGCGGGGTTGTTGCAGATCGTTTTAGTAAGAGTAAAATTTTATTTTTTTCTGATTTAACTCGGGCATTACTAATAGGGGCTATTTTGATTTTAGTTTTTACGGAAACAGTAAATGTGTGGCATTTAATTGTGATGGCAATGATGTTCGGTATTTCAGATGCTTTCAGCTATCCAGCAACAAATTCACTCGTGCCCTCTATTCTTGATAAAGAGCAATTTCAAAAAGGAAATTCGTTGATTCAAATGACGACTTTAATTAGTCCGATTTTTGGTCCAGCTATCGGGGGAACGATGATTGCATTCATTGGCTTTCAAGGCGTATTTACCGTAGCGTTTGTCATGTTGTTACTCGCCTCAATGATTGTCATTTTTATAAAACATAAAAACTTTATAGAGAAAGAAGGAAAGAATCCTTGGCTAGAATTTGTGGAAGGATTTCATTATGCTCGAAAACATGAAGTCATTCGTTCCATTATGGTTATCGCTTTAATTGTCAATCTATTTTTAACCGGTCCAATTTCCATTGGCTTGCCACTTATTGTGAAGGATGTCTTTTTTGGAGATGCGATTAGCTTAGCTATCGTAGAATCCTCCTTAGGTCTTGGTTCTTTAATAGGAACTATTGTGTTGGTGATCGTCACATTAAAGAAACCAGGAAAATTTATGGTTTCGAGCTTAACTTTATTAGGGATATTATATACGATAGTCGGATTTGCATACTCTTTATTTATAACTGCAGCACTCGTTTTATTTATGGCAATTTTCATCCAATTTATGAATATCCCGCTAATAACTTCGCTACAAAAAACGACAAAAAAAGTGATGATCGGTCGAATGATGAGTTTTTTGATGACAGTGTCAACAGGTCTTGTACCAATTTCTTTCTTTATCACTTCAGTCATCATTTCATTTGGTATCGGTATTCAAAAAATTATGATAATCTGTGGAATATTGATTACTATCGTTGCTATCATTACATTTAGAAATAAGAAAATTTTATCATTAATATAAAAATTTAACGATGAATTTTGAATAACTACAATGATTTTAATGGAGGAAAATAAAAATGAAACATTTAGGTCGTTATATATTAGCGATTATTATTATCGTTTTTGGAACTTTACTTATCGTTGAAAATCTTGGATTAGCTTCATTAAATTTGAAAGCAATTTGGATTCATACTTATCCAATATTATTTATCATATTCGGTTTGAAATGGATGATTGAACGGCTTCGTCGTATTAATGGTAGTTTAATATTAGGATCATTTTTCTTTATTTTTGGTTCTTTGTTACTGCTTGACCGATTTAACATCATCCAATTTTTATTTAAAGATATTTATAAATTATGGCCATTAGTTATTGTTTATATCGGTTTAACGTTAATTGTTCAGGGTCGATTGAAAGGTCATAAGACAAAGTATTATGAATATAAAAAACACCATGCATCAGAAAAAAATACGTATGATAAACATGATAAAAAACACCATCAGAAATCATCAATTTTTTCTGTTGGTGATTATGAATTTAACGAACCAAATTGGAAAGTGGAGCCGATGCATTTTAGTAATCTAGCCGGAGATTTTTATTTCGACTTTACGAAAGCTTATATACCAGAAGAAGAAATTCCAATTAGTTTAAAGGCTTTAGCTGGGGATATTCATATTTTAGTTCCTGAAGAGATAGAGTTTAGGGTGAATGGGAACGTAAAAGCGGGAGAATTAAAAGTTAATACAAAAACAGTTAGTGGTGTTAATCGTCAATTGTTTTACGAAACAGATGGATATATAGATGCTAAACAAAAATTAGACTTTCAATTAAATTTAACTGCCGGCAGTATCCGCGTAGATCGGGTATAGGGGGCACAAACAATGAAAAGTCAATTTTTCAGTTTACGGTTTGAGTCTATTCGATATCATCTATTAAATGTCTTTTTAATTACTATTATTATGTCAGTTATTTTATTTTCATTACATTTTTTCAGTAAAGATGGTTGGATAACGGCAAATCAAATATTTTTAATTATTGGTATATATGTGTTTGTTGGAACGATTCTAGCATTTATAATCGGTTTTCAATCAAGTAGTTCTAACATAAAAAGACTTCATGAAATTTCTGCGTTAATTTCCCAGTATGCAAATGGAAATTATCATTATCGGATTGATATTCATCATAAAGATGAATTGACGAGAGTGACTGATGATTTAAATAAGTTAGGGAAGATTATGCAAAATCATGTCCGTTCATTACAACGTCTTGCAGAAGAAAATGAAGCATTTTCAAAAGAAGCTCATAAAACAGCAGTTATCGAAGAAAGACAAAGACTTGCAAGGGACTTACATGATGCTGTTAGTCAACAATTATTTGCAATTACGATGATGTCTGAAGCAATCATTAAACAAATGGATGAACAACCTCAAATGGCAAAAAAACAGTTACAAGATGTTGTCGAGGCTGCCTACCATTCACAGGCAGAAATGCGGGCATTGTTACTTCATTTACGACCGGTTTATTTGTCGGGTAAAACGTTAGCAGATGGTGTAACAAGTCTTGTAAATGATTTAGAGGCAAAAAGTAATATGTCGTTTGACTTGTCACTGCCTGAAAAATTAGAGTTATCAGAAGTTGTTGAAGAACATGTATTTAGAATTATTCAAGAAGGATTTTCTAATATTTTACGGCATGCAAATGCATCTGAAATTAAACTATCTATTGTGCAGTACTCAAAGGAACTGTTAGTTAAATTGCAAGATAATGGAAAAGGTTTTAACGTTGATGAGCACTTTAATAAATCATCGTTAGGATTAAAAACGATGAAAGAACGTAGCGAGGAATTAGGTGGGATTTGTGCGATTCATTCGAGAAAAAATGAAGGAACTGTCGTAACTATACGAATACCATTTTAATTAGATGAAATTTAATGTTGGAAGGATGAGTGCTATGATTAAAGTGATAGTGATAGATGACCATGACATTGTTCGCAAAGGAATTATTGCTTACTTACAAACGGATAAAGAAATTGACATAATAGGTCAAGCTCCTAGTGGTAATGAAGGTGCAACAATAGTTTTAAAAGAAAAGCCTGATGTTGTATTAATGGACTTGAAAATGGAAAATGGTGATGGAATTGAAGCAACAAAGAAAATCATTGCAGAACTACCACAGTGTAAAATTATTATTTTGACAAGTTACTATGATGATGAACAAATTTTCCCCGCAATCGAAGCGGGTGCATTTAGTTATATTTTAAAAACTTCATCAGCAGAAGAGATTTTAAATGTTATTAAAAAAGCATATCAAGGTGAAAATGTCATTGAACCTAAGGTGGCTAGGCGTGTTTTAACGAATGTACGTGGAAATAATGTTAAGAAATTACATGAACTATTAACCGAGCGAGAAATGGAGGTTTTATTATGTATTGGAAATGGGTTAACAAATCAAGAAATTAGTGAAAAATTGTTTATTGGCATTAAAACAGTTAAAACGCATGTTAGTAATGTGTTGGCCAAGTTAGAAGTAAACGATCGTACACAAGCAGCAGTATATGTGCATCGACATCATTTACTTAAAAATGAAGTGGAATAAAAGACAAAGTTAACATGAAGAAAAAGTGATAGTAATGAAGGGGGATTTATTACTTGAGACCAGAGTTTTCCAAAGGAATGTCGATAGAAGAGTTTGAGGAATATTATTGGTATAAAGATGAATTGGTACATATTTGTCGTGCTAATAAACTACCGACAAGTGGAACAAAGGCTGAATTAATAGAAAATATTAAACGGTTTTTGTCAGGGAAAGAAGTTCGGGATTATCGCTCGGTAAATGTGAAGCGTCGTCATCGGAGCAATGATAGTCAAAAAATAACATTAGACATGAAATTAATTCCTGGGGGATTTAAATTTAATCAGCAAGCTCGAAAGTTTTTTCAGCAGTATTATGGTGTACCTAAATTTTCATTTACGAAGCAAATGGCGACTGCCTTAAGACAGGCTGAGCAAATGGATGATTTAAATATGACAGTAGCAGATTTAATCAAAATTTATGAAACGACTAAAAATAAAAAACCAATACAAACTAATGAAGAAAAAACTTATGAATGGAATGAATTTGTGAAGGATTTCCACAAGGACCCGAGGACTAAAGGGATGGAAAATCAAATGAAGGTTGCTGCCACCCTATGGAACAAAGTGAAAAAGGAAAAAGGTTCAAAAAAATATCATAAAAATATGTTAGATGACTATTTAAGTAATTTATAATTTTTATGTTAAAAAACTGATCTATCAAAATGTGACAGATCAGTTTTCAGGTTCAATTATTTAAAATGCTTCTTCCCAATCTCCAGTCTTTTTGTTTACTTTGTACCAGCCCCATGTAGCTGTATGGCTACTACCTCCTTCACCGACTATTTCGAATACTTGGATAATGTAATACCCATTATCTTCATGATCAACTTTTACATTAACACCGTTATGAACGCCAACACCTTCACGAATAATTTGTTCAGCATTAGATTTAGTAATCTCATCATTGCTATTTGAACTATTCTTATCATTATTATTATTGGTGTTATCATTGCTACCATTTTCATTATGGTCATTTTCTATATTGTCATCGTTAGTGCCACTATTATTTGTAGAGTCGTTTTGTTGGTTGTTTTCATTGTCATTACTATCGGTTTCTTCAATCATTGATTTAGTTTCATCTACTTTATCTAAAGCTTTAGCAATTAAATTTTCAATGACAAAATGATGATGAGTTAAACTTGCGATTTCCTCATAGATGATTAAGGCATCTTTATAACTCTCATTATCGAATAGTAAGTCTGCTTCATCCATTTTGGCAACAATATCTTCATAAGTAGCCAACAATTCCTCCGCTTGTTCTAGTAGGTCTTCAGCATCTTTTATTACAATACGAGCAGCTTCATTTTCTTTGCTATTTGTTAAAATGTTATGAGCAATTTCAACAGCGGAATTAAATGTGCCTGCCCTAATAGCATCCCATCCAGCAAACATGGCATCAGAAATTCGTAATGCATTTTCTGCCTCTTCTGTTTCTTTTTTATCTAAGGCGAGGGTAAATTGTTCTGAGGCCTCACTATATTCGGCATTTTCCAAATGATGATAACCTTTTTGTAATGCTTCATCATAAGCCTTCCCAGAACAACTTGCTAAAAAAACAGTTAAAATAGTTATAAAAAATGCGATTCTTTTCATAATTGTATCCTCCTGACATCATGCAATTTAAAATGATTTATGTTGGATTAAATGATTCATATTGTTCCCTTTATCTATTATCTTTCATCTTATTTATATTAGCAATTTTTAAAAATAATTGCTAAGGAAGATTTGAACAGAAAATTTTTATCAATTATTTTTTACGATATTTCTGTGAGGAAGATGCCAAGCAAAATGAATTGATAACATACGGAAGCAGACAATGAGTATTAAAATGATTATATAACCGATTGTGGAATGAACGAAACCTAATCCAACTGGAATTCCTGCTAACAATGTCCACAAAATATAAATTTCCTTTTTTAAAAATAGTGGCTTTCGACCTGCTAAAATATCACGAATCATGCCACCGCCAGTCCCAGTTAGGGCAGCAGCAACAATTGCGGCACTAATTGGTAAGTTCATTTCATAAGCGAAAATCGCACCTTGGATAGCGAACGCTCCAAGCCCAATAGCATCAAAAAAATCTCCCCAACGTTGCCACGTATGAAGAATAACAGAAGGGATAAAAAATGTCACTGTCATAATGACAAAAGCAATAATAAATAAAGTTCCCTGTTCCCAAAGTGTTGTAATAGGGACACCGATAAGTAGATTTCTGACAGCACCACCACCAAAAGCAGTGACAAAACCTAATATGTAAATTCCCATGATGTCATACTTTACTTCCATCGCAACAAAAGTACCACTGAGGGCAAAAGCTATTGTCCCAACTATATTTAAAATATCCCAAGTCATCAATTAATCCTCCAGTTACTCCACCAAAATAGTAAATGAAATCTCCTTTAAATCGTAGCATGGAACAGAAAATATGAGAAAGAAGCAATCTTATTTATTATTTTATCATATACGACTATAAATAAGGTAATTTGTAATGGAGGTTTAAATTATTTTAAACAGTGAATTATGGGGGGCACATATCACTATAAAAATTTTTTATATAATAAAAACTGCTAATAGTATACTGAAGCTCATCGTAAATACGAGGGACAATGAGCGATCTATTAGCAGTTTTCTGTGCTGATTAAGATTCGTTTGAAAGTTTGAATATATCTAATAGTTTAAAAAATAATCCTAATACAATGGCAACAATCGTTGCTAGTCCCATTCCTGTCAAAGCAACCTCACCGATATTAATTGTTGCCCCACTAATTCCAATCACTAAAACGACACAAGTTAAAATTAAATTTTGTGATTTAGAATAATCAACTTTTGCTTCAACGAGCATTCTTATTCCACTTGCAGCAATAATTCCGAATAATAGTAATGAAATTCCGCCCATGACTGGCTCAGGGATAGAGGAAATAATGGCTGCTAGTTTACCAGAAAACGATAAAATCATTGCAAAAATAGCAGCAATCCCGATTACATATGTTGAATAAACTCTCGTAATGGCTAGTACCCCAATGTTTTCGCCATAAGTAGTATTCGGTGTAGAACCGAAGAAACTTGATAAAATCGTTGATACTCCATTACCGATAAATGAACGGTCTAATCCAGGATCTTTTACTAAATCTTTACCTACAATGTTACTCGTTACAAATAGGTGGCCAATATGTTCGGGAATTAAAACGAGTGCAGCTGGAATAATAATAATGATTGCAGATAAATTGAATTTCATCGCATATAATTGTGGCATTGTTACCCATGCAGCCTCACCTACACTTTTCCATTCAACTAATCCAAAGAAATAAGCAATCACATAACCAGTAACAATTCCAAGTAATATAGGAATAATTTTTAAAAAGCCACGCATTGTTACCCAAAAGACAATAGTGACGAGTAAAGTTAATACTGCTACTAATGCCTGAGTAGGATCCATCGTCCATTCAGCAGGATCAACACCATCACCAGGTATAAAACCAGCCATTCCCGCAGCAACTGGAACGAGTTCTAGTCCAATAACAGCAACGATAGCCCCCATGGCAGCAGGTGGAAATAAAACGTCAATCCAACCGACTCCAGCATATTTTACAATGATACCAACAACTGTAAGTACAATACCTACAGCTAAAAATCCACTTAAAACATAACTATATCCCTCTGGTCCGTTAAATTTATCTAATACAACGAGAACAGGGGATATAAATGCAAAACTTGAACCTAAATAGGCAGGTATTTTTCCTTTTGTAATGAATAAATAGAGTAGTGTTCCAACACCATTCATTAATAGAATAGTAGCCGGGTTGACCCCAAATAAAATGGGAACGAGAACGGTGGAACCGAACATTGCAAATAAATGTTGGATTCCTAAAGGAATACTTTGTTGTAGTGGTGGTCTTTCGTGTACTTGAATTTCATCAAACTTTGCCATCTATTTCTCTCCTTATACATAAATATAACACCCTGTTTACACAAGGTGTTTCTATTATCTGCATAAAAAATATCGAATGACAGATGCCACAACCTTGCTAGTCTCACTGGACTAATTTAAAGAGGTGTATATTTAGTTATTAAGAATATTGTTGCATAAAATAGAAAAATGTCAATATTTAAGTCTATTGATTTTATCTTAACAAGGATGATGTAATAAAGTGGATATGATTCATGGAAGGGTGTTTTTATTTATTATTTTTTATGTAAAATGATGAAAATATAATGTATATGTAGGCTGTATTAGAGTTTTACTATGGGTTGTGCTAAAGGTGAAATGTTGGGGTTCCAGCGTTAGAGTTTTGGTGTGGTGGGTGGTGAAAGTCAAACGGTGGATGTTCCAGCGTTAGAGTTTTGGTGTGGTGCGGTGTGAAAGTCAAACGGTGGGTGTTCCAGCGTTAGAGTTT
>Ga0209487_1004395_pt1 | contig 10839 bp, 28 predicted proteins | sample Poulit2012_FD_187524 | JGI IMG/M metagenome (GOLD analysis project Ga0209487, IMG submission 187524) | Agricultural soil microbial communities from Georgia to study Nitrogen management - Poultry litter 2012 (SPAdes) (version 2) | ecosystem: Environmental > Terrestrial > Soil > Agricultural land... | reverse complement strand
CGCCTTAGATTTACGGTTCTGTAGTTGGTGTACCTCGTCAAACACGGCTACGTCAATCTTGTCCGCAACCTTCCGCCAGTTATAGCGTACCTCCCGGTTCTTAGCGGACGTACCACTAAGCGTGAAATACTCACGCCCAACGATGTAGGCACCGGGCTTACCGTCTGCTAGTAGGTCAAAGTGATCGTTCTTAGACTCGATTCGGTGGATAGGGTGTTCCCAGCCCATCATCTTCAAGTGACGTTCCCACCCAATACGTGTACCGAGTGGGACGATCAGAAGAACAACCTCAGCGCCTGTCTCCAGGATGTACTGCACAGTCATGGCAGTCTTACCCCGGCCTAGTTGTGAGGCATTCAGGTAGCCTCCAGACCGGGTTGCCTTGTGCATGTCGTCTACAAGGGCGCGTTGTTCAGCGTCTAATACAAGTGCGATGGTGCCTCACCTCCTCTTATAAGTCCTCTTGGCCTCCGGGCCATACGACCCGTTTTAGTTGTAATCCTTTTAACAACCTCATGCAGTTGTCGCACGGCTTGTCAGTTATGTACATCGTGCCGCCACGTCTACGGTCGGGTTCAGCATGTAGTGCTGCGTTTTCTTCAGCGTGTAAGGCGTGGCAGTTACTGTACTCAGTATATGCGGGTAGTTCTTCGTATGTCAACTGCCCTCTCGGGCAACCACCCTCCAGGCAACCTTTGCTGCCAGAAGGGTAGCCATTGTATCCCGTGGACACTACCCGGTTGTGCTTATCGAGTAGAACAGCGCCAACTTTACGTCGTGTGCAGTCAGCGCGTTCAGCGACCGCTAGGGCGATACCTAGACCCCAGTCGTCCCAGTTAGGTCTCAAGGTGTACCTGGCTTCCAGCCATGCTCATGCCATGCCTCCGACCGCTTAAGTTGCCAGCCCTTGACCTCTATGTCCTTCAGGAACTTTTTGATAGTGACCCACTCCATAACTGTACAATCATAGACAACATTTCCTAACTCCCCTCTAACGGGCAAAATATATGTATTAACGGTACTCATTCCAAGCCTCCATTGCTATAGGGAACAAAGGTTCTGCTAGTTGCTTCATCTCATTGGCGATATAGCGAATCTCCCAGAGTGCATCATCTGCCGTCCGTAGGTCTAAGAACTGTAGCAGGTTACGCAAATTAGTGGTCGCGTAGAACTGGGTATAGATACCTACCGGCAACACATTACGCGCTACCTCACGAGCAATACCCGCGTCTAGCATGTTTTTATAGGCCGTCCATGCTGCATAATAAGCCTGCTTAGTGTGGATACTTACCGTAAACTTCTGGTCAGCGCTACCAGGGTACAGGTCATAGTCGGCGGCCTTACCTTTTTGCACAAGGGGACGATCTTCAGGCGGGTAATAAAAATGGTCTGACAGTTCCTTATAACGCCCAGACGTTTCATTGAATGACATAGTTCTGTGACGCATGAACTCACGCGCTACAAAGATAGGCGCTTCAATGAAGAACGTCATACTATTATGTTCCAACGTACTCAGATGCTTCTCGCGCACAAGATACCGGATTAACCCACGCTTCTCAGTGGACTCCAAGGACTCACGGCCTACCGTAGACACACGCGCTGCTTTCACAATACCAGCGTCATCCCCTGTATGATCAATAAGTTTAACCTCCAACTATACCTCCTCCCAGTTAGTAATATACTGTTCCGCTGGTTCGGCAACAATATTGCAAGAACAACGACCTACCCACTGCCCATCTACTCGCATTGCATAGGGGATCGTACAACTGCCTAGACCATCACCTAGAATCGCGTTCTTAATAACACTCCCGTCCTTTGTAGGCAACTGCTTTGGCTCTACCAGGTTTAGGTACTTAGTAATCTCACTATCGTATTTGTTTGGCTCTTCCCACGTGGTGTAGGCAACCCCGCTAGACTGTAAGATGACACGTACAGCACGTCCAACCCTATTATCTTTGTGGGGCATCCGTATAAATACTCGGTCCTCAGTAATCCCTACGCCATTCTTAATTTCCATAAAGCACCTCCGCGATAAAGAACTTGTCTGTTGCTGTCTCGTTAAAGATTTCTTCAACCACCTCATGAGGTGTGCCCGTAACAGTGTCTGCCAGGTCAACTACTTCTTGCGCTCGTCTCGCATCACCTTCCTCAACCTCCGGCCAGTTCACAAAAGTACCCTCCGTTACATTGTGCAACTCCAACTCTTTAGTCAACGGATGAAACACTACAGCGAAATCTTCAGTATGTTCGACCACCAAGACGTTAGCGATACGCTCCCGGAAGTAGTCGGCATCAAACTTGTAACCCTCAATCAGTTCGCCTTCATCATACATATTAATGTCAACATCCTCCCCTCGCTGTAGCACGTCTAGGTAACGTTTCGGTACGACGGTCCTAATTTTCATTAAACGGCTCCCAATAAGTAATACCACCTGCCCAGACATACACCATACTATCCTCGTAACTAAACCACCACCGGCCCTTATCATCTAGGACAGCAATATCAGGCTTCACGTCGTGCTCAAATATACTTACATTTTTAATTACACTACCAGGTTTGGTGGGTAGTTTGGCTTTGATTACATCTACAGTGACACCACTATCTAAACTAGTGTAAAAATCATGGGTATAATTAACCTCAAATGAACCACTGTCATACTTAGTAGTCACCTCGCCCGTGACTACTACCCTTACTTGATCTCCGACTTCAACCATTTACGTGCCTCCTTGTGTAAATCACTATCCCAATTATTCAACGCGATACCGATCTCAGTTTCAGCGTCCGGGCCTTCCACGTAGGGCACAAGACCGTTATCTGTTGTGTCGGCCTTGAATACTAGCCCGTTCACGCGGTAGATACCTTCACCGATATCTTCAAACTGGTAAACGTTTACTACCTCCGCTGCCTCATGCGTAAGCGGTAGATTAATTAGGTCAGTAATTGTTTTCCGGTCTGTCGTCCCGTATGCCCGCATGATCTCTGCGATACTATGCCCACGATCATACGCTGCTTGCACAGCGGATGCAAGTTTTTGGCGTTGCACTACGGATTGTTCTTCCCGTTGTTGTTTCACCCATTCTCTAAAGTTCGCGCGCCAGAAGTCATATTCTTTCTTTTGCTGCGAAATTGTTTGCAATCTCAAGGGCTTCCTCCCAACTGTCTGCTCTGTCCCGGTCTGTGGCTGTAAATACTCCTGCATCCCACGCTAACCAAGCGTTAATTTCCATGTCCTTATAAACGTAAGGCTTAGGGTGGTTTAGGCAGTCCTCTAACCTGTCTTTCTTATTCAAGCACATTAGTTCTCCTTTGTCAAGGCGTTTGATTGGTACATCAAGTCCACAGACCTGTCTAAGGCTCGTGCTAACAATGGTGACGCTGCCCTAACCTGCTCCTTCTTCGCCCGGTGCCAGTCCGGTCTAGGGCCAGGTTCTGTCCACGCTCTCAGCACTGCCTCCAGCGGGTGTAGGTGGTCGTACTGCCTCAGGCCACTCTCTGTGTATGGTGTGGGTGGGTTTACTTCATCAGGATGCAGGAAAGAATATATTCCTGCTGCTAGTCTACTCATTGGTACTCCCTAATTTCTTGGGCGCGCTCTCGTAGGGCTTTATCTGTTGCCTGTACGGCAGACACGTCACAGGTGACGTTTTCGGCTAGGAACCAGTCGCTCCATTCCCCGGTTGCCCAGACTTCAGCGAACTCTTCGAGTGCTTGTGCTTTCGCTTCTGCGACGGTGGGTTGGTCTGCCAGGAGCGCGAGGATTGCGTCGGCGGCCCTGTCGTCGCGCCCGCACCCACAGTTACCGTCATAGTGTGACTTGGCGCAGACAACCTCCCCGATTTCTTCCCTGGACGGCACTGTGCGGGCTTCCCGTAGTAGTCCCGCGTCTGTGAGGGCTTGGGCGATGCTCTCCCCAAATGTGGGGCCAGTAGCAGGATCAAAGCGCTTATATATGTTCGCCGCCATAGCCTTGTCGAGCACTCGCGCGGCTTGTTCAACAATGTCAGTCATTTCGGGGCTCCTGCCTTTCTGTGCCACAGCTGTGACAACATTCGCCTGTCTTACCTGTGGCTTTCACTCGGTATCCGACGTATAGGTGCATTCCTTTGGCTTTGAAGTAGGGGCAGTCAGTCACCGCGGGCCGCCTTTCCGTTTGGTTTCCATGCGTTGTAGCAGCCGTCTGCGGTGCAGTAGATTTCGTCGGGGATGTCTTGGCCTTGTCCTGGCCCGAGGCTGTCGTAGCGGGTGTCTATGCCCAGTTCCGCGCCGTGGCAGGGCGTAACAATGTCACTCACCGCGGGCCGCCTTGATCGTGTCGCAAGGCCAGTTCAGTGGCCCGTTTTCGTTGGAGCAGGTGTGGCATTCGCCGTGAATATTCGGGTGCAGTTTTTCGACGGCAGCGAGACGGGCGCGCGCTTCGTCGCGTTGCTTGGCGTTGCGGCGTTCGAGGTTCGATAGGCGCGTGACCCGCTGAGATAGCCGCTGGTTTTCGTCGATCATTTCGAGCACTTTTTGCGGGTTGAACGTCGCAATAAACTCACGGTCTTCTGGTGTGAGGACGTGTGCAATGGGGTTTATATCAACCCCTTCAATCCATGTTTCGCCCTCGGGGATTACAGCGTCCGCGTTACCGACCATGAGTAGGCCGTTCATGTGTGGCGTGCCGTCCTGGTCGGGCCAGGGTGCCCACGGCCCTGGTGTGGCTGCTTCCGCGAACTTGCGGAGATCATAGAGACTCATTCCTCAACACCACCTTTAACTCGTAGTTCTCCGAGTGCCTCACGCTGACAAACGGAACAAATCTTCACGCCACCACAACGCATCACGTTTTTAGGGCGCGGGCCTTTCTGATCAACCCAAGGAATAGGGTGCCCGTGGGAAGTCCAGCCATTTTCGGGAGTCATTCCTCGACACCGCCGCTCTTGATGAAGTTGCGGGCGATCCGCATAACTTGCTGCTTGCTTGTGAACGGCACACCGAGTCCTTCGGCGGGCAGGTCGGCTAGTTGCACACCGTCGAGGTAGACGACCGCGATTAGCGGATCACGCTTGGTTTCGTCGTTGATGTCGAACGGCCAATCAATCTCGTAGGTTTTTCCTTCCCACGTGACAGTGCCGATGGTGTCGGGGTGCTGAGTTTTCGTGGTCATTTGTTTTCTCCTCCTGCGATACGGGCGGCTTGTTCTATGAGTTGGCCGGAGTATTCGTTTATGCCTAGTCGTATTTCCTCCGCGATCTGTTTGCGGATATAGGGCATCGCGGCTTCCAGGGCAGCACGTGCGAGGTCAATCGGCGCTTCGGGCAACTCTTGCCTAAACGCTCTTTCGTAGATTCCTTCTGCAGCCGCTTCGATAGCGGCCTGGGGGACGTTCATCGTGTGTTCCTTCCCGGTTAGATGTGCTTTCACGGCCTCGGCAGTCTCAAGCGCGGTCACGTCTAGCCCGTCCGAACGCTGATAGTGGTCGAGGATTACGGCTGCGAGGTCGTCAACGTCGATGGACTCGAACGTCACGCGGGCCTGCAATTCACGGTTAGTGCTCGCACCCGAATAGGGGATAAGCGCTTGCGCTGCTACTTCAATAGGGTTAGTCATTGACTTCTCCAATACTATAGATTTCACAATGGTAAGTATCTTGTGCTTGGTAGTGCCATTTGATGCTACACGTTAAGTCAACATCCAAACCTTCCAACGTTACACCTCTTGGATCAGACATTACCACAGGACGATCCACCGTGTCAAGTGTTAGTACAGTGGTATTAGAAAACTCCCCAGATGCTTCCACCATCTTATTAGTAACCTTCTCAACCGTCCCACTTACGCGATACACCTTGTAGTATTCGGTAGAATAAGGCCACAGCGAGACCGCCAGGACAATGCCAGTTATTACAGTAGCAACTGTAGAGAGTATGGCTCCCATTAACCACGGGTCGTCATCGAAAACGTCGGCCTTCTTAAACCCTAACCAAAGCAACGCGGTAATTACTACCAATGCTCCAAACACCCAACCCGTAACTAACAGATCAAGACGTACACCTACTTCGTTAAGCATTCTGCCTCCCACATATCCAGCGCCTCAGAACCGAACTCAACAGCCCGCAAAGCACCATCTAAGTTATTCTCCAACAACGTCTCAGCCGTAACCACATGCGCGGCTGCCAGTTGGTAGAACGCATCTGCACAAACGGTAGGAACGGTTCCAGTTTCAGGGGTACCCGTAGGTATTACAAACCCAATTACAAACGCGGCAGCCACAGCGACTGCCCAAACAAAATGTTTCATAGTTAACTCCTCACTAAACGGTAGACGTACCGGCCTTCACGGTTCTTACTTACTGCTAACTGCCTATTCTTAGCCAACCGCTCCAACGTTCTAGCGGCTTGCCCTAACGTTAACTTGTTTGCTTGTGCAAACTCCTCAAACGTCGTATCCCTATACGGAAACACCACTTCAGACATTTTCATGTTCACTAACCAAAACCTCCAACCACTCAGGAACCAATATATTAGGAATATGCCACGGCACACTAAACCGGTAGACGTGAGAACCGCTCACAGTCGTAACCTCAATAATGCCATGAGTATCAAACTCAACCACAACGTCCGACACTTCGGCAACACAAAAACGCTGGTGCTCTTGACAAAACCTATCCAAAACCACCGGGTTAATCCGGTACTCAACCACCGCATTAATCAACACGGCTAACCTCCAAACCTTCATCAACGTATTTCTGTATATCCGCGCGGGTTAGGTTCGGGCGCATCAAATACGTCCCAGGCCCAGTAACCTTATAGATCGGGTTGATGTCTACTGCTTCATCGGGGTCATAGTGCCTACCATTCAAAACGACACTAACACCAATACGTTCCCTCACATGGACAACCTCTGCGTGGCTTGCCAGAAAATCACCTACCCGAACATCTTTAGCCGCTACCCACATACTGTTAACCTCCGGTCGTTTGCTAGTGTCCGTAACTGCTCTAACGTAAGCCTATCGGCTACGTCCGCCAGTGTCAAGCCCTGGGACAAGTTCATTTGTTTCTGCACAAGGGATTGACGGGTAGACGTTGCAATTACATCGGCTACTGTAGGTCGCCACTCGGGGGTATTACGGTACGGCGGGACATATAGTTGAGTTTCCAGGGTTAGCATACTTCCACCCAATCAATGATGTTCTCTGGCGCATCCTTAAGCGTTGCGTACCACCACCACCCGTCCTTACCTAAAACAGCCGTCTTAGAGTCCCTTGGATGACGTACATAATCAGTCTTGATCTTAGTAATAATACTACCCGGCTCGGTTGGTAGTTTGCGTTCCCGGTAGGCTTCATCAAACTCGTCACGATAAAGTCTCGTCCCGCCTACATAAAGGCATCCGCCTTGGATATAGACTTCACCTGTAATAGTTGCTTTCTCCCCACCTGGCCCGTAAGTGGCCGTAACAGTAGCAATATCACCAGGCTGTACTTCGTCAAACGGTACTTGCTGTCGCATATTTATGCACGCTCCTTAATAAACGTAAAAGAGTTTTCGCCAAACGTTTCGCCTACGGCATCGTCATGGTCAACAAACCCCCCATAGACGGCTAGTTCTCCCCAATCAAGAACCTCACCATCTTTGGTGCAGGGGAAAATCATTGTCTCCGGTTCCACAAACGGCAAAGAGTGGGAAGATACCACATAACTCGTTTCGCCCCCGTAGTATTCTACCGGCTTGTCTAGTTTGTAGATTGCTTGTCTCATAGGTACGCACGCTCCTTAAAATAGTTATAGGCGTAAACCAACTCGGGGATAATATGATGCCCTTCCACTGCCCTATCCGCAATCTCAACGGCCATACTATCCCGAGCCGCACGCATCCGATTCGTGTATGCCTGATTGTTTCGGACAATCCACAGAATGTCAAACGTAAACATACGGCACCTGTCCATAAACATCCACCTCCAAATCATGTTCAACACTAATTTCCGGGCCGTCCACAATGCCTATAAGTAGTACAGTTTCATCGTAAGGCTCAACGTATTCAACCACGCCGTAGACATATTCATACTCGGGTAGGTACTCCCCATAGTAGGCTAAAATCTCATTCACGTCAACCACATCACCCGGCTTTAGCATTTAGTGTGCCTCCTTAGTTAAGCGACCAGAACGGCTTTGTGCCCGCAATTAGTGCAAGTGCCTTTACGTATCGTGCCTTTACGACGCTTGCCAGTGACAGCGGCAAACATCGCACAAGGGTCGTAAGTGGCGTGTATTGAGCAAGCAAGAGACGTAACAGTGCCGTCCGAGTTTCGAGTACATGAGCAAGACATTTAACGCACCTCCGATTGACGTTGATGTGGCTAACTTACACGGTCTAAAACAGACTGTCAAGCGTAAGTTATATGTGCTCGTGCGACTTGTAGCCGTTCATGGATACTAACAAAATCACCGTTCGGATTGTAAATATCGTAAGTGACACGTCCACTATCTTGCGTCACCTTAAAAATAGTCCATCCCTTGTATTTAGAATGAAAAACGTGTTTCTCGCCCATATGGGTTCCTCCTAGATTCAGTTTCATTGGGTTTACAGTGGCACCGGGCTAATTTAGTTTCAAGCCCGTTTCACCCGGTGCCAACTGATTTAGATTCTGACTGGCATCAAAACAGCCGTAAAATGCTCCCCAAACTCCGCTTTAACCGGCTTATTAGGGCCATAGAACGTAAACTTAACCGGCTGTGAACGTTCATGACGTTCACGCGCGATATTAGAGTAACGTAACCGCGCCAAAAAATCAGGATTCAAGCCGATTACATCAGTAGCGTCCGGTTCCCCTTCCGGTATCAGTTTCTCAACCGGGGGAAAATCACCTTCAACCGTGCTAAACACTTGCGTGCGCTCGCCCCAATTAAACGTGAACGTAACCTTATTATCTTCAACAGTGACGTTAGTGAGTGTTTCTTTCACCTTCGCCAACTCTTTAGCGTCAGCAACCCGTAGCACAAACGGCTCAAACGGTTCAATATCACCCATATCCCACGTAGACCGGGCAAGCGTGTAACGGTCAGTAGCAATAGACTTACCCGGCTCAACACGCACGCTATTCAGTATAGGCAGCGACTTATCGGTCGCAGCGTGCGGTACCACGGCTTTAAGTGAAGATTGAAAAGACATTTTTATAGGCTCCTTAGATCGTTTTTAAGTTGGGCTAAATCATTTTCTAGGCGGGCTATTTCACGTTCGACCGATTCAATTTTAGATTCAAGCGACTCACGTTTAGCCTGTTTTACGTTCTCCGTTGTGTAAAAATCTTCGGCTAGGTTTTTAGCCGTGGCAATCATTACTCGCCAAGCGGAATCTGTAGGTTCACGTGTCCAATCATCAACACGATGGACAAACGATTGACCTAGCCGACCATCCTCAATGTAGATCGTGCCTTCATACGCAACGCCATTCACCACATAAGGTGGGCCAAACGTTATTGCAACGTTATCCACGTTCACGTAGACGCTTACCGGGCCATTCTTAGTGGCAACGTCATGTTTACGCATTCTGAACCTCCGTAGTGTAGATGTCGTACCAGCCGTATTCAGCGTAACCTGTGCGTTCCAGGCTGTCAAGCACTTTTAGCACTTGGCTGTTGTGGATATTAAGACGTTGGACTAGATCATAGAAGTTTATTGCTTGGATAGGGCGGCGCTCGCTGCCTTGCTTGAACTCTACCTTGTACATTTTTACCTCCATAGGTTTGCTGTTAGTACCTAACATACATGCCCGGTAGCGGGTTGTCAAGCCCTCAGTTTTAGGTAGCAAGTTAGGGTACCCTAAGTGTATATCACTGATAGTGGTACCAGTGATAGTGGTTTTTTATTGTCAAAAATAGTGGTATCACACATATCGTATATGTATGATATTGCCGCATGATCCTGCGGATGACCTATAAGTGCGATACCACTGTTACCAGGTAACAAAAAGTGGTATTAATGATAGTGGTATGACATATATATGGTTTATAGGGGTGGGTATATTAGTGATATAGGGGGTATATCAGTAATATATTTCCTAGGTCCTATATAAAAAAAATATATATATATAATACTATTATATGGATATATACGGAAGATACTAAGGGGGGTCCATTATATTCATATTATACGAATATATGCTTTTTACTTAGGGTAGCCTAACTTTCACGCCCCCGCGATCGGACCCCATAAGGCAAAATTCATGGCAATGACGATTATTACTAAAACGAGACGTTTCACGATGCTCCAAACGTGTTTTAAGGTGCCTAGCGGGCGTTTTAACGGACTTTCACCCGCTAGGCTAGGGTTTGTATGGGTCAAGTGCTACACAAGCGTTATATGCGCGCTAATGAGTTCCCACTCGCTTTGAGGGTAGCCCTTGTCTTGCAAAACCTTAACGATGTCAAAATTAGTGGGGTCAACGTTGTGGACATCGATAGAGTCATAAAAGTTCAATGCGGGATAGTAAACGGTCGCAATCAGTCTAAACATAGTGCTAAACCTCCATAGGATCGTTTTTGAGCGACTTTCAGCCGCTTCGGGTAGTTGGCTTAGGGTAAGCCGTTTTAAGGCCGTTAAAAGGCCTTGCAAGGCTCACCGGGGTTTGCCAATGAGCCAAGCAAGGTTTTCTAACAACATGTCCTAATCAGCGCGGGAAACTCGCCAGTTGTGTAGTAACCGGTTAGTTCGTGGCCTTTACGTTGAAAGTGTCCACGCCACTGGATATAGTTTAGTCGGCTTGCATCTTTATTAAATTGCATATTTATTCATCCTCACTAATAATTATTAGTAAACGTAAATAGATTGTAATTTACCATGTTGGAAGATCACCGCGTCCATT
>Ga0209487_1004392_pt1 | contig 10843 bp, 14 predicted proteins | sample Poulit2012_FD_187524 | JGI IMG/M metagenome (GOLD analysis project Ga0209487, IMG submission 187524) | Agricultural soil microbial communities from Georgia to study Nitrogen management - Poultry litter 2012 (SPAdes) (version 2) | ecosystem: Environmental > Terrestrial > Soil > Agricultural land... | reverse complement strand
GCGGTCATCGTGATGACTCCATTCGAGAGAGCTTTGGTAGGTGAACTCGAAGGATCACACGGTGACCGCGTCCACGTCGGAGACGTTCACGGGGCCACCGCGCTACACCACTATGCGGGACTCAACTGGATCCGCGGTCCGAATGCACGATGCAACCAGCCACGTCGCCACGCCGTGAAGCAGCGTTGTTCAGGGCGTTCACCGCGAGGCGGGCCTTCATCCGGTCGCTGATGGAGTAGCCCACGATCCGGCCGGAGAATACGTCCTTGATCGCGCAGAGGTAGAGCTTGCCCTCGTCGGTCCGATGCTCGGTGATGTCAGTCAGCCACAGTTCGTTGACATCGTCGGCGGTGAAGTCGCGCCTCACGAGGTCATCGTGGACCGGCGGTCCCGGACGCTTGCCGTTCGTGCCGCGCTTCTTCCCGAACACGGACCACCACTGGTTGTCTCGGCAGATCCGCCACGCAGTCCGCTCGCACATCACTTCGCCCGCTTCAGCGGCTTCGCCGGCGAGGAACCGATACCCGAACTCGGGATCCTCACGGTGAGCGTCGAACAGAGCGTTGGCGCGATAGGCCTCGACCAGCTCGGACTGGGTGACCTGCTGTTTCCGCCAGCGGCAGTAGGGCTGGCGGGAGAGCTTCAGGACCCGCAAGGGCACCGCGACAGAGATCCCATCGGCAGCGAGCTCACTCACGAGCGGGTAGAGCCTCTTCCCGGCAGGTTCGCCTGCGACAGGTAGGCGGCCGCGCGGCGGAGGACCTCGTTCTCCTGCTCCAGCAGCCGGTTCCGGCGACGTAGATCCCGCAGCTCGGAGGACTCCTCACGGGTCTTGCCGGGACGGGCACCGTCCTCGACATCGGCCTGGCGCATCCAGTTCGTCAGACAGGATTCGGAGATCCCGAAGTCCTTCGCGATCACCGAGAGCTTCTGGCCAGGTTCACGGTTCCTCGCGACGCGCACGACGTCGTCACGGAACTCCTGCGGATAGGGAGCGGGCATGGTCCACATCCTTCCCTGCAACGCTCAACAGCGCCACAGATCATGTGACACCTATACGCGCATCAGTCCCAATTCAGGTCCTGGTGGAGTCACTGGTAGTTCCACCAGTGGGCCCAGCTCATGGTTGCGAACTCGACTTCGGTCACCGACGGCCCAGGGCGCACTACCCCGGAAACAGCATCATACACCCGCCGTCGGCTACAGCCACGCAATCGCCGCCGAGGCCCATCTCTTGACCGCCGACGGAACCACCGCCCGGGACGACGCCCATTGGCACTACGACTGCAGCGCAGCACACCGAGGGGTTCGCCACCACCAAGGAGAGCCGCAGGAGACATGAAAGGCAATCTAGTCGCCAATGCTCGAAGCGGCGACTAGCGCGAGAGTGCCACATCCACTTGAATGAATAGCACTTTCGTCGGGTGTAACAAACAGAGCGCGCCCACGAGTTAAAGGGCGTTCGCTGAGGCGGCCACGCAATAGGGGGGAACCCTCTAGGCCAACAGCAATAGCCGGGCCATTTAGCTCAACGGACGACGCGCACCCACCCCGTGAAGTAAGAATGGATATTGTGAACTGAAATTCTGGATGACAAAATGACGAAACACCCCGCGCGCATTCAGTCGCCTGCCGCACAATTGATGCCGAAGCTTGGAAATCCGTGACACGAAGAAACTCTTCGCGGCCAACCATCTTCTCGGTTAGACCGCACCGCACGACATTATCTGAGGCCCCCATAACCTCCAATGCGAAGCCATGCAAATATGCATGCGCTAAGCCTGGCCCAACAAACGCTGCTTGACCGGCATGCAGCGTAACATGGTTCATCAAAAGAGCGACCAGCAAACCGGCGTCACCGGGGAATAACTGCGCAACCCATGCAAGAGACCGAACTTGCTTTGCCCATGAGCCTCCAGGGACTACATTAGATAGCGCAGACACAAGACCGTCATACACATACATAGGCAACTCGGGATCGGTAAGATCGACGACCACAGATCGCAGCGCGCTCATTTTTAACCCCGCTAATCGAGAGCGAAGGAAGTTGAGCGCTTTCCGCGTGGTGGGTGAATTGCCGGACTCTTCAAGTAAGTAGTCCAAAAGCCGCACCGTCCACACAGGATGCCGGAACCCCAGCAAAGCATCGACTCTGCCGGATAGGGGAAGAACCATCTCAGGTTTAGCCCTAGGATCTCGATACGTGCGGTGAGAGCTATCAACAGGGATCCCAAGCAGGCTCTCAGCCGCGAAGCCCTCACGTGCTTGGGTAGCATCAGGATGCACTTGGATAGACAAAGGCTTCCGCGCCGAAAGCAACTTGACCAGGAACGGCAAATCGTCACTGGAGCGGTCGGCGCCCAGCGCAAACTCAGGACGCCTAGCAATGAAGCCATCGAGGGAGAGAGGCTCATTCACGTTCTCCGAGCCTACGATCCTACTTGGCGAAACCGGATGTGCACCCAGCCACAGCTCAGCTTCAGGATACTCACCTGGCAAACGACCTTGAAACCTCGGAATATCCTCAAGTGAACCCCAAGCATAACGCTTAGCCTGATTCGCAATCTCGAGAAGCAATAGAGTGCCCTCCGCTCATTCCATCGACATTAGCCATACCGGACGGGGGTACGGGTGATGATATAGCCCGTCTGAATCACCACAGCAACAACGAACCCGAGAGATGCCAACATCCAGTCCTCTGCATCTCTGCAGCCATCGAGCTCCCCGACATAGAACATCCACGAGACTCAACTAGACAGCCACAACCAGTCCAAATTGGACAAGCTCGTACATTTCGCACTCTCAAATATCTCGGATGCACCCCTAGCGCCCCCGTGGATAGCAGCCACTGCACCTATAAGGACCTTATGTGAAACCACAACTATGGTCCCCCCGTCCACAGCCGCCGATGACGCAAGAGAAAGCGCAAGTTGCGCCCTTCTCGCAAAGGCTGCGACACTTTCACTGTGATCAAAAGTACTATTAGGATAGGCTAAACGATGACTCCTCCAGGCATCATAGAACCACGGTTCCTCAATCGGAGGTACATCAACCATAAGCCTTGGAGGGCGCCACTCACTGAACACGGCATTAGTTTGAGGTAGAGGGCCGCTAAACACATTAGAAACTAGGTCAGCAGTCTGAACGGCGCGCTGCAACGGGCTTGAGAAGATCAGCCTAGGACGGTCGATCTCGATACTGCGCAGTTGCTCTCGAGCAGCTTCCAGCCCAGCTTTAGTGACAAGTGCCTTGTCGCTCACATGATTGTAAATCCGATTCTCGGATACTTCGGCATGACGTAGCCACAAAATATTCCCGTGATTCACATTATCCAGCCTCCGTCGACACCGATGGTCTGACCGGTGATAAAGGATGCCGCAGGGGATACCAAGAACGCAACTAGTCCAGCTACGTCTTGAGGGCGACCTCGCCGTTGAATACATTGACGTTGCAGTTGCCGCTTGGTCATCGCCGGAACATCTGGAACGACATCCGCCTCACGTTCGACTTCGATGGAACCGGCGCGAATACAATTTACAGTAACGCCGTCTTCGCCAAGCTCCCGAGCAATCGATCTGGCAAAGCCTTCAATGCCTGCTTTCGCGGCTCCATACGAGGAAAGATCACGCCGACCCAACCTAGAAACAACTGACGATATAAATACGATCCGTGACGAATCTGCGCGCAGAGAAGACTCCAGATCGCGGGTCAACCGCATGTGCACTACAAGATTTACTGCCATCTGTTCCGCAATGAAATCGTCGTCCTGACGAGCTAGCTCACGACGTGGATAGGCACCTGCACAGCAAACCAGAGCTGCCAAAGTGCGGCCAGAGTGACGTGCTTTGCCAACCAAACTACTGAAGGTCTCGACGTCAGTTAGATCGCCAATCAATACGTCGCAACAGGCGCCCTTGGCTCCCGCTCTTACCACCGTTTCAGAGAGCGAGGCGTCCCTCTCAAGATGGGCAATGAGAAGATCATGCGAACTAGCCAGTTCTACTGCTACCTCAGCACCAATCCCCGACCCCCCACCGGTAACTATGGCGAGCGGTCTGTACCCCGGAGCCCGGTCCTTCACAGCGTCTCCCTTTCGCCAAACGGGTCATCAACCCAGTCTTCAATGGTTTCCACAGCGAGAGCCCTGTAAAGCAGAGCTAGAATGCCTAGAGCGTCCCCTTTTTCAACAAGGCGCACTGAGAATACACCAAGCAGCCTTGTAATAATGTACGGCCGAATCCAGTCCATGATGTCTTTAATGCCGAACTGTTCGGCTGACGGAACGACAACCCTGTCAATATAGTCTTGCAGTAGCCGGCTTACCAACGGTGAGAGATTTGAAGCTACCCGCACTTCGAAAGTCCCACACGCCGCATGCATCTCTATCGTCGGCTTGCTGGCTAGTGCCAGGAGGAGCGCTTTGTCGTGGCCGGCATAGGCAGACCGACCATACTGAGACACGAGCCAGCCGTTGAACGCTAGTTGATCCACGATAAAGCATGCAAACTCCCCAGGGAGTGCATTCAAGCCACCGCAATCATAATCAAACCAGACAGGCTCACCAGACCACCAACCGATATTAAAGGCTGTAGGATCTCCTTGGGTAACCGCGGCTGGAACGTCACTACGTGAGGTGATGGCTTCACGTGACCATTGGGCCCAGCCGAGCGGGTCCCACTTTTGCTCTGAACCATTAATGTGAACTAATGTGCCGGACTCCAGCCGACTCGCAGCCGGTCGCCCGATAGCACGCGGACCATAGTATTGATCAATTCGTCCACCTGGTGCGAGACGAGCTAAGTAGAGCTTTTGATTGACGTCGTCCTGCGACACGTGATGTGCCGTACCAAGAATGCTGTCAGCGTACTGCTCAAGCATTCTGCTGAAGCGAGTCTCGAAAGCTGAATGGTCGCTACCGTGCGCATCAGCGATCCAATCACAGAGAAGGTCGGCATCCGCGAATCCAGGCGCACATCTGTCGTAGACAAAGAACGTCCAGTTGAAAATTGTCCGCGTTTGATATCGGACAGGAACGCGGTAGTAGCTTCGAATGGAATTATACCCAGAAATCTCGTGGACCGCGTCGCTTCGGGTAGGATTCGCTTTTATGAATAGCCGTTTGCCTAATAGATCTAGTCCGATGGTGTGGTTTTTAGTGAAACGACGATGCTGGCCTAAGCGCAAGAAGCGGCCTCCTCAAGTAAGCTCCTGACACTTCTAACGAGAATCTCGTTGGAAATGCTCTCCATCGAAGATGAGTCGCCCCACAAGCGATCATCAATCCTATCCCTAACTGGGCACGCATCTGCAGCAGCCATCATCTGGGCGAACGGGGTTGCGATGGCTCCGTGTAATGGAGATCCCGTTGACCACTTAAGGAAGGAATGACGACTGTGCAATCCGAGAGTAGGCGTGCGCGACCCTCTTGAGTCCGAAGTAATCGCTGCAAGATGGGTTAATCCCGTATCAGAACCCACCACGGCTGTTGCGGATCCGAAAAGATCCGTGCAGCGATTGATCGGCTCTCCCGCAAGTACACGCACCTTGCGACTCTGCACGAAGGGGGCCTCTGACTGGGAACCTCCGAGGAGTACCACAATTTCAAAGGTCTCGCCAAACTCAGATACGAGAGCCTTCACATGCCGTGCCAACAGTGCTTTCTTGTCCGGGTTGCTAGTGGCACCAACCACGACTAACAGATCGTTGCGCCGGCGACTGCTAGTGGATACATGCGGCAGCACGTCGCGCTCTGCGGCAAGGCGTTGCCCGGACCATTCTTCGATCTCTAGATAGAATCGAATTGGCAGGTCGGCGAAGAGCGCGAGCCCGTGCCCTCGTTCTGCTAGACGCAATCGCGAGCTGTCGGGATTCGCGAAATATTTCAACCTACTGTTGGTTCCCGCCAAGGAACGAATAATATGCGGCGAGCCGCTCTTCTTCAGTGAAGTTCTGATGTTGTCGAATATCCCGAATACATCCGGCCGCGGCCCGAAGTATTCACACTCTTGGCGCTCGGTAATTTCTCGAAAGGCTTCGAGTGCCCCGAGCGCTAGCAGTCCGTCTCCTATCGGACCGTGCCCTAGTCGTATTTCCCACCCACGGCTTGCCGCTTGATCTGCCCAGTCTCCTCGTTCCGGGGCGCACTGCTCCCTTGAGATGGCTAGCCCGAGGGGAGCGCTTCCTAATGTCGCCATTGTGCGTTCACCCGGGAAGTATCGCGCCGATTGAACGTTCCAAGATGTTAGATCGTCGCCAGTGAGCAAAGTGGCACACCTCGCTTTGCGAGGGCAGCCCGAGCCCTTCCATCGCGATCCTCTACCAGAACTGCGACTCCATAGACATCGGCACCATGGCTCCGGAGCGCGCTCACAAGGTTCACCAAAGTCGATCCCGTTGTAACTTCGTCATCAACGATAAGTATCCGTGCGTTGCGGACGTTCCCATACACGAAGACGTCGGTTCGGCGAGCGTGAGGCTCGCTGAAGCGAATCTGCGGCTCCAGCTCGAGGTCCAACTTCCAAGCCACTCTGAATGGCAGGCCGGAAGCGTTGGAGACTCCCACGGTGGGGAGTATGCCGCCCGCATCGAGGCCGAGCAGTTCCGTAGGTTGCGTATCCGGGACTAGTCCCTGTGCGGCGTTCCATAGCGCAGCGGTCAGCCTATGTAGGCGTTCAGGCTCGACCGCCTGTCCAATTCCGTCAAGACTATGCACAATCCGTTCGGCGCGAGCCGTCTCGCCCGCGCCCACGCGTGTCACTGAGCGAGCGTTGACTTCAGAAGCGAGTGAGTTCTCCGGCATGATCACTTAATCTCCCTTGTGATTTGATTAGATGGACTTGAGGTTATCTCAAGTAGCGATTGGAGCACTTCGGCCACCCTCACCGCCGAAGTTTGCGAGTCGCTGGTTGCAACGCTATCTAGTCGAGGGAGAGGAGGGGCGAGCGTGAAGTTTCGAGCGAACGCAGCGATTACTTCATCGTTGGTCTCTGGGCGAATCTCCGATGCTCCAAGAAGAATTTTCATAAGCAGAATGCAGTGCTTGTATAGTTTGTTTAGTCTCAGGGGGTGCTCCGTTAGCAGCCGGCGACATGTTGCAATAATCTGCGGTAGCTGGATCTGCTCTAGATCCTGCGTTCTGGCATGATTTGGCAACCTCGCAGGCGGCAGGTCACGCGCAAGCAGGACGCCGTGGCCGTCTGCGGCTCTCCGTAATGCGAGAACACATCTAAGTGGCAGCTGCCCGTCAGCGTACTCAGTTGTAGTGACGGCCGTTACGGCCACGCGTGTCTCGCAGATCTGAGGAATTGAGCCGACTGCATTGTGGAGCCACTCGAAGGTGACAGTGTTACGAACAACCAGGACGTCGATATCGCTCCATCCCTGTCGCCAATCCGCGTTAGTAGTGGAGCCTGTCAAAATTATTCCGCGCACCTCCGTGTCATCCAGGTGAGCGCGGAGTGGTCCGGATATCGATCGGTTAATGTCGGGTGATTCCACTGACGGTTCGGTAATCTCCACCTCGTAGCCCGATGAAAGCCCCTGTAGGAGCTGAGCGCGAACTGTTGCGTGCGGCTTTGACGAGTTTACGACATAGTGGGAGAGTTCGCGGATAGCGTCTGCTCCTTCCGCCGTCTTCTCGCTATCCCTGTATGCGATAGACGCCCGCGACTCTCTGGTTCGACTTAGGCGAACACCAAGAGGTGCATCCATATATACGACGGTGCATCGCTTCCCCCAGAGCCGCTTGAAATGGATCGTGCTCTGGTAGCTCCTAGCACTATCGAGAACAAAAGTGTTGTTCTTGTGGCTGATTGAATGGTTTAGTATCTCGGTTGCGAGGTGTTCGGATTGCTCTATGGCGCCCCACTCTGTGTATGGCGCGCGGACGCCCATGCGATCTGCTGCCTGTCGAATTAGTGCTCCAATCTTTAGTCGCGTGTAGCCGTGCGCATCGCGATAGTACTCAGCCGCACTGCTCTTTCCTGATTCAGATAGCCCTGCCATAAGAATAATCTGCTGAACTGACTGGAGGCCCAGGTCGGCGCATCGAATCTGCCTCCGCGTTAGCGCACCACGTAGCTGCTCCTGCACCTCTAGGATGCTTTGATCGTCCGCGTCGATTACCTCAGCATACTGTCCATCCGCGAGCTGTAGGGCGACTATACTGGCCAGCGCCACCTGGTATTCTATGTACTTCTGATCGGCTCCTGGATGCCGTTCAATCACGTTATTTACCTGGGCGGCTATGTCGCGGCCTCTGCGGATGAGGACGTGAATAGCTGTTCGGTCGTGTTCTGTTTTCGCTATTGCACCTTCGGCGTGATCGAGCGCTGTTGCGTGATCAATGCCGAACCGAACACTCCGGGTGGCGGCAGCCGTCGCGACAAGCATGGGGCGTCCCCGATCTTCTAATCGGATGGGCCCAGATGATTGAGAGCGGCTGCGATGGCTGCTGGAAAGGAGATCTTCGAGTTCACCCTCGTGTGATGTGTGGAACCACCACTCTGAGAAGTGCGCGGCCGAGACTGCTGCCCATCGGGGATCCCAGGAACTAACAGTGCCGGCATTCGTTAAAGCCTTCTCTGCACTTGCTAGAAGGCGTAGCTGGGTGGATTTCCCAACTTCATCTAACCCGTTCAGCGTGACTGTTTGTGTTCGTCTCATTTCGTGTCGGGGGCTCCGTAGACTTTGTGTTGCTTCCAGATAATTGCCCAGCGACTTCCTCTTGAGAGCTCGTCACGAAAGCAGTCGTAGGCCGCATGTAGGACCATTTGCTGATCGTGAGGTGAGGCGCCTAATGTCTCCTCGTTTGCCTGCGGGTTGACTTTAGAGGAGAGCTTGACTGCGCGTACGTGCGCTATTACGAGCCTGTCAATGAGTGTCCCTATCGATTCCGAGTGCACAGGTTGGCGTAGCTCATTCTCACGTGTTCGAGCATGCATTTGGGCGAGGGCATCGCATTTCTCGATGAGGGCAGAGCGTTGCAGGTTAAGGTTGTCGATCTTGCGTTTGAGCTCAACTACTCGTCGATCGGGTAGTGACGTCTGGCGAATATCGTCCTCTGCGTCCCACTGGTTAAAGTGCACTTCAAAGAGTAGCTGCGCATAGCGGCTCCACGCGCCTTCTGGGCTGGCTGCGCTTTGCGCGTCTGGGATTTCGGGGGTGCTGCTGACTTGCATTAGTTCGCTGGCGCTAGGAAGTAGTAAGTGGGTTACTAGTTGTACCATGGCTCTCTCCGAGGGGTCTTGCTTGCGATGCAGATTGCAAAGTGTGCTTCGCGAGAACGCGGTTTGCGCACGTATATGGCAATACCGTCATAGCTGTAAGGCTTGGTTCCGTAGCTCCTCGCCAAAGCCTGTAAGCAAGTCCAGGATTGATGGCGGCTGTAGAGTTTGAAGTTCTGGATCGGATAGCTGAAGGTGCTGTGGGATGTAGCGTCCGTTTGCGGGGTTTTGAAGTTCCGCGCCGGTAGCGGTTTCAGGTGCCATAGAAAGGAGTCGGCCAACATAGAAGTACTGAGTGCTAATAGTAGTTGGCGTGCGCAACCAATCGACGAGCACGGGAGGTCCGAGCACGAAGCGCGCCTTTAGTTCTTCCAGGAGTTCGCGTCTGGCGGCCATCTCCGGCGTTTCGGAGGCCTCGAGGCCTCCGCCCGGAACTGTCAGGTAAGGCGCGCGCCCGTTGCGTTCGCGTCTAATTAGTACTATGCGTTCTCGGTTGTCGAATAGTAGGACGCGTGCTGACCTGCGCATTGTGTGTTCGTTCGCCATTGAGATGCTCCTTTGCCACTCTGGCGCGTGGTTGGTGAGAAGATAGCACACGACTTGCGGTGTGTCGGCCATGGTGGTTGTGTCTTGTACATTGAAGTAGGGGTAGGCGTTGCCGATCTTCCGCTTGTGGGCACGCTCGCCCGCCTGCGCCCGCTCGCTGGCTCGGACGTGGGCGCGCCGGTTGGCGTAGCTGATCTGCCGGATGGGACTGATTCGGTTTCCAGCTGGCGTCACGAGTCGAATCTCTTCACGGAAGTCTCACTGCATGCCCAGCCCATAACCTCCCGAGTTTCGCGCCCGCGCCAGGGCTCTGGTCCGCGGTGGCCGGCAGGCCTCGTAGGCCGCGCATGGTCTCGGCATCGACGCGGTCAACCTTCACAGTTGGCTGAGGCAGGACAACTTCGCCCACTGCTGCTGGCCGGGACGACACAGGCAAGGATCCGCTGAGCTTCGCAAGGACGCGTCTTGCGGCTCGGATAGGAGTCCGCGACCCTCCGTCGGGCCGCGACGTGGCTGTGCGAGCAGAGAAGTGTCGACTCATAAGGGTGCGCCCGATAACCGACCGACTCGTCGACGCTGGAGCTCGGGACTGCCGCATGGATAGGTGACATCTGATCTGGCTTGCCCGCAGGGCGGCCTGGAAGGATGTGCACCATGTCCGCTCCCTACCCCCAGGAGTTCCGCGAAGACGTCGTGCGAGTGGCCCGGTCCCGTGAGGACGGCATCACCATCGCGCAGATCGCGAAGGACTTCGGCGTCCACGAAATGACGCTCCATAAGTGGATCCGCCAAGCCGACATCGACGACGGCAACCGCCCCGGCAAGAGCCGGGAGGAATCGACCGAGCTGCGTGAGGCGCGCAAACAGATCCGGCTGCTTCAGCAGGAGAACGAGGTCCTCCGCCGCGCCGCTGCCTACCTCTCCCAGGCGAACCTGCCGGGAAAAGGTTCTACCCGCTCGTGAGCGAGCTCGCCGCCGACGGCATCTCCGTCGCGGTGTCCCTGCGGGTCCTCAAGCTCTCCCGTCAGCCCTACTACCGCTGGCGGAAACAGCAGGTCACCCAGGCCGAGCTG
>Ga0209487_1004391_pt1 | contig 10843 bp, 10 predicted proteins | sample Poulit2012_FD_187524 | JGI IMG/M metagenome (GOLD analysis project Ga0209487, IMG submission 187524) | Agricultural soil microbial communities from Georgia to study Nitrogen management - Poultry litter 2012 (SPAdes) (version 2) | ecosystem: Environmental > Terrestrial > Soil > Agricultural land... | reverse complement strand
ACCCGCCATCGCCGGCCTCATCGGCGGCACCACGGTGAACTGGGGACTGGTCGCCGCCTCCGCGGTGGTGTTCGCCCTGCCGGTGCTCGTCTTCGCCTACCTCGTGCGCAAGCACCTGGTCGCCGGCGTGACACTCGGGGCGGTGCGACGCTGATGGCCGGTATCGAGGTCACCGCCCTGCACAAGCGGTACCCGGACGGGACGGTCGCCGTCGAGCACGTCGACCTGTCCATCGCCGACGGCGAGCTCTTCGTCATGCTCGGGCCGTCCGGCTGCGGCAAGACGACGACGCTGCGGGCCATGGCGGGGCTGGAGCGCCAGACGTCCGGCGACATCCGCATCGGGGACACCCTGGTCAACGACCTGCCGCCCGCCGAGCGGGACATCGCCATGGTGTTCCAGTTCTACGCCCTCTACCCCCACCTGAAGGTCCGGGACAACCTGGCCTTCCCGCTGCGTGCCGAGGGGCGGCCCAAGGCGGAGATCCGCGAACGGGTCGAGGAGGCCGCCCGGATGATGCGGCTCGGCCCGCTCCTGGACCGCAAACCCAACCGGCTGTCCGGCGGGGAGCAGCAGCGGGTCGCGCTCGCCCGGGCGTTGGTCCGGCGGCCGCAGGCCTTCCTCATGGACGAGCCGCTCACCAACCTCGACGCCGAGCTCCGGGCGGACACCCGCACGGAGATCAAGCACATGCAGGCCGAGCTCGGCACGACGATGGTGTACGTCACCCACGACCAGGTGGAGGCGATGTCCCTCGGGCACCGCATCGCCATCCTCAACAAGGGCCGGGTGGAACAGGTCGGCACGCCCCTGGAGGTCTACGAACGCCCGGCCAGCCTGTTCTGCGCGGGCTTCATCGGCTCCCCGCCGATGAACCTGGTCGAGGTCGAGGTGGCCGAGGGACGGCTGCGCGCCCCCGGCGGGCTCGCCCTCGCCCCGCCACCGGGGCTCCGGCGCGACCGCCCGCTGGTCGCGGGGGTGCGCCCCGAGGCGCTGGAGGTCACGCCGGCGGGGGAGGGCGGGACGGTCCCCGGGCGCGTGGTGTCCGCAGAGATCCTGGGGGACGAGATCATCTACGTCGTGGCCAGCGGGGAGGGAGACGTCCGCGTGCGGATGCCTCCGACCATCCGGTTCGAGCCCGATGCGCCGGTGGGTCTACGGCACATCGGCAGCACCCCGCCGGTCTACGACCCGAGCACGGGAGAGCTGGTGGCCTGATGGGAACGGTGGCTGCCTACGGGCTGCGCAAGTCCTTCGGTGAGGTGCAGGCGCTCGACGGGGTGACCCTGGAGGTGCCCGACGGCTCCTTCTTCGTGGTGCTGGGGCCGTCCGGTGCGGGCAAGACGACGACACTGCGGGCGATCGCCGGGCTGGAGCAGCTGGACGCCGGCTCGGTGCACCTCGACGGCCGTGACGCAACGGGGGACAGCCCGGCCGCGCGCGACCTCGCGATGGTGTTCCAGAACTACGCCCTCTACCCGCGCAAGACGGTCTTCGAGAACATCGCCTCGCCGCTGCGCGCCCGCAACGCCTCGGCCGAGGAGATCACCGCCGCCGTCACGAAGGTCGCGGGCCTGCTGCACATCGAGCGGTTGCTCGAGCGCCGTCCCGCCCAGCTGTCGGGCGGTGAGATGCAGCGCGTGGCGCTGGCGCGGGCGCTGGTCCGCACGCCGCGGGCGTTCCTCATGGACGAGCCGCTGACGAACCTCGACCTCAAGCTCCGGGTCGAGATGCGCACCGAGCTCACCCGGATCCACCGCAGCCTCGGCGCGACCTTCATCTACGTGACGAACGACCAGGTCGAGGCGCTGTCCATGGCGGACCAGGTGGCGGTGCTCCGGGAGGGCACGGTGCAGCAGGTCGGGACCCCGACAGAGGTCTACGACCGCCCGGCCAACCAGTGGGTCGCCGGCTTCGTCGGGAGTCCGCGGATCAGCCTACTCGCCTGCCACGCCGAGGGGGACCGGCTCGTCGGGGCGGAGGGCTGGACGCTCCCGCGGCCACGGTGGGCCACGGCCGAGGACCGCCGTCCGCTGCTGCTCGGGGTGCGCGCCGAGGACCTGTCCGTGGAGGCACGCGGCGACACGGTGCTCACCGGGGAGCTCTACGGGCTCGAACCGCTCGGTGACCGCACCGTGGTCGACGTCAAGATGGGCAGGGAGATGCTCAAGGTCAAGGCACGCCCGACCGTCACCGGCACACCGGGGCAGCGCATCGCCGTCACCGTCGACCTGGACCGGGTGCACCTGTTCGACGCGGACACCGGGCTGACGCTGTCTGCCGTGCGCTAGGAGGAGGTCTGGCCCGACCCCCGTGGGGGAGGGGTGCGCAGGGAGGCCGGACGGCCGGCCGGGAAGGACGGCCGCCCGGCCAGGGGCTTGCGGCTCCGCCCGGCCCGGTCCGGGCTCAGTGGTCCTTCACCGCGGTGATGCTGTAGGTGGTGGGCACCCACTGGCGCATCGGCTCGGGGAACGCCCAGCTCTCACCGACCGGCTCCATGAGCGGGTGGGCCTGCCACGGCACCGTCTGCTGCTCCCCGACGCTCGTCACCCGCAGTCCGGCACCGAGCAGCGCCCCGAGGATCTCGGCGAGCGAGTGCGGCCACTCGTACGTGCGCGGGTGGGCGAGCCGCCGGTCCTCGCCGGTGTAGCTCGTGGGGTCCTGCCACATCTCCGCCTCACCGGTGGGGAAGTAGCGGTAGCGGACGGCCAGGACGTCGGAGCGCATGTCGTCGAGCGTGTAGAGCATCGGGTGGCCGTCGCGGATGTAGAAGGTGCCACCCGGTCGCAGCAGCCGCGCGATGCTGCCGGCCCAGGCCGTGAGGTCGGGCAGCCAGGTGACCACCCCGATGCTCGTGTACACGAGGTCGACGTCGCCGGCGACGGCGTCGGCGGCATGCTGCGCGTCCGCCTCGACGAACGTCGCCTCCAGCCTGCACCGGCGGGCGAGGTCGCGGGCGATCTCCAGGCTGCGTGGGGACAGGTCCACCCCGGTGACGCGGGCACCGAGCCTGGCCAGCGACAGGGTGTCCGTGCCGATGTGGCACTGGAGGTGGACCACGTCCAGCCCGGCGACGGTGCCGCCGGGCAGATGCGGCCCCAGGAGGGTGAGGTCCTCACGGACGACGCTGCTCAGCGCCTCGGGGTCGGCGACGAAGCCCGCGAGGTCGTACATCGCCGACTCCGCGTGGATGTCGGCGCGGTCGTCCCAGTTGGCGCGGTTGGCGCGCAGCGCCTCGTGGGGGTCGACGACGACGTCGGTGCCGGGCTCGATCCGGTCCGGTGGTGTGGGGCTCACCCGCCGGAGACTACGGCCCGGCCCCGCCCGGGGGCGAGGTCATTGCCCAGGCCCAGCCCTCGGGGACGCCTACCCCTCGGACCCGTTCCAGCCGAGCGTGTCGAAGAGCAGGTTGAGACCCTCGCCCATCGTCGGGTGGGTGATGACGGCGTCGCGGACCTCCGGCCAGGTCAGCCCGCCGAGCATCGCCAGCTGGACGGCGGTGACCACCTCCCCGGAGCCGAGACCGAGCAGCGCGACCCCGAGGATGCGGTCGGTAGCGCGGTCGACCACCGCCTTCCACGTGCCGACGGTGTCGTGCACGGTCTTCGCCCGCGGGATGGCGGCCACCGGGAGCCGCGCCACGGCGACGTCGAGGCCCCGCTCGCGGGCCTGTGTCTCGGTGAGCCCGACGCGGGCGAGCTCGGGGGTGACGAACACGGTGTAGGGCACGAGCCGGCCGGTGGTCGTGGCCTCTCCGCCGGTGAGGTTGGCCCGCAGGATGCGGAAGTCGTGCCAGGAGGCGTGCGTGAACTGCGGGCTGCCGGCCACGTCGCCCGCCGCCCACACGTGCTCGGCGCTCGTGCGCAGGTGGTCGTCGACGACGACGAAGCCCCGGTCGTCGAGCCGCACCCCGGCGGCGTCGGCGGCCAGGTCGTCGGTGACCGGGACCCGGCCGGTGGCCACGAGGAGGTCGTCGCCGCGGACCTCGGTGCCGTCGGCGAGCGTGAGGACGACCTCCGGCCCGTCCCGCCGCACCGCCTCCGCACGCGACCCGAGCCGGACGTCGACCCCCTGGTCGGTGAGCACCCGGGCGACGTCCGCCGCGACGTCCGGGTCCTCGCGCGCGAGCAGCTGCGGGCCGCCCTGGAGCAGCGTCACCCGGGTGCCGAACGCCGTGAACATGGCGGCGAACTCGCAGCCGACGTAGCCGCCGCCGAGCACGAGCAGGGACCCCGGCACACGGGCGAGGCGGAGGATCGACTCGGAGGTCAGCACTCCCGCCTCCGTGATACCGGGCAGGTCCGGCAGGGCCGGTGCGGTGCCGGTGTTGACGACGACGTCCCGGGCGCGCACCGTCCGGCGACCGCCGTCCCGGGCGGTGACCTCCACCGTCCGGGGCGCGACGAACCGGGCGGTGCCGAGGACGAAGTCCATCCCGGCGTCGGCGAACATCCGGGTGTGGGCGTCGACCATGCCGGCCACCACGCCCTCCTTGTGCGCCCGCAGCCGGTCCAGGTCCACCTCCGGCCGGCGCACCACCGCCACGCCCAGGTCGCCCGCCTGCCGGGCGGAGAGCAGCGCCCGCGCCGACTCCACGAGCGACTTCGTCGGGATGCAGGCGACGTTGATGCACGTGCCCCCGATCTTGTCCCGCTCCACCATGACGACGTCCCAGCCCGCCCTGGCGCGGTCCATCGCCAGCGACTTGCCGGCCTTGCCCCCACCGATGACGAGCAGGTCGACCTCCTCGACCTCCACGGTGCTCTCCTTCCGCCACGCCGGCCCCACCGTCGTCAGCGTGCGCCACGCGGCCGACGGACGCATCCGCGGCGGCGGAGACGGAAAGCCCTCCCGTCCGCTCACCGTCCTGTGCCACGATGTCTCGCACAACCCTCCCGACGTCAGGAGCCGAGGTGACGAGCGGCAGCGCCGGCATCCGCACCGTAGACCGTCCCAGCACGAACGCCGTCCTGGAGGTGGCCGGACTCGTCAGACGCTTCGGCGACCTCACCGCCGTCGACGGCGTGTCCTTCCACATCGCCCCGGGTGAGACCTACGGGCTCCTCGGCCCCAACGGCGCGGGCAAGACGACGACGATCTCCATGGTGGCCGGGCTGCTCGCCCCGGACGCGGGGGAGGTGCGTGTGGCCGGGCAGCGGATGGGGCCGCGGGAGGTCGCGCCGAAGCGGCGGCTCGGGCTCGTCCCGCAGGACCTGGCCATCTACCCCGAGCTCAGCGCCCGGGAGAACCTGCTGTTCTTCGGCCGGCTGCACGGGCTGCGGGGCGCCGAGCTGCGGCAGCGCACCGCCGAGGTCCTCGAGCTCATCGGGCTGGCCGACCGCGCCAAGGACCCGACCAAGGAGTTCTCCGGCGGGATGAAGCGCCGTCTCAACATCGGCATCGGGCTGCTCCACCGGCCCGAGCTGCTCATCCTCGACGAGCCCACCGTCGGCGTCGACCCGCAGTCGCGCAACGCCATCCTCGAGTCGGTCGAGGCGCTGTCCGTCGAGGGCATGGCGGTGCTCTACACCACCCACTACATGGAGGAGGCCGAGCGGCTCTGCGACCGCATCGGCATCATCGACGCCGGCCGGATCCAGGCCGAGGGCAGCCGCGAGGAGCTCATCCGGATCGTCGGCGAGCTCGACGAGATCCGCCTGCGTGGCACCGGTGACCTCCCGGCCGCTGCGTCGATGCTCCAGACCCTGCCCGTCGTCGAGCGTGCCGTCGTCGAGGGCAGCGAGCTCCTGCTCCACGTCCGGGAGGCCCCCACCGCCGTGGCCGCCGTGGTCACGACGGCGGGGCGGGCCGGCATGGAGCTCGCCGACGTCGAGATCTCCCGACCCGACCTGGAGTCGGTCTTCCTCCACCTCACCGGCAAGGCGCTGCGGGACTGACATGCGCCAGCTCCTCACCATGGCGGCCGCCGACGTGCGCCAGCGGGTGCGCGACCGGTCGGTCCTCGTCTTCGGCATCGTCGTGCCCATCGCGCTCATGTTCGTCCTCGACCTCGTCTTCGGGGACATGGAGCAGGTCGACCTCGGTGAGGTCACCGTGGCCGCCGCCGTCGCCGGCGACGACGAGCTGGGCCAGGCCCTCGTCGGGGTGCTCACCGAGGTGGAGGGGCTCGACGTCACCGTCGAGCGCGTGGCCGCCGAGGAGGTCCGGCCCCGCGCGGAGGCGGGCGAGGCACAGCTCGGCATCGTCGTCCCACCGGGCTTCGGGGCCGCTGTCACCTCCGGCCAGGGCGCGACCGTCGACATCGTCGAGGGCGACGGCGCGGGCCTGGAGACCGACATCCTCATCTCGGTGGTCCGCGGGGTCACCGACCGCATGACCGCCGGGACGGTCGCCGCGACGGCGGGCGCCGAGCTCGGCCTCGACCCGGCAGCGCTCGGGCGCCTCGCCCAGGAGGTCGCCCAGGCGCCGCCGGTCGTCACCACCGTCGAGGGCCGCACCGCCTCCGAGCAGCTCGACCCCGGTGCCACCATGGTCGCCGGCCAGGCCGGCCTGTTCCTCCTGTTCACCGTCGGCTTCGGGGTGCTCGCGATCATCAACGAACGGGAGCAGGGCACCCTCGCCCGGCTGCAGTCGATGCCGATGCGGCCGGGGCTCATCGTCGCCGCCAAGGCGGTGTCGAGCTACGTCCTGGGTGTGCTCGCCACCGTCGTCCTCCTCGTCGCCGGCTCGGTGTTCTTCGACGTCGACTTCGGTTCCCCGCTCACCGTCGCCGCACTCGTCCTCGTCGTCGTCGCGGCCGCCACGTCGCTGAGCTTCATCGTCGTCCGGGTCGCCCGGACCTCCGAGCAGGCCGGCGTGGCGCAGGCGATCCTCGCCATCGTCCTCGGTGTCGCCGGCGGCGCCTTCTTCCCGGTCGCGGCGACCGGCGTGGCCGGCACCCTGCTCGACATCAACCCCACCGCCGCCTTCAGCCGCGGCCTGGGGATCAGCTCCGGCGGCGGGGGGCCGGCCGACGTCGCGGCACCGCTCGGCATGATGCTCGCCTTCACCGTCGTGTGCACCGTCGTGTCCCGGCTCGTCCCCGACCGGGGGGTGGCGGCATGACGGCGGTGGCGGCGATCGCCGGGACCGAGCTGCGTCGCTTCCTGCGCGACCGGTCGAACATCTTCTTCGTCCTCATCTTCCCGCTCCTGCTCGTCGTCGTCATCGGCCTGCAGTTCGGCGGCGGGGGCAGCTCGGGCCGGGTGGTGCTCAGCGGTACCGACGGTGAGCTGCGCACCGCGCTGTCCGCCGAGCTCGACGAGCTCGGCGCCGCCGTGAGCGCCGCCGACGCCGAGGCGATGCGCCAGCAGGTCGCCCGCGGCCGGGCGGACGTCGGGCTCGTCGTGAGCGAGGCGGCCGAGCAGGCCTACGCGGCCGGCGAGCCCGCGGAGGTGGAGATGATCACCGCCTCCGGGGCCGCCTCCCAGGCCGCGAGCCAGGTGGTGCGGACGGCACTGCAGACCCTGTCGCTCGACCAGGCCCAGCTCACCGCCCTCACCGGGCTCGGCGTGCCGGAGGGCGAGGCCGCCGCCGCGCTGGCGGCCGCGGACGCCTCCGTCGCACCGGTCGAGCTCGACGTCGTCGACGTCGACGAGGTGGCCCAGGAGCTCTCCGGGCTGGGCCGGTTCGACCTCAGCGCCGCGACGATGCTCCTGCTGTTCACCTTCCTGTCCACCCTGGGCAGCGCGGTCACCCTCATCCAGTCCCGGCGTCTGGGCGTCCAGGGACGGGTGCTCGCCGCCCCCGTGTCCGGTGCCCAGGCGATCCTCGGCCAGGTGCTCGGCCGGTGGGTCATCGCCTGCTTCCAGGGTGCCTACATCATGGTCGCCAGCGTCCTGCTCTTCGACGTCGACTTCGGCAGCGTCGGACCGGCGCTGCTCGTCCTCGCCGTCTTCGCGCTCGTCGCCACCGGCGCGGCGATGCTGCTCGGGTCGGTCATGGACCACGAGGGGGCCGCCAACGGCGTCGCGGTCGGGGTCGGTCTCGTGCTCGGCGCACTCGGCGGCTGCATGTTCCCCCTCGAGCTCTTCCCCGACACCCTGCGCACCGTCGCCAACGTCATCCCGCACTCCTGGGGGTACCGCGCCTTCGCCGAGATCCAGCGGCACGCCGGCGGCGTGGTCGACATCGCCCCACACCTCGGGGTGCTCGCCGGCATGGCGCTCGTCCTCGTCCTCGCCGGCGCCTGGGCGCTGCGCCGCAGCGTCGCCCGGGCGATATAGGAGGGCGGCACGGGGCCGTGCCCGAGGACGCCGCGGCCGGTGGCTCGCCCTTCGGGCTCGGCCGGGTGTGGGCGGAGGGGCGACCCGTGACCGCACCGGGCGACCCACCGGAGGACGGAGGCGTAGCATCCCACCATGGCCGAGGACACCGTGCGCGTGGACAGCTGGCTGTGGGCGGTGCGCCTGTTCAAGACCCGCACCCAGGCCCAGGCCGCCTGCCGTGGCGGGCACGTCAAGGTCGACGGCGAGCGCGCCAAGCCGGCGACCCTCGTCGGCCCCGGCTCCCGGATCGTCGTCACGGGCGGCCCGCGGGAACGGATCGTCGTCGTGCGCCAGGCGCTGCGCAAGCGGGTCGGGGCGGCCGTCGCCGCCCAGGCGATGATCGACGAGACCCCACCGCCACCCCCGACGGTCGAGCAGCCGACCGTGCCGCAGCGGCCGCGCGGCAGCGGCCGGCCCACGAAGCGGGAACGGCGCCAGCTCACCCGCCTGCGCGGGTACTGACGCTTCACCCGCCCGGAGGTCCGCGGGTCACCCAGCGGCGCGGGGACCGGCCCCCGACACCATGGGGAGTTCTCCCCAGGGTGGACGTTCGTCCCGCGTCACCGAGGTGGGGTAGAAAGGACGACGACCGCCGCCGACCGCACGGAAGGGTGACCATGGGACAGCTCGTGGTGGACACCGAACTGCTCGTCGAGGCGGGTGGGCAGCTGGGAGCGATCGTCGACACCTTCATGTACGCCGACCACGACGCAGAGGCGCTGGCCGAGCACGTGGGCCACCCCGGCCTCGCCCGGAAGGTCACCGACTTCGCACTCACCTGGCAGAGCCGCCGCCAGGAGATGCTCGAGACGATCGGCAGCCTCGCCGACGTCGCCGCCGGTGTGGGGCTCGCCTTCGAGGAGCTGGACCAGCTGCTCGCCGACAAGCTGACGCTCGACCCGGAGGTCCAGGCCACCATCTCGGGTGGGGCGGTGCCCCAGTGAGCCGCCCGAGCGACTGGTCCGCGCTGGACTGGTCCGTCGACCCCGTCCCGGGCTCGCCGGACGAGATCCAGGACGGCGCCGTGCACATGGCCCAGGTCGCCACCGTCATCGCCGACGCCGCCCGCAACCTGCGTGAGATCGCCTCCTCCGACGGGCAGCAGAGCCAGGCCGTCGACGCCTTCCGTGAGCGGGCCCGGCTGGTCGCGGACGAGATCGCCCTCGTCGAGGAGCGTTACGCGCAGACCGCCGAGGCGCTCGCCGGGTACGTCGAGCCGCTGCGCGAGGCGCAGGCGATGTCGCTGTCCGCACTCGAGGCCGCGGTCGCTGCCCGGGAGCGGGTGTGGGCGGCCGAGGCGGACGTCGCCAGTGCCTCGCTCGACCTCCAGTACGCGGTCGAGGACAGTGACCGGACCACCGCGCAGGCGCGCCTCGAGGACGCCCTCGGGCGCCTGTCCTCGGCCCAGGGCGACCTCTCCGACGCCCGCAGTGCGCTCACCGCCGCCATCAGCCACCGCGACGGTGCCGCCGAGTCGACGATGGCGCTGATCGACGCCGCGCTGGAGGTCAACGACCTCAACGACTCCGCGTGGCGACAGTTCCTCAACCGCCACGCCGACCTCCTCGACGGCATCGCCAAGGTGCTGGCGATCGCCGGTGCCGTCGTGGCCGTCGTCGCACTGTTCATCCCCGGTGTCAACGTCCTCGTCGGGCTGGGCATCGGGCTGGGTGCGGCCGCGATCAACTTCGCGCTCGCCGAGAACGGCAACAAGGACTGGACGGACTTCGCGTGGGACGCCTTCGGGCTGGCCACGCTCGGGGCGGGCAAGCTCCTCGCCCTGGGGATGCGCGGGGCACGCGCCGCCCGCGTCTCCCGCGTGGCCGGGGACCGGTCGAACGTGCTCGCCGGCCCGCCGGTGCGCCGGGGGCCCCGAATGCCGCACGGGCGCCAGCGGTCCGGGGGCAAGAGCCGGAACAAGCAGCGGCGGCAGCGGATGGAGCAGGGGCGCCAGGCGCAGGCGGCCGAGTACTCGCGGATGACGACGGCGCCGTCGTGGAGCGTGCTCGACCCGTCGTCGATGCTGCGCGCCGCGCGCCACAACGTCGCGACCAACGGGTGGGGCAACGTCATCGCCGCGGGCGGCGGCGACGCCTACCAGATGTCGTACTACGCGGCGATGCGGGCACCGGGCATGGGAGGGGGCCGGGCAGCCGCCGAGCTCTACACGATGTCACGGGTGAGCGGCACGCTGTCGAACCTCTCCACCGTGCACACGCTCTGGGGTGCCGACCTGTCCGGTGCCCCACGCCCCGGGGCGACGTGGCTCGGGGAGCACATCGACGCGATGGTCCCCGACCAGGGCAGGCAGGACGACGTCGTGGGCAGCCGGTGACGAGCGAGCTGCGGGCCCTCCTGGCCGCCCCCGTCCGCCAGTTCCAGGTCGTGGCCGTGCTCACCGTGGCGGCGTTCGCCTGGCTGGCGATCCCGGTCCACGCCTTCGGCTACCTCCTCCCGCGCGGAGGGCTGGCCGAGACCTTCGCCGACCTCACCGCCGGTGACGCGGGCACCCGCTGGGCGTCCTTCTACGTCTACCTCGTGACATGGGGGAGCGTCGTCGCGGTCTGCGCGCTCGC
>Ga0209487_1004389_pt1 | contig 10850 bp, 9 predicted proteins | sample Poulit2012_FD_187524 | JGI IMG/M metagenome (GOLD analysis project Ga0209487, IMG submission 187524) | Agricultural soil microbial communities from Georgia to study Nitrogen management - Poultry litter 2012 (SPAdes) (version 2) | ecosystem: Environmental > Terrestrial > Soil > Agricultural land... | reverse complement strand
GATGATCATCTAACTTAATCGCCAATGCCTGTTTTTTTAATCCAGGTGAAATAAAATTTGCAATATCTTCACCAGTTACACCCTTATTGAACATCTTAGTTGCCCCATCTGGAAAAGTTATATTTATTTCCGTCATGTTAACCACTCCTTAATAGTATAAATTCATTTTTATAATTTCCATAATCAGAGTCATGTTCATTTATTATATTTTTCAAACATTAAAAAAACGCCCATACCTCTGCTAATTATGCAAAGGGACGAGCGTTATACACGTGGTTCCACCCTTATTTCCGTACTTAATATTTCCGAAAACGGCTTAAAATCTTTAACGCTGATAAGCGCCACTGTATACTCGGATTCTACAGTAGAGTTCAAAGGTGGTAGCCATTTTATATGTCAGAGGAAGCTTTCAGCCAAGACTTCCATCTCTTTTCTGAACCATTCATAAACTGACCATGTCCTTATCTTCACTTTTAAATATAATAAATTTAAAGTATATTATACAGAATTAAGTTATAAATGCAAGTTTTTTATGTTTTTTTAAAATGATGGGTAAATGGAAAATGATTATAAGGTTTAAATGTTACTTTTTCTTCAAATATATTAATCACTGTAAGTGTCTTGGGCTCAAATGGAAAATCACCAAAAATATGAATTTCAAGTGGAGCCATAGCTATTAATGGGGCTAAATTCCACTCATTTTCATCAAGGCCAACAATGTATAAAGGTTCTTGTTTCATTATTTTTTTTAATTCTCTTTTACTAAATCTAGTACCATCCGGTTTATAAAAAATAAACGACGATCCTTGTAAAATATAAATAGTGGGATAAACACTATCCCTATTGGTAACATATTCACGAAGCATATTAATGAAGGCTTGATGCTCTTCTTCCCTTTTAAATTCATCAATCGCTAACCCGATTAAATAAATAAGGTTATCCTTAAATGTGTTGAGACGAAAATTTATAATTGAATCAAAATGAACAGTGCTTGCATATTTGATATTTGTTTCAAACAATGTATAAAGAAGTTTTTCTGGATTTTCATCAAGCACTAATTCTTGGTTATCTTTTCCAAGCACAATCCCATGTGCTATATCTAAAATTCGTTCAATTTCCTCATGATTGGAATAGTAATATTTTTTCTTAATCACCTCTCTTATCATTATATTAAGCCGGTGTTCAATGACAACATCAACCATTGATTTTACAATGGATTCGACATGACCTGCATTGTCATTAAAATCATTAATGATTAATTGATTTCCCCACTCTTCATTTGTTTTCCACTGCAATTCAATTCTTTTGTTGTAGTGAAACAATTGCTCGCAAAAACTAATCACTTCTTTATTTGATTCAAAATATACTTCCAGCAAACCTACATCACCCTCATCCATAAAACAAACTGTTACATTATATGGACGAAGGTATTAAAAAATGTATATTCTTATAAAACTCATGACTATCTTCAGTTTTTAAAGTTTAAACTAGTGTCTTCTGTTCTCACCATAAACTGGAACTTCTTTACTCACTTGTTTAATTCGCTCAAGTAATCGCCCAGCCTTCACCTCATCAATTCCGTCCCTTGTGGATGCCACTTGTTTTTCTAGTTGTTCTAAAGTATAGTTTGAGGTGAAAAATACAGGGAGTCTTTCCATCATTCTATATTGTAGGATGGACCCTAAAATTTCATCCCTAAACCAAGCAGATTGCATTTCCGCTCCAATATCATCAAACATAAGAACATCTGCTTTTTTAAAAAAGTCCACTTTTTCATTTAGAGTATCATCCTTCAAAGAGGATCTGATTTCACGCACAAATTCTGGCATATATATGATCATAGAAGAAATTTGATAATTTTTAAGTTCATTTGCAAGAGCACCTAAAAAATATGTTTTACCTACTCCAAATGGCCCGGAAAAATAAATTCCTTTTTGGGGTATTTTTGTTTTAGCAGATTCGACGAACTTAACTAATTCACGAACGGCTGCCCCACGCTTAGGATCTCCATCAATTCCCCCCATGGAAGCTTCCAAAATCTCCTTAGGTACATACAAACTTTCAATTAACTTTTGCTGTTCTTCTTGTTTCTCATACATCATTCTATTTGGGCACTTTTCATAACTTAGATGAATCTCATTATTTTCAACATAAAGGATAGGCGAGTAGCCCTTTAACATGTTTTTGCAATTTTGAAGGGATGTACACTGCTGGCATTGCTTTGACTGGTTTGTATATTCATGTAATTTAATGAGATTTTTATCAATAACTTTAGCTGTGAGCTCCTCATGTCTGGATAAGAAATCTTTAACTTCCGGATTATTTAAGATTTCTTGTTTAATTTTAGTATAATTTTCTTTAAAATTTGTATTATCTTCCATCCACATTTTTAAAGAAGATTGTATTGGTTTCATAAGAAATCACCCTTGAAATTAATTGTTATCATTTTTATATCGTTTTAACAATAAATCTAATTCCTCTTTTTCTTTTTGCTCATCACGTTTACTAGCTTCATCAATCACTTCTGTAACTGTTTTATTTCTATTCTGAAACCAATCTGGAATAACCTCTTTCTGTTTTGCTCTATAATTTTTTTGGTTGTAACGCCTTTGGTTATCCTTTGATTGAAATCGGGCTAACTCTTTCTTTGCAAATTCCATCGCTTCCTTAGCTGTTGTTAAGTTTGCCCTAGACCAATGACTTGCTATTTTCTCCATATAAGCTTTAGAAAGCTTCATATTTGATTGTAGTAATACATAATGTATGAGTACATTCATAACAGGCGAAGGTAGTCCTTGAGATGTCATAACATCACGTATCACTCGCATATCTTGTTCTGAAGCTTGATTTCCACCCGATAAATCAGCCAGTAATTGTTTTGGTGAAATAGTTTCTAATTCCTGTATTAACATTTCCTCTTTAGTTTTCGGTGCCTCTATGTTCTTTTTATTCGTATTTGTTTTGTTCTGTTGCTGATTATCAGCTAACTTAATGGATTTATTAGGTTGTTTTGAATTAAACATATTATGGCATGCTTCTTTAAATTCATCGACATTTAGTATATTCTCTTCGGTAAGCGACCAAAGTAGTATTTTTTCTATATCATAAGAAGTCAAATCGTATAATGTCATCATTTGCACAATGATTCTTTTATTTTCCCTATTTAATATCTTTTTAACAGGAATGAGTCTTTGCTTTAACATTTGTTCAATCCAAGAAAAATCAATTGAATCAATAGGTGGGCCTGAAGAATCCTTTTGATAGGATGCAATTGATTCAACATTAATCGGATGAGGCTCAAATGTTTGAAATACATCACTAAAGGATGATGTAATACTTGTTAATTTTTCTTCTGATTTCGTTTGTTCATAATATGATTTTAATTGATTATATTTATCTTTTCCAAGATGATGGAACAGCAACTGTGACAACATAGCATCTTTAAAAAAGCTTCTAGGAGAAAAAGGGCTTAGTAACTCATAAACATAATACTGTTGTTTTGATTGAGGTTCATCATGCCGATATGTATTTAATAAACCGATACCTTCTAGTTTTAATCGTACTTTATAAAGTTCATCTAGAGGCAAATTTAAATAGTTCATTAATGTATGATGGGTTTGAATGCCGATTTCTTTTTGGAGTTCGATTTCATTTAACATAGTATAGTAAAGCATGACTGCTTGAATACCAATTAAAGGTTGATACAAATGGGTTAAGGATACCGAATAATCGACAGGTAAGTCCTGATTAATACTGACGGTATATCCATCAATTGGTAATAACTTTCCGATATATTTCATCTGAGTCATCCTTTCTTCAAATTATATTCTTTCACATCATATAAAACAAAAAGAGCCTGCTATACCGGCTCATCATTCTTCTTTATCTGTAGTATTGATTAATTCCTTTAATTCGTTTAAAAATACACTTATATCTTTAAATTGACGGTATACAGAAGCGAAACGAACGTAGGCAACTTCATCGACCTCTGAAAGACGATTCATTACCATTTCTCCAATCTCTTTACTATCGATTTCCGCTACACCTTTATTTCGTATTTCTTTTTCAACATCAAAAACAAGTGACTCGATTGTTTCAATTGAAACCGGTCTTTTTTCACATGCCTTGATTAAACCTCTAATCAATTTATCACGGTTATATTCTTGGCGTACACCATCTTTTTTGACTACAATCAAGGGAACCTCTTCCACTCTTTCAAATGTAGTAAATCGATAACCGCAACGTTCACATTCACGACGTCTTCGTATTGAACAACCTTCATCAATCGGGCGTGAATCTAAAACTTTCGTGCTTTTATTGTGGCAACTAGAACATTTCATTTTATTTGACCCCAATCCTTTAAGCTCTATGAATGTTTATCTAATAAAGGAAGATCTTTATTAATATTTTCATATAACATATTAATTATTTTAGTGCTATATCCAAAATCAATAGGAATAAGAGATTCTGTCATAACAGAAAAGTCAATAGCGGTTTGATAAGGCCTTACCATGATAACAGTGGCAATAATAAATGCCTTTCTTCCTTTAACGACATTCACACTTATTTCCCCATGTTCTTCAGATATAGCGTTCACTTCAAACTTCTGTGAATTGTTAAAGAAGTTTTTTAAAGCATCTAAACCTTTATCTTTAGTAGTTTTATAATATCTCGTTTGTAATTGAACATCCCAATGATTGTCCCTTGTTTCCGCACGATTACTAAATATGCGTGCTAACTTTTGACTAAAAGACATACCTTCCACTCCATTAAAATATTTAACACGATTTTTTCATTTATCTATTATATTATTTTAACATGTTTTTGATAAAAGCTATAGTAATATTCGTTTTTAATAAATTAATATGTTAATTTTAAAAATAAAAGGTCCCATCCTTTAAAGCTCGGATGAGACCTTTTATTTAGTGCTAATTATTTATGAGATTTTCTCCTTAGTATAAAGACGCTTTCCAACCATTTTTGTTAAATCCAATACGCGTGCAGAGTAACCCCATTCATTATCGTACCACGCAAGCACTTTAACCTTATTTCCTTCCATTACGATCGTTGATAAACCATCAATTATTGCTGAATATTCTGTAGTAGTATAATCTATTGAAACGAGTGGATCTTCACTATATTTAACAATACCTGATAATTCATTTTCAGCAGCCTGTTTAAAAGCGTTATTTACATCTTCAACAGTCACTTGTTTCTTAACGTCAACAACTAAATCCACGAGTGAAACATTAGGAGTAGGTACTCTCAAAGCCATTCCATGAAGTTTACCTTGCAAATGTGGCATAACCTCTGCTAAAGCTTTAGCGGCACCTGTACTTGTAGGAATAATTGATTGAGTGCATCCCCTTGCCCGTCTTAAATCTTTATGGGGATTATCCAAGTTTTTCTGATCGTTTGTAAATGCATGGACAGTAGTCATTAAACCGTTAACAATTTCAAACTGGTCATCTAAAATTTTAACAACAGGAGCTAAACAATTAGTAGTACAAGAAGCATTTGAAATGACATCTTCAGTTTCCTCGTTATACTCATTTTCATTTACTCCTATAACGATTGTGTTATCTACTTGTTTTCCAGGTGCTGTAATAACAACTTTTTTAGCCCCAGCTTTTAAGTGTAGGCCAGCCTCTTCTTTTGTAACGAACTTCCCTGTTGCTTCAACAACCACATCAATATTATATTCTTTCCATGGCAATTCTTTAGGATTTCGAAAATTGACAAGTGATACCTTGTGTCCGTCAACTTCGATTCCATCATTTAAAGGTTTTACATTAGCATCAAAGGAACCATGTACACTATCATACTTTATTAAGTGAGCCAGTGTAGATGATGGATAACTTGCATTCACCGCTACGACCTCTACTTGGTCATCTTCCATAGCCTGTCGAAATACCATTCTTCCAATTCTTCCAAATCCATTAATCGCAATGCGGGGCTTTCTCATTTGTGATCCTCCTGTATATGTCATACTTTTCATTAATAATCTAATAATAGTATAACATATTAGCTGAGAAAATGTTCTTTATTTGGTCATTATAAAGATGTTTATATATTCAAAAATATCTATACCTTTATCGGTTAAATAATATTCCACTTTGTTAATAATTCCTCAAGTTGGACTTTCGATTCATATTTAGATCCATTGTTATTAATTACTCCATCTGCAAGTTGGGCTTTTTCTTTCACAGGCATTTGTGACCTAATCCGCTTTAATGCCTCTTCTTGTGAATACTTATTCCGTGCCATTAAACGTTCTAGTTGAACCTTTTCATCCACGTACACTACAATAACTTTATCAATAAAATGGGTTAATCCGCTCTCAAATAACAAGGGTATATCTAAGACAACACATTTGTAGTTCTTTTTTATTAAATCATCTCTTTGATGTAACATTTCTTTTCTGATTGCTGGATGTATAATATTATTTAATTGTTCTCGTTTATCATCATTAGTGAATATTAAATCCCCTAATTTAGCCCGGTTTAAAGTGTTATCAAGATTTAGGATTCCTTTTCCAAAGTGATCAACAATTTTTATATATGCTTCTTGACCAGGTTCAACCACTTCTCTAGAAATTTTATCCGCATCGATGACAGGAATATCATAATCACTGAACATAGATGAAATGGTGCTTTTTCCAGTAGCGATACTTCCTGTTAATCCAATGGTTACTGACATAACACCCCTCCCTTTCCACCATGAAGGCTCATCCCACACTTAATTGTTTGCGTACTTCTGACAGTTACTACAAATGTGCGTTCCACGTCCGCCAACCTTTAACTTTTCAATAGTTTGCCCACATTGTTTACAGGGATGGCTTTCTTGTCCGTAGACAAATAATTCTTGTTGAAACATCCCCATTTCGCCTTGACCATTAACATAGGACCGAATCGTTGTCCCACCTTTTGTGACTGCTTCATTTAAGGTGTCTATAGCATGCTTTCTTATTGCATTAATTTCACTTTCAGACAATTCGTTAGACTTTTTCAAAGGATGGATCCGGGCTCTAAACAATACCTCATCTACATAAATATTCCCAAGCCCGGAAACAATGGTTTGATCAAGCAAAGCCACTTTGATAACACGGCTTGTTTTGCCCAGCTGATTGCAAAGATAACGACATGTAAATTGTTCTTCAAAAGGATCTGGTCCCAGTTGATTAAGTGGTTTTTTTAGATTCTCTTCTCCTTTAGGAATAAGGTGCATTGTACCAAACTTTCGAACGTCATTATATCTGAGTTGCTCATTATTTGAAAAACTAAATACAACATGTGTATGTTTTTTTAAAGGTTCTACTACAGAATGAATACTATATTTCCCTTCCATACGTAAATGGGAAACCAGCATATAATCATTGAGCTCAAATAACAAAAACTTACCTTTTCTGTGAACTCTTCTAATTGTTTGACCAATTAATTTATGTTTAAATTCTTCAACATCATCTGGTTTTTTAATAATGTTTGGCCAATAAACATTAACTTCAGTAATTGTTTTGTTAATCACTAATTGGTTGAGTGTCTTTTTTATTGTTTCTACCTCTGGTAATTCAGGCATATTTCTTCCCCTTACTTTGTATCAAACCAGCTCTTTCCGTATGAATAATCGACTTTTAATGGTACATCTAATTGTACCGTATTTTCCATTACGTTCGGAACAATGGCTTTTAATTTTTCCACTTCATCTTGTGGGGCCTCTAAAATAAGTTCATCATGAACCTGTAATAGTATACGAGCTTTCATTTCTTCCTCAAGTAATTGTTCATCCAAGTCAATCATTGCTTTTTTTATAATATCAGCTGCACTCCCTTGGATTGGAGTGTTCATCGCTGTCCTCTCAGCAAAACTACGTAAATTGAAGTTTCTACTCGTAATCTCGGGTAAATACCTTCTACGTTTCATTAATGTAGTGACAAACCCCTGGTGCTTCGCCTCTTTAACAATATCTTCCATATATTCACTAACACCTGGATAGCTTTTAAAATATCTGTCAATGAAATGTTTGGCTTCTTTGCGAGTTATTCCTAAATTTTGCGATAGTCCATAATCACTTATCCCATAAACAATTCCAAAGTTAACAGCCTTCGCTTGTCTTCTTAAATTGGAATCAATTTCTTCCGCCGTTAAATGAAATACGTCCATTGCCGTTTGAGTGTGAATATCAGTATCGTCTTTAAATGCTTTAATTAACTTTTCATCTTGTGCAATATGAGCGAGTACACGTAGTTCAATTTGCGAATAATCCGCTGAAAATATAACCCAGTCATCATAAGAAGGGATAAATGCTTGTCTAATTTTTCGCCCTTCTTCTAAACGGATAGGAATATTTTGTAGATTTGGTTCAACAGAGCTTAATCGGCCCGTTTGTGTTAAAGCCTGATTAAAACGTGTATGAATTTTATGAGTATCACTATTAACTACTTTTATCAGACCTTCTATATAGGTTGATTGGAGCTTGCCCAATTGTCTATACAAAAGAATTTTGGGAATAATGTCGTGCTTATCCTCAAGTTTTTCGAGAACATCAGCCGCAGTAGAATACCCTGTCTTTGTTCTTTTAATAACAGGTAATTCCAATGTTTCAAATAAAACAATCCCTAGTTGCTTTGGTGAGTTTATATTAAACTCCTCACCTGCTAATTCGAAAATCTCTGCTTCTATAGCAGCCAAACGCTGTTTTAATTCTGTTCCCATCTCTTCTAAACGTTCTACATTCACTTGAACACCGCGATGCTCCATTTCCCCCAAAATTAAAGCAAGGGGCATTTCCAACTCTTTAAGTAAATCATACTGTTCATTCGCTTTGAGTTTATTCTTCATTTCTTCCTTTAGTTCAAACAATAACTTTGTTTTCCTTACGACATGTTCAGCAAGAACGGATTGTTCCGGCAAGCTAAGTTTAGCACCTTTACCGTAAACTTCTTCATCAAATAGAACATTTTTTCTACCGACCCGATTAGCTATTGCCGGAATACTATGGTGGTTTTCCGATGGATTTAATAAGTATGAGGCGAGAAGCATATCAAAATTAACTCCATCAAGATGAATATCTTGATTTAATAAAGCAACTAATGCTTTCTTAGCATCAAAGGTGACTTTTCTTTTCGATGAATCCTCAGCCCATTTTTTAAATACATTAGAATTTACAGCAACATCTGTTGGAATAAAATAAGCATCATTACTATTAACTAATCCAATCCCTTCAATAGGATCTTGATGATAATTATCAGTTAATATTTCAACAAAGATGGCTTCATTACCTGTAAACATTGAATTTGTTATATTATCTACAATCTTAAAATCTATATTTTGAAATTTTTCTTCCGTTTTATTATTTATTTCGGTGTCTCCATCATCTACTTTGTCTAATAATGAATTAAATTCCAGATTTTTAAAAATGGAATAAACACTACTGGATTCAAACCCTGTATATGTTACTTCATCCAACTGAATCGTTGTAGGCGTGCTTAAATTGATGGTAGCAAGTTCCTGACTTAAATAGGCATCGTCTTTATAATTAGTAAGATTTTCTTTTAGCTTTTTTCCACTTATTTCATCTAGATGTGCGTAAACATTATCAAGAGTCTCGTATTTTTTTAAAAGTTTAACTGCTGTTTTTTCTCCTATGCCAGGGACTCCAGGTATATTATCAGAACTATCTCCCATCAATGCTTTCATATCTATAATTTGAGAAGATGACACACCCATTTTTTCTTCTAAAAATTGAGGAGTATACGAATCGACCTCGCTAATCCCCTTTCGTGTTAAATTAACTGTTACTTTCTCTGACACAAGCTGTAGTAAGTCTTTATCACCAGAGATAACAGTAACTTCCCACTCTTTTTTACTGCCTTCTTTTGCAAGGGTTCCTATAATATCATCTGCTTCATATTGATCTAATTCATAATGAGAAATATGAAATGCGTCTAATAATTCTCTCACTAAAGGAAACTGCTCTGATAATTCAGGTGGCGTTTTTTGACGCCCTCCCTTGTATTCTTTATATGTTTTATGTCTAAAGGTTGTTTTTCCCGCATCAAAAGCCACGAGCATATGTGTCGGTTTTTCTTCTTCTAAAATTCTAAGCAGCATGGTGGTAAAACCATAAACCGCATTTGTATAAACGCCTTTATCATTGTTTAACAATGGTAAAGCAAAAAATGCTCGATAAATAATACTATTGCCATCTATTAAAACTAATTTTTTATTTGCCAAATGAATACCTCCCGAATTTTCTTTGTAATTACTTGTTATTCTATCACGGTTTCTAAAGAGTGTGAGTTTTTCTTGTTCGTAGTGGTCGGTTTTTTTGGGAAATAAATTGTAAAAGATGAACCTTTATTTACTTCACTTTCCACTGTCATTTTCCCTTCATGAACCTCGACAATATGTTTTACAATTGCTAAACCTAAACCTGTGCCCCCTGTATTGCGACTCCTCGCCTTATCCACGCGATAAAAACGCTCAAAAAGCCGAGGCAAATCGTCTTGGTCAATACCAATTCCATTATCTGTTATATTTATTCGAATAAATTGATCGATTTCATCAATAGTTAACATCACTCTGCCCTGATCAGACGTATAGTTTATAGCATTTCCAACCAAGTTAATTAAAACTTGTTTTAGTTTCTCTCCATCCGCTTCTAATTTATACTCTTTTTCCATAGATAAATTAAGTGTGATATTTTTTCTTTCCGCTTGTTGCTTCACTATAGGCCATAAATCAGCAACGACTTTTGATAAATTCACTGTCGTCAATTTGAGGTGAAAATCATCTTTTTCAAGAGTGGACAACGTGAGTAAATCTTCAACTAAAAATTGTAGTCGACTACTT
>Ga0209487_1004388_pt1 | contig 10852 bp, 11 predicted proteins | sample Poulit2012_FD_187524 | JGI IMG/M metagenome (GOLD analysis project Ga0209487, IMG submission 187524) | Agricultural soil microbial communities from Georgia to study Nitrogen management - Poultry litter 2012 (SPAdes) (version 2) | ecosystem: Environmental > Terrestrial > Soil > Agricultural land... | reverse complement strand
CGTAAATATTGCTCTAAATCTATCTTTTCGGTAAAGAATGACTCAAAGTGTGTTGGAGCGACTTTAAATTCATAATCTTTTTGCTCGTATAAATCTTTTACCCGTTGCAATATATTAATTAAAATAACTTCCGCACTTCTTGTCACCGGATGAAAGTATACTTGCCAATACATTTGATAACGGCTCATAATATAATCTTCTACCGCATGCATGCCGGTTGATTTAATGACGAGTCCATCGTCAACGGCCCGCATGACGCGTAAAATTCGTTCCATATCAAAATGACCATAACTTACACCTGTATAATAGGCATCCCGTTGTAAGTAGTCCATCCGGTCAGCATCAATTTGGCTTGAAATTAAATGGACGACGAGAGTGTTATCGTAGGTTTGATTGATGACACTAGCAACTTGTTCGGGAAAATCGGGAGCTACTCTTTTTAAAACGTCGTTAACTTTTGTATGACCTAAAATAATTTGTCGAGTAAAATCTTCGTGATCTAACTGGAAAACTTTTTCAAACGAATGTGAGAAAGGACCATGCCCTAAATCGTGCAGTAAAGCTGCACATAAACTGACGAGCCGTGTCTGTTGGTCAATCGCAACGTTTTGATCAGCAAACTTATTTAAAATACGCCGGACAATTTCATAAACACCAAGAGAATGGTTAAAGCGGCTATGTTCTGCTCCATGAAACGTTAAATAAGTCGTTCCTAATTGTTTAATGCGTCGTAATCGTTGAAACTCTGGGGTTGCAATCAAATCCCAAATTACTCGGTCACGTACACGGACATATCGATGAACAGGATCTTTAAAAACTTTTACTTCATCTAATTGCTGATCTTTATACATTATCATTCTCTCCCATTTCTTTTCGTCACTTACTCAATATTATATAATAGATATAGCTTATAACAAATCGATTAATCTCACAATTTATACAATTTACTGATAACTTATGACAATTGAAGGTGAAATAATGGAAAAATTGACAGAAATACGTCTTATCGATCATACAACGACTAAGCAAGTTAACGATATACCTGTTACAGCTATTACTTCCTTTGCTATTGATGATGCACTAGCGATATGTGTCGGTAAGGGGCAAGCCCCACCAACATTACGATTATGGTCCCATCCAAAAACGATCGTCTTAGGCATACCCGATACGAGACTTCCTTTTATTGAAGAAGGGGTTCAATATTTAGCAAAGGAAGGATATGATGTCATCGTTAGAAATTCAGGTGGATTAGCTGTTGCCCTTGATGCCGGTGTTTTAAATATGTCGCTTGTTTTACCGAATATGAAGCGCCTATCAATCGATGCAGCCTATGACATGATGTATAAGTTCATCAAACAAATGTTAGTAGACTATACGGACGATATAAAAGCATATGAAATTGTCGGTTCATATTGTCCGGGGGACTATGATTTAAGCATTCATGGGAAAAAGTTTGCTGGCATTTCCCAACGCCGCGTTCGTGATGGTGTAGCCGTGCAAGTTTACCTTGATATTACAGGGGATTGTTTATCCCGCGCTAAGCATATTAAAAACTTTTATGAAATTAGCCGTAAAAAGGTACAAACAAGCTTTACTTACCCAAACATTAATCCACATGTTTTAGGCTCTTTAAATAAGTTGCTCACACAACATATTTCTTTTGAAAATATAAAACAACGAGCAATTGCAACAATGCAATTACAGACAAAATTAGTGGATGAAAATTCGTTGACGGCTGAAGAGATAACAATCTTTATGAAACGTTATGAACAAATGGTAAAACGTAATTCAGCCATTCAAGCTTTGTTAAGCAAATAATTAACGATTGACTTTTCTTAAATCATTTAGGAAAAGTCTTTTTTATTGTGTAAATACATATTTCGCTTTCTACTTCATACATTTGTTAAAGAAACGGTTTACTTTAGAATTGGGGTGTTTATTTTGGCTGTTGTGCAACATACAGAAAAAGATATTGAATTACTCGCTCGTCTCATTCGAGCGGAAGCTGAGGGCGAGGGTAAACTCGGTATGTTGATGGTTGGCAATGTCGGGGTAAATCGTGTACTAGCCGATTGTTTAGACTTTATGAATGTCCGATCAATCCGCGACATGGTTTTTCAAAGTCCCGGTGGTTTTGAAGCGACACAAAAAGGCTACTTTTATCAACGAGCACGGGATGTTGATATAGAGTTAGCCAGACGCACTATTGCGGGGGAACGATTTCATCCCGCATCAAATTCATTATGGTTTTTTAAACCAAGTGGGCCTTGTCCAGAACAATGGTTTGGGCAATGGAATTCGGGAAGGTATAAATCACATTGCTTTTTCAGTCCGCTTTCGAGTGAATGCCCTACCGTTTATTAAATATTATTTAAAGGAGAGGATATTATTATGAATCAACCGTATCCTTATTACTATTATCAACCGTATCAACAACAAGCTTATCCGTATTTTTATTATCCAACCGCTTCACCTACACATTATCCGACGAATAGTGAAAACTACTCAATGAGGCAGCAACCAATTGAACAGCCGATGGACATGGAAGGTATGTTGCCGATGGAGCAATCATACATTGAAAACATTTTGCGCTTAAATCGGGGGAAACATGTCATCGTTCATATGACGATTGAGCGAGAAAAGAAAACGTTCGAAGGTGTTATTGAAGCAGCTGGACGCGATCATATTATTCTCAGTGAACCAAAAACGGGTAGACGATATTTATTGCTTATGGTTTATTTAGATTACGTCGTTTTCCATGAGGAAATTAATTATGAATATCCCTTTGATGGCGTACAAAATCAATTATCAAACTACCCGCAACGCTAATGGTTTAACGAGTTAAAACGATGAAAAGCTGGCGTTCCTTTGTGAAGCCAGCTTTATTTTTGAATATATTATAATTTAGAAATGACTGTATACCCGAGAATCGTCCAAGCGGTTAAAAATGTAATACCGCCAAAAGGTGTGATCATCGCAAGAGCCGATATACCTGTTGTCGAATAAAAGTATAAACTTCCACTAAATAAAACGATTCCGATAAAAAAGAGCCAGCCAGCCCACGTTAAACCGGAACTTTTGATCGTCGTCATTAACAATCCTGTGACAAGTAGAGCCATCGTATGAAACATTTGGTAATTAACGGCTTTCTCCCATGTTTTTAAAGCAGCGTCAGAAATTTTCCCTTCCAAGCCATGAGCACCAAAGGCGCCTAAAGCAACGGCTAAAAATCCATTTATTACTCCGAGTATTAAAAAAGTTTTCATCCTACAAGTCTCCTTAGTTATTTTAATCGTTAGATTCATTGATTATTAAAAATCAAAAATAGAATCACCTGGTAAATCTTCTGTTACAGTTGATTGATCAACTTTAAGGCTTTTCTGTTGATTCAATTGATTCTTAACAGATTGTATTTTTTCTTTCGGAAAATTAGTCGTTTGTTCATCAAGCATAAGCTCACATAATAACTTCACATGGGAGATATGTTGCTTTAAAAGCCGCGGATCTTCCTTTACTTGTTCAGCTAAAGCAATTTGTTCAGATAATTTGCGAAGGATTGTCGCATAAGAAACACTCAATGTAAATATACTCCCTTCTTTAACAAATTAGTGACAAAAAAATACTTAACAATTCTCTGTTAAGTATAGCAACGTTCAATTTAATTTTCATTTAATTTAGTAAGCACTTAACAAAAGTACTTCTTTAGACAATATTAATTAAGTTCTTTTAGCCCGCTTAATTGATCGGTACTTTTTTCTAATTCAGCCAGTTCCAAAATATGTTGTTCATGAATCCATCGTAAAAACTCAATTTCCTGATCATTTAAGCAACGACCTAATTTTAGTTTAACTTGGGTATATACGCCTTGAAAATTTTGCATCGACCTTCCCCCCAAAATACTATATTCCGGACTTTTGAATCTAACTTCATTTTAACTACTTTTTCCCTCGAATGCAACACAAATTTTGAATTTATTTAATTTACTGAAAATACGTTAAATAAATAGACTCCGCCTGTAACAAGCGGAGAAATTATACATTTTTATCGTTTGACAAATTTCCTTAACGCTGTCATTCGTCCTTCAATAAACGGTTGTGACAATATAATGATCGGTCGACTCGCTAGTAATAGAACGATGAGCATAGATATAATCGCTAATCCGAAAAAATCAAATATTGTTCTCATTTGAAAGAGTTCTTCCATACGAAAATATTGAATAAAAAATCCGTGTAATAAATAAATGTACAACGTTCGTTCACCTAATTTTGTCCAATAAAAACGTCGCTTAGGAACCCACGCTAAAACACTTGCAGCCATAAAAGCTGATGTTATATAGACGAGTAAACGTGCAAAACCGCCATGTTTTGGCAATCCTAAAACATCGTACGACTTTGAGGCGAGTAACCAGCCTGAATTAAACTCCGGCGCGATATATATAGCTACCGCAATAATTCCCATAACGACTAGAGCTGCTCCTTTAACTAAAATGTGTTTAAGATATTTTAAATGTTTTTCTTGCACCCAATATCCTGCTAAAAAGAACGGGAAAAATACAAAGGTTCGTGACAAGCTATACGTATGACCAACTTCGCTAAAATAACCAACGATAATACCTATTTGTATAGCGATTGCTATACTAATAATCGGCGGAAATCTTTTATAAATAATTAATAACAAATGCCAGCAAAAAAGGCTGAGTAAAAACCATAGTGACCAGCGTGGATAAAAAAGATCTGTTTCAACATTCATTTTTCCTACATAAATATAAAACGACGTATAAATGATTTGGAAAATAATATAAGGAATGAGTAATCTTCGGGCTAAACGTCCGATATATGTTAAACTACCTGATCCTTTTGCAAAAAATCCTGACAAGAAAATAAATGCTGGCATATGAAATGTATATACCCACATATAAAAAGTGTGCACTGCTACAGAATCTTGGATAAACGGTTGAATCATATGGCCGAAAACGACGAGAAAGATAAAAATAAGTTTTGCATTATCAAAATAGGCATTTCTTTGCATCGTCATCCCCCTTGCTTTTCTAGATGTCTTCTCTTTAATTGTAAAGCTAATAGGACTATTTGCAAAAAAATCCCGCTCATTTAACGAACATGTAATGAACGGGAAAAGGATGTTAAACAAATGTTATTCATTTGTCATATAATACTCAAGCAACGGTTGTGCACTAGCCCGAAGGTGAATATTGTCCATCGCATAAATAATCGCTTCATACAGTCATTGTCGAACCACATTGTGGAAGACATCGTTTGTGATAGTAAATCACTATCTACTAAATACTTCCGAATAAATTGTTCCGCTTCCACGATAGATTGAAAGTCTTTATCTTCAATGGCACGTTGCCACGAGTGAAGTTGACCGCCCAGTTCAATTGGTAGAATGTCTAATAGATCTTAATCATCTGTAGATGGTTCAACAATATTAGCGTATATTTCTTCAGCTTTTTCTATAAACTTTTGATTTATATAAGAAATTGAATGTGGTGATACACCATACTCTTGAGCAACTTCTTTTTGGGTTTTTCGTTCACCGGTAGAAAAAGAATCTAATATGAAATATTCTAATGTAGCGACATATATTGTAGGGTTTTTTATTATCGGTGAATTTTCTGTACTATATAAATTCCAAAAGAGCAACCCTTGTTCGATAAGCGAAAAATCATAGTTTTTCCTATTCATTTCATCAAGAAAAGTATTAGCGATTTTCTCATACAAAGGATTCTCCCAATCTAACATAGTTTCCTCTGATTCACTAAGTATTTCAATGATCATTTCAATGAAATTGTCATTAATATTATTTTCATTAAAATTGGGTCCATCTAACATTAAAAGAATACTATCTAATGAACTTTTTTGCATTTGCATAGATGCTGGGAAAAACTCTACTTCATTATTCACTAATGGAATCGTTATACCAAGAAGATAATGACCTACTTTAATGTTCTGTTCTTTTTGTGGTCGGTAATTATATGTTTTTCCTGTCGCGATATTACGAATAGTAACTAAGCCCTCTTGCTCGTTCAAAGACGTCACTAAATATATGCTACCTTTTGCGTGAGCCCATGATTTAAACACTTTTTTCGTGCGAGTATACTTCATTCGTTTAACTTGTTGACGATAAAAAATATCAAATATCGTTTTTTCTTGATAGATTCGTTCGTTAAAAATTGCCCATGTTATTGAATAGCCAGCTATTAGTTCAAGATTAGTATCAGCTAAATCATCTAGATAATATTCATTCCAATAGTGGTCATAAAATTTTTGTAATTCGTCATTAAAATTTTCTAGGGCAAACTCATGTAATTGGTAAATAATCTCTATCAATTCATCATTGTAAGGTTCCGCACTAAAATTAACTACATTATTTTGACTACAACATTCCACATAACTTTTTCCACTTCCGCACGGGCATGGATCATTTTTTTCAATTTTTTTCATGCAATTGCCCCCTGTAACTCTTATGTTAAATACAGTATGAAGAAATTTACGAAAAGAAACAAGTATAATTTAATTTTCTTGTTTTCGCAATTTTATCGTTGAAACAATCCAACCGATTAGGGCAATTAATAATAATACAATATAAAAAGTTGTTTTCCATAATGTTGATTGGGCAAAATCAGCTGGCAATATTAACACATCTTCATGGCTAAGCGTTAAAATAGTTAATTTCACACCGACCCATCCGACGATTAAAAAGGCAGCCGCTTCTAGGCTTGGCCGTTTTTTAAGTAATGTAACGAAGACGTTTGCTGCAAATCGCATAATAATAACACCGATCATCCCACCAGCAAAAACAACGATAAATTGACCACCATCTAAACTACCGATTGTAAAGGCTCCAATAGGTGGTAAAGCCATCGCCAAAGCAACAGCTGCTAAAATTGAATCAACGGCGAAGGCTAGATCAGCAATTTCGACTTTTAAAACGGTCATCCAAAAGCCGCTTCCGTTACCTTTCCGCTGTTTACTTTGTCCATTTTTTTGCCGCCACGATTGAAAAAAGTGATTAATCGCGATAAATAGTAAATATGCTGCACCGATCGCTTGTAGCTGCCAAACATCGACTAAATACGCAATAATGAACAATGACCCGAACCGTAAAACGAACGCACCTACTAAACCATAAAATAGTGCTTTACGTCGTTGCTTTTCCGGAAGGTGCCGCACCATAATCGCTAATACGAGTGCATTATCAGCCGCTAACAAACCTTCAAGTCCTACTAGAATTATAAGTACCCAAATATATTCAACAAGCAATTGCATCGTCATAAAATTACCCCTTTAACAAAAAATGGCTTCTCCCCTACTGGTAAGAACCATTACTGTTAGCTTGGAGCTAAGCAATATTTTTATGCGAAAAGTTTTTTTCACACAAAAAGACCCTTACCAGTTTGGTAAAGGTCTCGCTAACAACGTTCGTTGCCAATTAAGCCGGAGAGTCATCCTCTCGTATTGACGGCTTTAATTGTGCAGCTACTCCCCTTTGTATATTAAATATACTATACTATAAAATTGAGAGCAAAGTTAATCATTAATTTATTATAAAACCTTCGTAAACGAGTAAACTAACGAACGATTTCCCCAATAAGTTGCTGCATTGCCTGACCAATTGTTTTTAAACGCTCTTCACTTTCTATTTTTGAATCCGAACATACACCGTAATAACATTTGATCTTCGGTTCTGTTCCCGATGGCCGTAAACAGACCCATTGATTATCCGCTAAAATAAATTTAAGAACATTTTCTTTTGGTAAATCAATTGTTTCTGTTACATTTTCAACTATATGTTTACGAGTACTCGTTAAATAATCTTCAAACACTTTCACATCATAATGATGAATGTTCGTTAATGGATTTTCTCTTATTTGTGACATAATGCGATTAATTTTTTCCGCACCGCTTAAGCCTTCAAGAGTTAATTCAAATATATCTTCTAAATAGTAACCGTGCTGCTCATAAAGGGCATCAAGTGCATCTAATAATGTTTTACCTTGCTGCTTCCAATAATATGCCATTTCCGCAACCATTATAGCGGCCTGTACACCATCTTTATCACGGGAAAAACTCTCAATTAAATAACCATAACTTTCTTCAAAACCAAAAATAAACTGTTCTTCTGTTTCGTCATATTGACGGATTTTTTCGCTAATAAATTTAAAGCCTGTTAATGTATTAACCGTCTTAACATTGTAGGCAGCCGCAATTTCACGACTAAACTCAGTCGTCACAATTGTTTTTAGTAATCTGCCATTTTGCAAATCTTCTTTTGATCGATGTTTTAAAATATAATCTAATAATAAAGAACCTATTTGGTTACCCGTTAATAACTCATATTCCCCTGTATTATTTTTTACCGCGACACCGAGTCGGTCGGCATCAGGATCCGTTGCCAAAAGAAGTGCTGCGTCTTTTTCCCTACCTAAAGTAATTGCTTTTTCAAAGGCAGATTTAACTTCGGGATTTGGTGATTTTACGGTAGAAAAATTCGGATCAGGAATTGCCTGCTCTTTGACGATGTGTACATTCGTAAATTTTAACTGTTTAAGGCTACTTTTTACAAGTTCAGTCGCTGTTCCGTGTAATGGAGTAAAAACAATCGATAAATCTTTCGGTTGCGATTTTTCCGATGTCGTTAAATAGGACATATCGTTAACGGCTTGTAAATAGTTGTTAACGACAGTATCATCTAACCAATGTAGTAACCCACGCTCGTTCAACTCTTCCTCTGTAAACGTAGGAATCGTTAGTTCATCTGCAATTTCATTAACCGCTTGAATAACTTTCTCTGATGGCTCTAGTGGTAGCTGTCCACCATCTTCGTTGTACACTTTTAAACCATTATAATTTGGTGGATTATGGCTTGCGGTAATCATAATTCCAGCCTTTGTTTGCAAATGACGCACCGCAAATGATAGTAATGGTGTTGGTTGTAATGTTGGGAAAATATATGTATGTATTTGATGCACACCGAACACTTTGGCACATTCCAACGCAAATTGTTTTGACATATGCCGTGAATCGTAAGCAATGACGACACTTAAAGGATTATGTTTTCCATAAACGTTTCGTAAATAGTTCGCTAAACCTGCCGCTGCCTTTCTTACGGTATAAATGTTCATGCGGTCTGTTCCCGGGCCAATAATTCCCCGCATACCACCCGTTCCAAAGGATAAGTTTTTATAAAATGCTTCTTTAATTTCAACTTCATTCATTTTTTCCAAATCTTGCTTTAACGTTCGATCAAGTTGTGCGAAAGATTGCCATTTATGAAAAGCCTTTTCCCACGCTTCCATAACTTTCTCCCCCTGTACAAAATATGTCAATTAAAGCTTATCACATTTCTAAGTCATAACGAAAGACCTACCTGACTATAATTAGTTATAATTAACTAAATTATTTTGTATGTTTTTTACAATTTAGGTTATACTAAGTATATCTATTTATGCGAAAATCTAGTAATCTATAAATAGTTAAAGCAATAGGTGGTGGAAAAATGCGGGATAAACGTTGGTTTCAACTACTCGTCGGTGCTGTTCTCATCTTTACATTAGTTTTACTCGTCTCAAAAACTTCCTTTATGTTTGAGCCTGCAATGAAATATATTAATGCTGTTGCGGTACCTTTTATCGGAGCAGGTATATTGTTTTACATAACGAAGCCTGTTATGCATTTTTTTGAAAGATTTAAAATACCGCGGATTCCTGCAATTATACTCGTATTTCTTTTAATTACTGCTTTGTTAACATTATTCGTTTTATATATCTTTCCGATTGCCCAAAGGCAGTTTGAAAATTTAATTGACAACATCCCAAAAATGGTTAAAAGCTCACAAAACTTATTAGTATTATTACAATCGTACGATATTGTCATTCCTGAACAAATCGATGAGGCGATTGATCATTTTATGTCAAACATCCAAACATATATTGAAAATACGATGAGCTATTTATTCGGCTTTATTGCGAACTTAATTACCTTTGTCGCATCCTTGTTTTTAATTCCATTTTTCTTATTTTTTATGCTTAAAGATAGCCATAAATTTATTCCCTTTATTACGCAAGGATTTAGTAAAAGACGTGCAGAAAACATTAAAAGTTTATTAGAAAAAATTGATGAAACGTTAACAGCCTTTATCCAAGGCCAGCTTATCGTAAGCTTTATTCTCGGTGTATTACTTTTTATTGCTTATTTAATCATTGATTTAAACTATGCATTAACCCTTGCACTCTTCGCTTTGGTGATGAACGTCATTCCCTTTGTCGGACCACTTTTAGCTGTTGTACCAGCGCTTATTGTCGGGGCTTTCCAAGATCCGATGATGGTCGTTTGGGTTGCTCTTGTCACATTAATCGTCCAACAAATTGAAAGTAACCTCATTTCACCAAATGTCATGGGCCGTGTATTAGCTTTACATCCATTAACGGTTATTACTGTCATTTTAGCCGCTGGAAGTATTGCCGGATTTCTTGGCATTTTATTCGCCGTTCCAACGTACGCCGTTTTAAAAACAATTTACGTACATTTTTACCATATGTATCAAGCAAGGAAAAGAAACAACGAATCGACAGCCTAACGTTTTATTTTGTGAACATTTAATCGCTATATGATATCATGTGAGGAGAAGCGTAACGTAACGTCAACGTGTTGGCGAAGTCAAAAAAACCGAGGTGAACTGTATTGTCAAAAAAAGCTCTTGAAGCTAAACTTGCAGAATTAAAATCGGATTACGTTCGGATTCAGCAAGATATGGAAAAACTTATTTTCGTCGATGGGCGAGCATCATCAGCCGAAGAACAACTCATTCGACTTGAAAATGAAATTGCTAATGT
>Ga0209487_1004387_pt1 | contig 10853 bp, 9 predicted proteins | sample Poulit2012_FD_187524 | JGI IMG/M metagenome (GOLD analysis project Ga0209487, IMG submission 187524) | Agricultural soil microbial communities from Georgia to study Nitrogen management - Poultry litter 2012 (SPAdes) (version 2) | ecosystem: Environmental > Terrestrial > Soil > Agricultural land... | reverse complement strand
CGCCAGCCGAGTGCAAGCCCTCGTCCGCCGAGCGCAGCCTGAACCGCTTGCACGTAGTTGTCGAAGGTCTGGATGGGGCCGCTGGGGCGATCGAGCCCTATCCTTGCCAGGTATTCGCGCCAGCCGGCCCAGTGAGGCGTATCCAGGTTTCGCACCTCTATGAGCGGAGCGGCGTGTGGAGTTACCTCCGAAGCAAGGAGGCGCTCGACAAGATCTGGATGCCCCACCGGGCACACGATTTCATCGAATAGCTTCCAGGTCCGACCATCTTCCCAGCCTCCGGTCCCGTAACGCAAGGCGACATCGATGCCCAGGGAAAGGCTTGGAAGGTCGGTTGGCGGCGCCTGCACATTCACCACCAGCTGCGCATGGTGCGCATAGAAGTCGGCCAGACGCGGCATGAGCCAGTGTGTGGCGGTGCCAATGGTGCAGGCGATGGTCAACTGTTGCCCCATCCCGGCAGATTCCTGGATCTGGGCAATGCTGCTGGAGATTAGGCCAAGCCCATCTCTCGTGGCATGCGCGAGCTGGCGACCGGCATCCGTCAGCCGGGCCGGCCGCGTCGTGCGGTCGAGGAGAAGCACGCCAAGATGATCTTCCAACGCCTTCAGGGCCTGGGTCACCGCTGGGCGGGTGACATTGAGACGCGCCGCAGCCTCTTGCATGGAGCCCGAGCGAGCGACTTCTTCAAAGGTCCGGAGCAGCCGAAGCGGGGGAAGGCGTGTCATGAGTTAAGCAAATCCTTAACAAGTCGTAAGCGCAATCGCTCTTTTTGCGGCCGTTGACCTGTGCCATCCCTCAAGAAAGAACGAATCATCCTCCGGCCACACAAGTTAAGAAGGGCAGCAGATATGATCCAGGCTGAGACAGGTGCCGTGACGCTTCGTGAGAAGGGTCTCGACATCACCTTGCGCGATGGCCGGACCAGCTACTTCAACTACTATTGGCTGCGTGACAACTGCCCGGCATCCTTCGACAGCGTGACGCGTGAGCGCACCTTCGACATCTTTCAACTCGAACAGCCCCCGCGCCCGCAAGCGGCTGCGATTGAGGGAGAGGCGCTGGTGATCTCCTGGCAGAACGAAAACCATGTTTCGCGACTGCCCATGGCGATGCTCCAGACCTTCGCCGATGGCGTTCGCCGCTCCGATCCAGCCGACCTGCCGCGCGTCCCCTGGTACGCCGATCATTACCCTGCGATCCAGCGCTTCTCTCAGCCCGAACTGCTGGCCGATCCGCGGAAGGTCGCCGAGTGGATAAAGACACTGCTGGTGGAAGGCATCGCCATCATAACCGGGATGCCGGACAGCGACGAAGGACTGACCCGGACGGCTAGGCTGACCGGCCAGATCCGGCCGACCTTCTTCGGCGAGTACTTCGACGTGCGTACCCACATCGAGCCGACCAATCTTGCCTATACGGCGAAGGCTTTGGAACTGCACACCGACACACCAGCAGAAGAGCTGGCGCCTGGCGTGCAGTTCCTGCACTGTCGCGCCAACAGCGTCGAAGGGGGCAACAGCCTCTTTCTCGACGGCGTGGCCGTAGCCGAGGACTTCCGGCGGCTCGATCCGGAAGGCTTCCGTCTTCTGTCCGAGATCGAGATCCCCTTCTACTGCGAGCACGACACCTACGACATGCGTTCGCGCCAGCGGGTGATCGAGCTCGATGAAAGAGGGCAGGTATCCGGCGTCACGATCAGCCAGCACATGGCCGACATCTTCGACCTGCGCCAGGAACTTCTCGACGACTACTATCCGGCCTTTTGCCGCTTTGGGAGGATGCTGCAGGAAGAGCGCTACGTGATGCACTTCCGGATGGCCCCCGGCGAGTGCATCGTCTTCGACAACCACCGCGTCGTGCATGGGCGTGCAGCCTATTCCGCAACCAGTGGCGCGCGGTACCTGCGCGGCTGCTACACCGACCGGGCGGAGATGCGCTCTACCTACCGCGCGCTGGTTAGCGAGAGGCGCTTCAAGTAATGGCTACCCATACGGCAGAACGGCAGCTTCGGGAGGACCTGGCCGCAGCTTTCCGACTCTGTCACCGCTTCGGCTGGAGTGAGTCTGTCGGCAGCCACTTCAGTGCCGCTGTCTCCGACTGCGGCCGACGGTTCCCGCTGAACCCGCGCTGGCAGCACTTTGCGACGATGCGACCCGCCGACCTCCTGCTGCTGGACGCGGACGATCCGGACGTCATGGCACGCCCGGATGCCCCGGACCCCTCAGCCTGGATGGTGCACGGCACGCTCCGCAGGATGCTGCCCCAGGCACGAGTCGTTCTCCATTGCCACGCGCCCCATGCGCTGGCCCTCTCCTCTCCTGAGCGGCGGGCACGGCGCAGCTGGCGGTCGCCCGACAAATTATCCCCCGTTCTTCAGGGCGTGCGCCACCACCTTGCGCATGACGCTCGGGAGTGCCTGTTCGCCCAGCGCATCCAGCGTTACCCAGCGACCCTCGGGCACCTCTCCTTCGCCTTGACCTGCCCAAAGCTCGAGTTCCAGGTGGAAGTGGGTGAAGGTGTGGCGGACGCGGCCGGGCAGGGGACGCCAGTCGGCGAAGAGGGGTGCATGGAGTTGGGCTTCCGCCTCGGCCCACCCATCTTCTCGCCACTCGGTCGAGGGCACCTCCATCATGCCGCCGAGCAGGCCGCGCTCGGGCCGCCGGCGCAGGAGTAGGCGCCTCTGAACATCGGTGATCCAGAAGGCGATGCCGCGCCGCGTCGGCTTCTCGCTCTTCGGCGACTTGAGGGGCAAAGGCGCCGCCATGTCCGGTTCCCCCACAGCGCAGAACTCGGCTACCGGGCAGAGCAGGCACTTGGGCCGGCCGGGCTGGCAGACGGTGGCGCCAAGATCCATCACCGCCTGCGCAAAGTCTCCCGGCCGCCGTTGCGGCATGAGGGAGGCAGCGGCCTTCCTGATCGCCGGTTTGGCCGCAGGAAGTGGGGTCCGGATCGCAAAAAGCCGCGCCACCACCCTTTCCCAGTTGCCGTCCACCGGCGCTGCCGGTTGATCGAAGGCGATGGCGGCAATGGCGGCGGCGGTGTAGGGGCCTATGCCCGGCAGCTCGCGCAGGGCGGCCTCTTCCCGCGGGAATTTTCCGCCATGCTTCTCCACCAGCACGTGGGCGCACCTGTGCAGGTTGCGCGCCCGCGCATAGTACCCGAGCCCGGCCCAGACCGTCAGGACGTCGTCCAGGGGCGCAGCCGCCAGATCCTCGAGCCGCGGCCAGCGGGCGAGGAAGGTCTCGAAGTAGGGGCCGACCGTCGCCACCGTGGTCTGCTGCAACATGATTTCCGACAGCCAGACCCTGTAGGGGTCCGGCTGCTGTCCGGGCAGCGCGCGCCACGGAAGGCGGCGGGCATGGCGATCATACCAGGCGAGCAGCTGTTGCTGCAGGGCAGAGTGACTGGCCCCCAAGTCTTGCGTTCGCGGGATGTAAGACGGCATGGACTCTTCCATGGGAGAAGACCATCTTGGAAGCCATCATGCAGCGCAATACCTTGATCCTTCGTCTGACAGTCGTGGCTGGTGCCATAGTCGTGGCAGCGGTGCTGCTGATGGGCCTGATGATGAGCTATGGCACCGCTCCCGCAGTGCCGGAGGCGGAGATTCTTTCCCCTGCGGAGGTGGAGGCGAGGCTCGCGGAAGCCGGTCATGAGGTCGAATCGCTGCAGCGTGAAGGTGGCATCTATCAGGTGCGCTTCGTCGACGGCCGGCTGCTATGGCTCGATGCGGAAACGGCTGCCGAAATCGAGGTCCCGCAGCGACGGGGCAATGCGCTGCAGAACAGCGAAGTGGTTCGCCTGCTGCGCGAGGCCGGCTACCAGGATATCGCAGCTCCCGTCTGGCGACGCGGTGCCTTCGAAGCCGAGGCGACGGACGAGGCGGGGAGGCGCTGGCGCCTGCGCCTCGATACCTATAGTGGCGAAGTGCTGGAGCGCGAGGCCCTGTGAAGGCGAAGCGATGAGACGGCAGAGGGAAGACCGCCTCTTCAAGGGTCCTCGAGCCCTGGCCAACCTCGTTCCGAAACTCACGCGCCCAGCGCTGCGCGGCTTTTCCCGCGCAGAGGCCGCACTTCTGACCGACTGGGAAGAAATAGTCGGGGCGCAGGTCTCGACCTATACCCAGCCCGTCAAGCTCAGCTTCCCGAAGCGCGCCGAGCGCCGGGAGGCGACCTTGCACTTGCGCGTCGATCCTTCGATGGCACTTGATCTGCAGCACAGCGGCGATCTCCTGGTGGAGCGGATCAATACGCATTTCGGCTATTCTCTGGTGGCGCGGCTGCGCCTGCAGCAGGCGCCGGTTCGCGCCCGCAAGCGGCGAGCGCCCTTGAGCGCACCTCCGCCCCTGCCTCCGGAGCGAGCGGGAGCACTGCAAAAGCAGCTCGCGGCGATCGACGATCAGGATCTGCGCGAGGCGCTGGAGCGCCTGGCCCGCGCCATGAGGAGCGGAAAGCTATCCTGAAGCAGCCCTATTTCCGCCGCAGCAGGATGGCATAGCCAAGTGGGCCCCGAAGTGCGTAAAGCTCTTGAGGACTCGGCGGGCAGCCGTGTAACGTATACTAGATATGGTAGGTGGAAGATGAATCGCAGGCAGATACTGATGGGGCTTCCCGCCCTTGTACCGGCTCTCGTGATGGCGCCGTCACTGTTGGGCCTGCTCGCGCGCCCGGCGGCGGCGCAGGCCGAGCTGCGCGAAGGCGAGCGATTTCTGGGCGAAGCTGACGCGCCTGTGACGATCATCGAGTATGCCTCGCTCACCTGTCCTCATTGCGCCCGCTTTCACCTCGAAATTCTGCCGCAAGTGAGGGAGGAGTGGGTCGACAGCGGCCGCGCCAACCTCGTCTTCCGGCACTTCCCGCTGGACAGCCTGGCACTTCGGGCCGCCATGGTGGCCGAAGCCATGCCGAGCGATCGGGCTTTCTTTGCCTTCCTCAACGTTCTCTTCGACACCCAGGCCCAGTGGTCGCGCGCCGAAGATCCCTTCGCCGTGATTGCCCGCCATGCCCAGCTGGCCGGCATGAGTGAGGAGAAGTTCCAGGCGGCGCTCGAGGACGAACCGGTGATGAACGAAATTCTCGAGGGCTTTGTGGAGGCTCGCGATGAACTGGATGTCAATTCGACGCCTACATTGATCGTCAACGGCAAGAAGATAGTTGGCGTGTCCGATTACGAGAGCTTTGCGACAGCACTGGAAGAGGCGCACGCCGGGTCCTGATCGACCAGGGGGCGCCACCGGCTGCTGCGGGCTGATGGCACAAGGGGGCAGATGCGTCGGTGGTTCAGTTCGTCAAGCTCCGTCTTAGCGGCTTCAAATCCTTCGTGGAGCCCTGTGAGCTGCTGATCGAGCCCGGAACCACCGGAATCGTCGGACCCAACGGCTGCGGGAAGTCCAATCTCGTTGAAGCCTTGCGGTGGGTGATGGGGGAAACTTCCGCCAAGCGCCTGCGCGGCAGCGAGATGGAGGACGTGATCTTCGGCGGCACCACCAGCCGCGCCGCACGCAACTTTGCCGAAGTGGTGGTGACCCTGGATAACAGTGCTCGGCGCGCACCGGCTGCCTTCAATCAGCAGGATGTTCTGGAAGTCGCCCGCCGCATCGAGCGTGATCGCGGTTCCCTCTATCGCATCAACGGCCGCGAAGTACGCGCGCGCGATGTGCAGCTTCTCTTCGCGGATAATGCAACCGGCGCTCAGTCGACCGCGATCGTCAGCCAGGGGCGGGTCGGCGCGCTGATCAACGCTCGCCCGGCCGATCGCCGGCATCTGCTGGAGGAAGCGGCGGGGATCAGTGGCCTGCACTCCCGCCGCCACGAAGCGGAACTGCGGCTGCGGGCGGCGGAGTCCAATCTGGAACGGCTGGATGACGTCATCGGGACGCTGCAGAGCCAACTCAACCAGCTTCGCCGACAGGTGCGCCAGGCAACTCGCTATCGCAACATTGCGCTGGCCCTGCGGCAGCAGGAAGCGGTGCTGCTCTATCTTGAACTGCTGGCCGGGCGCGAAGCGGAACGGCGCGCAGCTGCTGAATTGACCCAGGCTGAAGCCCGGGTGAGCGAACTGGCGAAGGCGGCCGCCGCGGCGGCAGAGGTCGGTACCGAGGCTCAGGCCGCGCTGCCGCCCCTGCGTGAAGCGGATCAGGAGGCCACCAGCGCCCTGCAGCGTCTGGTGATGGAACGGGACTCCCTGCGGCGTGAAGCGAAGCAGGTGAGCGACGCCCGGGCCCAGGCGGAGCAGCGCCTGCAGCAGCTCAGCGGGGACCTGGCGCGAGCCCTGGCGCTCGGACGGGATGCGGAAGAGGCGATCGCCCGCCTACAGAAAGAAGCGCGCGGGCTGGAGCAGGCCACTGCCGCCGAGCCGGAGGCGCGGGAGGTAGCGCAGGAAAAGCGCGATGCTCAGGCACGCGAGGTCGCAGAGCTGGAAGAGGAGCTCAACGCCCTTTCCCAGCAACTCGCCGCCAACGAAGCGCGGCGCAGCGCACTGAGGAAGCGGGCGAAGGAACTGCAGGAAGCCGTTGCGCGGCTGGATCAGCGGACTGCGGAAGCTGCGCGGGAGAGAGCCAGTCTCCAGGCGGCGCGCGCCGATGCGGAGGCTCTGCCTCGGGCACGTGAGGGCCTCGAGCGCGAGCAGGCAGCTGTGGAAGCCTGCAGCGAAGAGCTCGAGGCGGCGGAGCGTGCACTGACCGCCTTGCGCCAGGAGATGGAAGAGGCGCGCGGCTCGCTGCGAGAAAGGGAAGAGGCGGTTACGCGCCTGAAGGCGGAGCAGAAGGCGATCGGCGCCTTCCTGGACCGGGGCGGGGCGGATGAGCATCCGCCGATTCTCGATTCGATCACCGTGGATGGCGGCTGGGAAGCCGCTCTGGGAGCGGCGCTGGGCGAGGATCTCGAAGCGCCGGTGGAGGCGGCCGCGCCGCTCTATTGGCATGAGCTGGATCCCTACCCCCAGCCGCCGCCGCTCCCGGATGCTTGCCGTTCGCTGGCAGAGCTGGTGCGGGCTCCTGCGGCCCTGAGCCGCAGGCTGCTGCAGATCGGCGTCGTGGCGGATGCAGCGACGGCCGAGCGCCTGCAGTTGCTGTTGAAGCCGGGTCAGCGGCTGGTGACACGCGATGGTGGCCTGTGGCGCTGGGACGGATTCGTCGCAGCGGCCGGTGCCCCCACCATCGGGGCCCAGCGCCTGGAACAGCGCAATAGGCTGACCGAGGTGGAGCGAGAGCTGCAGGCAGCGGAGCGGGTCCACGCCGGTGTCGCCGCCGAATGGGAGGGGCTGCAGCAGCGCCTGAGGGACGGGGCCGATGCCGAGAAGCAGGCGCGGGAGGCCCAGCGCCTCGCCTTCAGCCGCCAGTCCCAGGCCCAGACGGAGGTCGCGCGGCTCGAGCAGCGGGCGGCCGCTGAAGCTTCCCGCCTGGCCGCGCTCGAGGAGCAGGCGGCGAACCTCGATAAGGACCGTGAAGAAACCGCCCGACGGCTGGCGGAAGTCGAGGCCGAGCTGCAGGTGCTTCCGGAAACGAAGGCGACCGAAGGGAAGGTCAAGCGTGACCGCGCAGAGCTTGCGGAACGGCGCGGCCTGCTGGCCGAAGCCGATGGGGAGCTGCGCCGGCTGGCGCGCGAGGCCGATGCACGGCGGGAGCGGCTGGAGGCGATCGAGCGGGAGGCGCGCTCCTGGGAGAAGCGTCGTGCCGAGGGCGCGCAACATAGCGGCGAGCTTGAGGAGCGTCGTGCGGCCGCCGAGGCCGAGCTGACGGCGCTGTCGGAGAAGCCGGCCGAAATCGAGGCAGCGCAAGCGGCGCTGGCCAGCGACATCGAGAAGGCCGAACAGCGCCGCAAGTGCGCCGCGGCAGCCCTCGCAGAGGCAGAAGAGCGCCAGTCGCAGCGGGAGCAGGAAGCCCGCCAGGCCGAGCAGCGCCTTGCCGAAGGACGGGAAGCGCGGGTTCGCGCGGAAGCCGGCGTGACGCAGGCGGCACAAGCCATGGGCGCGCTGGCGGAGCGGGTCCGGGAGAAGTTCCAGGTCGGTATCGCGGAACTGGCCGGTCTTGCGGAGCTGGGCGAAGGGGGAAGCCTTCCGGACAGCCGCGACGTCAGGCACCGAATCGAACAGCTGCAACAGGAGCGTGAGCGCATAGGGCCGGTGAATCTGCGCGCGGAGCAGGAAGCCGAGGAGCTGGCCGAACAGGTCGCCGGCATGACCCGGGAGCGGGAAGACCTCATCGGGGCCATCGCGCGCCTGCGCCACGGGATTGCCGGTCTCAACCGAGAAGGCCGTCAGCGCCTGCTGATGGCCTTCGAGCAGGTGCAAGGCCGCTTCTCCGAACTCTTCGTGCGTCTCTTCGGCGGCGGTCATGCACATCTCAGACTTACGGATTCGGATGATCCTCTGGCCGCGGGCCTTGAGGTGATGGCCAGTCCACCGGGCAAGAAGCTGCAAGTGCTTTCCCTGCTGTCCGGCGGGGAGCAAGCATTGGCGGCACTGGCACTGCTGTTTGCTGTATTCCTCGTCAATCCGGCCCCGGTGTGCGTGCTCGATGAGGTGGACGCTCCCCTCGACGACTCCAACGTCGACCGCTTCTGCGATCTGGTCGAGGAGCTGGCACGCTCGGTTTCGACTCGCTTCCTGATCGTGACCCACCACCGTCTGACCATGGCGCGCGTCGACCGACTCTTCGGCGTGACGATGGTCGAGCGGGGGGTCAGTGAACTCGTTTCGGTTGACCTGGAGGTGGCCGCAGCACTGCGCGAATCCGCTTAGAAGCGCGGATTTCTGCGGTCTCCAGCAGGGTGCCATTCGGCCTTGACGCCGTTGGGGACGCTCCGTAAGGTTCGCCCGCCTTCCGGCGCTTAAGGGGCTGGAGACGGGGGTCGGGTTCTACCGGGCAACTTAACCGTTCCAACTGGAGCGAAGGGTCATGTCCAAACCCGAAAAACCTTCTCCCTTCGAGGCGCTCGATGCCAAGCTGAAGGCTGCTCAGTCACGTCGTCCCAACTCCAAGAGAGGTGGCGGCTCGGACAGGGGCGGCTTGCCCAGTGGCATCGGCATCGGTATGCGAATGGCGACGGAGATCGTCGCTGCGATCGGTGTAGGCGTGGGTGTGGGTCTGGTTCTGGATGGGTGGCTGGGCACCAAGCCCTGGCTCATGATCCTCTTCCTGATCCTCGGCTGCGGAGCTGCGTTCATGAACGTGATCCGGACCGGCCAGGAGATGGAGCGCCAGGCGAAGGAACGCAAGGAGAAGGCCCGGCATGATGCCGGGTCATGACTGACGAGGGATGAGGGCGGACGTGGCAGAGGGTGCGCAGAACGGCAGTTTTCCGGTCGACCCCCTGTACCAGTTCGAGGTTCAGCGGCTGGTCACGGTCAATGTGGGTGGCCTGGACCTCTCCTTTACCAATTCGGCCCTGTGGATGGTGCTGTCGGTGGCAGCGATCACGGGCTTCATGATGTTGGCCACGAGCGGCCGCTCGCTGGTGCCGGGTCGCCTGCAGTCTACTGCCGAGATCCTCTACGAGATGATCGCCAACATGGTGCGACAGAACGTAGGGACCGAAGGGCGGGTCTACTTTCCCTTCATCTTCTCGCTCTTCCTCTTCATACTTTTCGGCAATCTGCTTGGCATGGTGCCGATCGGGTTCACCTTTACCAGCCATCTGGTGGTGACCTTCTTCATGGCGATCGTGATCTTCATTGCCGTCACGATCATCGGTTTCGTGCGTCACGGGGCCGGCTTTCTGCGCCTGTTCTTCCCCCACGGCGCGCCGCTCTGGACCGCAGTGATCCTGATCCCGATCGAGCTGATTTCCTACCTTTCACGGCCGGTCAGCCTGTCGCTGCGTCTCTTCGCCAACATGATGGCCGGTCACCTGCTGATGAAGGTCTTCGCGGGTTTCACGCTGCTGATGGGGCTCGCAGGCGTGATCCCCCTGGCGGCCCTGGTCGGCATTACCGCCTACGAGTTCCTGGTGGCAGTGCTGCAGGCCTATATCTTCACCATTCTCACCTGCGTCTATCTCAACGACGCGATCAACCTTCACTGACGGGGGCCGGGGCGCCTCCGTTTCCTTGTCACGTCTCTATCAACTCGACCACTACTACCTAGGAGCGGAATCATGGAAGTCGAAGCTGCACGGATGATCGGTGCCGGTCTGGCTACCCTCGGCATGATCGGTGCCGGCGTTGGTGTCGGTAACGTCTGGTCCAATTACTTTGCTGCCATCGCCCGCAATCCGGCGGCGAAGGACGAGATCGGCGCCAACATCTGGATCGGCTTCGCCGTTACCGAAGCCATCGCCATTTTCTCGCTGGTCGTCGCCCTCCTCGTCCTCTTCGGCTGATTGCCGGGAGGAGGCCGCTCCGGGGCCTGCTGCGGCAGGCCCCTGGTCCCCAAGGCTGAAGCCGGAACTAGCGAGGCGATGACTAGAGACATGCTGCGCATTTCGACCATTGCGCTTGCAGGCGTGGCGCTGACTTTCGCCGCTGCGCCGGCGGTGGCGCAGGACTCGGGCGGGCTGCCACAGCTCACCCAGACCGATACTTTCGCCAGCCAGATCTTTTGGCTGATCGTCACCTTTGGCGCGCTTTACTACCTCATGTCCCGCAAGGTATTGCCGCGGCTGGGACAGGTGGTGGAGGGGCGTCGCGAGAAGATCGATGATGACCTCGGTCGGGCGGAACGGTTGCGTGCTGAAGCTGAAGAGGTGATGCAGGCTTACGAAAAGGCGCTGGCGAGCGCTCGGTCCGAAGCCGGCGGCATCCTCAAGGCAAGCAGCGACGAGATCAAATCGGAGCAGACGGCGCGCCTGGAAATCTTTGGCCGCCAGCAGGCGGAGCAGACACGCGCAGAAGAAGCTGCCATCGAGGACGCA
>Ga0209487_1004385_pt1 | contig 10855 bp, 11 predicted proteins | sample Poulit2012_FD_187524 | JGI IMG/M metagenome (GOLD analysis project Ga0209487, IMG submission 187524) | Agricultural soil microbial communities from Georgia to study Nitrogen management - Poultry litter 2012 (SPAdes) (version 2) | ecosystem: Environmental > Terrestrial > Soil > Agricultural land... | reverse complement strand
AACAGATTGGGGAGAGACTAACAATGGATATTGAACAATATCTTGATGTTTTTATTGACGAAAGTACGGAGCATTTAGATGTGCTTTATAATCAACTTGTTGAATTGGAAAAAAATCCAACTGATAAGCAAGTGATTGAAGAAATATTTCGAGCCGCCCATACGATTAAGGGAATGTCTGCAACAATGGGTTTCGAAGATGTTGCTCACTTAACTCACTATATTGAAAATGTTTTCGATGGAATTAGGTACGATAAGATAGCTGTCAATGCGCAGATTATTGATGTTTTATTTTCCTCAATAGACAAATTAAATGCAATGCTTGAAGATATTTCTAATGGTGGTGATGGAAAGCAAGATGTCAAACAAATTGTTACATATTTGGAAAAGATAGAAACTGGTGTTTTAAATGATGATGAAGTAGTAAATGTAAAGGAACAGACAGAAACAGCTACAGCATCACTACAGACTCTTACATCTATTGATGAATTTGAAGTTGCTATTTTAAACGAATCGATTGAACAAGGGTTTTTAAATTATGAAATATCTGTCGAATTAAAAGAGGATTGTTTACTGAAAGGTGCTCGAGTATTTATGATTTTTGAAGTGCTCGAACAACTTGGTGAAGTTATAAAATCTGAACCATCTGTAAGTGATTTAGAAGAAGAAAACTTTGATAGAACATTTACTGTTATTTTAGTATCCAAAAACAGTGAGGAAGAAATTAGGAAAAAAATTAATAAAGTTTCAGAAATCGAATCAATCGTTGTAAATCACTTTTCTATAGATGAAATCAGAAAAAAGGAACAAACAACTCAACCCGAAGAGAGAAAAAGGGAGACTAATTCTAATGAACAGGGTAAACAAACAGGAGAAAGAAGACAACCGGCGACAAGTAAGACAATTAGGGTGAACATCGAAAGACTGGATATTTTAATGAATCTTTTTGAAGAGCTTGTTACTGATCGCGGCAGATTAGAACAAATATCTTTAGAACTGGACCATACTGATTTACGTGACACGGTAGAAAGAATAACGCGCGTATCTGGTGATCTACAGGACGTGATTTTAAATATGCGCATGGTTCCTGTTAATCATGTCTTTACGAGATTTCCTAGTATGATTCGCCAGCTTGCACGTGATTTAAATAAAAATGTAAATGTTGAAATCATTGGCGGAGATACAGAATTGGATCGAACTGTTATTGATGAAATTGGTGATCCATTAGTTCATTTAATCAGGAATGCAATTGATCACGGGATTGAATCTCCAGAAGAACGGATTTCAAAAGGGAAATCTGAACAAGGTACAATTAAATTGCAAGCATACCATAGTGGGAATCATGTGTTTATTGAGATTATTGATGATGGGTCAGGGATTAACAAAGAAAAGATTTTAAATAAAGCGATTGAGAATGGGATCATCACCTCAGACCAGGTTGACATGTTATCAGATCAACAAGTATATGAGTTGATTATGGAAAGTGGTTTTTCAACAACAGAGGTGATTTCTGATATTTCTGGTCGAGGTGTCGGTTTAGATGTTGTTAAAAACGCGATTGAAAAATTGGGTGGTAATATTTCAGTTGATTCCACCCTTGGAAAGGGAACAGTTTTCTCCATCGAGTTACCATTAACATTGTCAATTATTTCTGTATTGTTAGTAGAGTTACAAGCTGAAAAGTATGCAATTCCATTATCTTCTGTGATTGAAACGATTATTATTCGTAGAGAAGAGATACTCAGTGCTCATAACAATATGGTGATTGATTTTCGTGGTAAAGTAGTTCCTTTGGTTTTTCTAAATGATGTATTTGCAGTTCCTCGTCAAAAAGAGGATGATGAATTTGTTTCGATTGTGATTGTTCGAAGAGGTAATAGTACTGCGGGACTCGTTGTAAATTCATTTATTGGCCAACACGAAGTCGTTTTAAAATCATTAGGAAACTATTTAACAAATGTAGAAGCCATTTCCGGAGCAACAATCCTAGGCGATGGAGAAGTTGCCCTCATCATCGATAGCAACGCATTAATCAAATAAAATGACCAATGATTTTAGAATAAAAACTAGTGAATAGTTAACACAGACTGCGAACTACTTGAATTCAGACTAACTGCTTTAACCGCCGTTCGGGATCGCTATAGGGAAGCCGCCGTCTGTGTTCGCTCTGGGCGGATGCTTTCCGTGGTGCCGCGAAGAATTGAAGTGCATTCTTCGTACCATCAACTCCGAAAAGAAACCCACTTTTCGGATTTTCGGACTCATGCTTTTCCCACAGTGGTGAAGAATTGGAGAGCATTCTTCATTAGTCACCGCCCGCCGCTCACACAGACTGGATTGAGTTTCATGTTTAGATCTCAGTCAGAGTATTAAATATCAATCATACTCGGAGCAGTCCAAATCCATCGTAGACTCCTGTGGGAGGAAAGCCTCGGTTAGACCACGGAGTGCGTCAGCACGTAGTGGGCTTACCAGCGCCCACGGAAAGCGAAGATGTATTTGGACTGCGGACTTCCAGTAAGATAGTCTGAATTCAGGTAGTTCGTAGTTTGGTTCGATTGTGTGGTGTTTTTAAAATATGGATAGGGGAGTTGATATGATGGAGAAGGATGTTATGAAACAGGTGAAGGTAATTGTGTTTCAGATTGGGAATGAGGAATATGCGGTACCTGTTGATCAAGTAGGGTCAATTGAGCGGTTAGAATCAATTACAAGGGTCCCACGAACAGAACGTTTTGTTAAAGGAATTATAAATTTAAGGGGAATTGTTATTCCGGTTATTGACTTACGTTTACGCTTTGGTATGGAAGAAACATCATACACAGAAACAACACGCATCATCATTATTCACGTAGATCAAGTAGAGGTTGGACTCATCGTTGATGTCGCAAACGATGTATTAGATATACAAGAAGACATGATAGAATCTGCACCAGAAGTAGTAGGCACCATTCATGTAGACTATATTCTAGGAGTAGCAAAATACGATAAACGTTTATTAATTCTTCTTGATTTACAAAAAGTATTAGCGACAGAAGAAATAGAACAATTACAAGGTGCGGAAGGATAATGTAGATGGAATTAAAAAACCTGTCAGGCATCCAAATGGATGTTTTGCGTGAAATAGGTAATATTGGCGCAGGAAATGCAGCAACATCAATGTCTCAACTGATTAACAAAAGGATAGATATGAAAGTCCCTTCCGTGAAAATCGTTAGTTTTGATGAAATTATCAATATAATAGGTGGCCCTGAACAATTAATCGTAGCCCTATTATTTAAAATCCATGGAGAAGCACCTGGTTCAGTATATTTTATATTAGGTGTGGAAGAGGCAGAGTCATTAGTGAAAAACATCACTAATGATATTGACTTTAAACTTGTAACAGATAGACAGCCAAGTGAATTATCAATGTCCGTACTGAAAGAAATTGGCAATATCATGACTGGTTCATACCTTTCTGCACTGTCTGATTTCGTAAATATAAACATGTATTCCTCAATTCCTTATCTAGGTGTGGACATGGCTGGAGCAATTCTTTCATCTGGACTTATTGAACTTTCACAAGTAACAGATTATGCAATTGTAGTTGACACTGAAATTAGCAACTTACAAGAAAACAATGGTTTAAGTGGTCATTTCTTTTTACTTCCAGAAATAGAAACGATACCGAAATTCTTTTCTTCATTAGGGATTCATGGTCATGTTTAGTGTAAGAAATGTAGTAAATGTAGGCATATCAGATTTAAATGTTGTATTAGCTCCAAATACAATTCGAACATTAGGCTTAGGCTCATGTGTTGGTGTTGTAATCTATGACCTGCATCATAGAGTTGCTGGACTATCACATGTAATGTTGCCAAACTCAGAATTAACCAATCAATCAAGTTTAAATAAATTTAAATATGTAGATACTGCAATCCCGATCTTAGTAGAAAAACTATGTTTACAAGGCGCAAGAAAATATGCACTAAAAGCAAAAATTGCCGGGGGAGCACAAATGTTTCAAATTGAATCAAATTCAGAATCAATGAGAATTGGTCCTCGTAACGTAGAAGCAGTTCAAGAAATATTACAAGAATTAAAGATTCCAATTATAGCAATGGATGTTGGAGGAAAAAGAGGAAGAACAATTGAATTTGATCCTCAAACAGGCATGTTAGAAGTTCGAACAGTTTATAAAGGAACAGATCTTATTTAACGATTTTACGTGTTTTTAAATTTATGAACAAGAATTTGGGAGAAGTGGGTGATCAAAGCAATGAATAATTCTCCTCAAGAAAGTAAACTTTGGAAAAAATGGATAGAAAAGCATGATAGTGATGCGGCGAATGAGCTAGTCAAAAATTATATGTATTTGGTCTCTTTTCATGTGGAGAGAATTGCAGTGAATATTCCTCATTACGTAAATAAGGAAGAACTAGAGAGTTTCGCATTGATGGGACTTTATGATGCATTAAAGAAATTTGAACTAGACCGCGAATTAAAATTCGATACGTATGCATCATTTCGAATCCGTGGTTCAATTATAGACGGCCTTAGAAAAGAAGATTGGTTACCTAGATTGCTGAGAGAAAAGTCTAAACAAATCGAACAAGTTTCACAGGAATTAATCCAAGAGTTGCAACGCATGCCAACATCAAGTGAAATTGCTCAAAAGATGGACATGACAGCAGAAGAAGTAGAGACAGTTGTAAGTGATTCACTTTTTGCAAATATATTGTCGATAGATAATCAGAAAAATCATGACAATGACGAATCAAGAGAGGGAACTGGATATGAAATTCCTGATCGATCTACTGTCACCCCTGATGAGCATATATTAAATATCGAATTGAAAGAAGAACTTGTTGAAGGAATAAAAATATTAAATGACAATGAAAAAAATGTGATCAGCCTATTTTACCAAGACGAATTAACGATGACAGAAATCGGAGAAGTACTCGATTTAACAACTTCTAGAATTTCACAGATTCATAAGAATGCACTCTTTAAACTAAGAAAGACACTAGAAAAGGTTCAAACTTATGCTTAGAAAGAAAAAATAAGGGGGGAAGGTCTTGGGGAAAATAAGTGATTATTTTTATATCAAAGTATCAGACGATAAAATGGTAGCCGAACTCTATTGTAAAGAGCAATACCCCAGTATGGATATGAAGCTTGATATGCAAATGTTAATTGAGTATTTAAAAGAAAATCAGGTGATCTATGGGATTAAAAAAAGCGGAATAGAATTGGTTCTGAATAAAGCTCCAGCAAAAAGATTTCCAATTGTTATTGCAAATGGAAAACACTCAGAAAATGGAATTGATGGAGAGATAACATTTCATAAAAAAACTCATTCAGAAATAAAACGTGAAGCAGGTTGGAATTTTCGTGATGTGATGAAAATTCCAACAGTGAATAAAGGGGAAAAGCTAGCTACAATATCATTACCTACTAGAGGGATCGATGGAAAGAATGTTCATGGTACTGTTTTACGTGCACGCCCTGGTAAGCCAGTTCTAATAAAGGCAGGTAAAGATGTAGCTTATCATAGTCAAGATCAGACATTTTATGCGGAATCAGAAGGTCAATTGAATGTTACTAGTCGATTTATTCAAATTGAAGATGTTTATACAGTCGATGAAACATTATCAATGAAAACTGGGAATTTAGATTTTGTTGGATCAATCGTGATTAGAGGCGATGTTCCAACCGGATATAGTGTGAAGGCGGCAGGTGATATAAAAATATATGGAATTGTTGAAGCCGCAACAATTATTTCAGGGGGGTCAATTTATATATCTGAAGGACTATCGGGCTTACAAAAAGGGGCTATTGAGGCTGATAAAGATGTTCATATTGGTTATATTAATCAGGGAAAAGTTGTTGCAGGACAATCAATTTATGTTGAAAATTCCATTATTCACAGCGAAAGTACTGCGAGAGACCATATACTTTGTCACCATGGTAATATAATCGGTGGATCATTGTCGGCTGGGAAATCGATTGAGGCTAGCGATATTGGAAATCGGCTCAGTACAGAAACAGCTATTAATTTAGGATTAAATAAAGCAGTAAATGATGAAAGAATTAAATTGGAAAATAAAAAGAAAGAATTAACTAAAACATTAATACAGTTAGAAACAATCGGGGAAAAATTGAAGGATTCTAAAATGGAACTTGATGCGAAAATGCGGATTACTATGCTAAGACAAAGGCGATCACATGAGCAAATTACGGGGAAAATAGATCTCATTAATAAAGAACTTGAAGAATTGGATGCTCATCTAGGAAGTGAAGAAGAAGCCCATTTGACTGTTAAAAATCATTTACACTCTAATGTAATCATATCATTTGGTAAATACAAAAGAAAAATCAACCAGCCACGTCGAAGAGTACAATTGAGGTTAAATAATAATGATATCGTTATCCATGCCTTAAAAAACTAGATAAGGGGAGTGAATCTAGTGAGCTGGAAATCAGTTGAATTGCAAGTTGCCCTTCCAAGAGTCCAAGAAGCAGGAAAAGAACAAGATTTGATGTCTAAACAGAACCAACGATTTCAAGAAACACTTACCCAAAGTCAATTACAGGAAGAGATACAAAAACGTACCCAAGTGAATAAATTTGACCGTTTACAGAAGTCAAAACTGACGGATCAAGACGAAAATAAAGACAACCGTAAAGAGAACGAACAGCAAAAACAAAAGAAAGAGAAAGCAGAAGAAAGCATCAACCATCCTTATTTAGGGAGTAACATTGATTTTAGTGGATAGAAGGGATAATCATGCAATCATTTTTATTAATTATAAGTTTCCTACTGCACATTATTGTATTAGTGGCCGTGTATTATTTGTTCCAACAAATCCAATTATTAAAACAAGACAATAAAAAAGAGTTAACCGATTTATTTGAGACCTATTTAAAAGAAATTAGAAGTGAAAACAGACGTTTAGAATCTAAGATCGAGTACAACACTTTTTCAAGCGAACAAAATGAACAGTTAAATGAGCCAGAGGATTTAACAGAAGAAGATGTTCCAACTTTCAATGAAAATGAAACACCTAGCTTAAAAACGGACACCATCCATGATCAATTTGAGACCTCTTTAGACGCCAAAATTTTACAATTACATCATCAAGGCATGGAAGTGTCAGAAATAGCACAAACGTTAAATTGCGGAAAAACCGAGGCAGAGCTTCTGATAAATTTGTATAACAAGAAAAATCAAAAGTCTTGATTGCTTACCATTCATATGATATATTAATCTCTGGTATAACATTCATACTTTAAAAGTATTTGAGTGAAACATACAACACACGTTTAGTGATTTGTATATTTGGTGCCTATTTTAAAGGTATTTATGCAAAAAAGATCTAAACGGAGGAGAAACCATAGGAGGAAAAAACATGTCAATTATTTCAATGAAACAACTACTAGAAGCTGGTGTACACTTCGGACATCAGACACGACGTTGGAACCCAAAGATGAAAAAATACATCTTTACAGAACGTAACGGCATTTACATTATTGACCTACAAAAAACTGTCAAAAAGGTAAATGTTGCTTATAACTATGTTAGAGACGTTGCTGCTGAAGGTGGAACTGTACTTTTCGTAGGTACAAAAAAACAGGCCCAAGAATCTGTAAAAGATGAGGCTATTCGTGCAGGTATGTTCTATGTAAACCAACGTTGGTTAGGTGGTACATTAACAAACTTCCAAACAATTCGTAAAAGAATTAGCCGCTTGAAAGAAATAGAGCGTATGGAAGAAGATGGAACATTCGAACTTTTACCTAAAAAAGAAGTTGTGAACTTATTAAAAGAAAAAGACCGTTTAGTGAAGTTCTTAGGTGGAATTAAGGAAATGAATAAACTTCCTGATGCTATTTTTGTCATTGATCCACGTAAAGAACGTATTGCGATTGCTGAAGCACGTAAATTAAATATTCCAATTGTAGGAATTGTTGATACAAACTGTGATCCAGATGAGATTGACTATGTAATCCCTGCAAATGATGATGCGATTCGAGCAGTTAGATTGTTAACATCCAAGATGGCAGATGCCATTTTAGAAGGAAAACAAGGTGAAGAGACTGAAGTAGCTGAGGAAGCAGAAGCAGTTGAAGAAGTTGTTTCTGAAGAAGAAACAACGGTTGAAGCAGAAGAAGTTGCAGTAGAGACTGAAACTGAGGAAGCAGAAGCTACAACTGAAGAGTAATTTTTGAAAAGGCTGGGTGATAAGGGGACAAACCTTTTATCACCTTTTTTAAAGAATTGATATATGTAAGTTTGTGATTAAAAGGACAAACAATGCTGAGGTAAATTTAATTATAGGAGGATATATAATGGCTATTACTGCTAAAATGGTTAAAGAACTTCGTGAAAGAACGGGTGCTGGTATGATGGATTGTAAAAAAGCACTTGAAGAAACAAATGGTAATATTGAAGATGCAATCGATCATCTTCGAAAAACTGGAAGTGCGCAAGCCGCCAAAAAAGCTGACCGTATTGCAGCAGAAGGATCTACTTATATTGCTGTAGATGGAAATGATGCTGTACTTTTAGAAGTGAATTGTGAAACTGACTTCGTAACAAAAAATGAACAATTTAAAAAATTACTTGTTGAATTAGGAAATCATATTCTCTCACAGAAACCAACAACTGTTGAAGAAACACTACAGCAAAAGTTGAATGGTGAAGGGGAAACAGTTGAAGAGCATCTAAATTCAGTTGTTGCTACAATAGGAGAAAAGATTTCTTTACGACGTTTTGTCTTGGTAAATAAAACAGATCAAGACGCATTCGGTGCGTATTTGCATATGGATGGTCGTATCGGTGTGCTTACACATCTTGCGGGATCTACCGATGAAGAAGTAGCAAGAGATATTTCTATGCATGTTGCTGCAATTAACCCAACTTATATTTCTCGTGACCAAGTTCCTGAAGAAGAAGTTAATCGTGAACGTGAAATTTTAAAAACACAAGCATTAGGTGAAGGAAAACCTGAAAACATTGTTGAGAAGATGGTAGAAGGCCGTCTCGGTAAATTCTTTGAAGACATCTGTCTATTGGATCAAAGTTTTGTAAAAGATCCAGATGTTAAGGTTAAAAAATATCTAGCAGATAAAGGGGCTACTGTTCAGTCATTTGTTAGATATGGTGTTGGCGAAGGAATTGAAAAGCGTGAAGAAAACTTTGCTGATGAAGTAATGAGCCAAATAAAAAAATAATTCACTAAAACTTAAATAGGGAGCACTATGTGTTCCCTATTTCTTAAAGAAAACAATTGATGTATGTGGAGGTTACTATGACAACAGCAAAATATCGTAGAGTCGTTTTGAAATTAAGTGGAGAAGCATTAGGTGGACAAAAAGGAAATGGCATTGAACCAACGATTGTCCAATCTGTTGCAGAGCAGATTAAAGAAATTATTGAGTTGGGTGTTGAAGTTGCCGTTGTTGTTGGCGGGGGCAATATTTGGCGAGGTAAAGTTGGAAGTGAAATGGGAATGGATCGCGCGAGTGCTGATTACATGGGAATGTTAGCAACAGTGATGAATTCTCTTGCGCTCCAGGATAGTTTGGAAATGATTGATATTCCAACACGTGTTCAAACCTCAATAGAAATGCGTCAAGTTGCTGAACCTTATATTAGAAGAAGGGCCATTCGTCATCTTGAAAAAAAACGAGTTGTGATCTTTGCAGCGGGAACAGGGAATCCATATTTTTCAACCGATACTACAGCTGCATTAAGAGCGGCTGAAATTGATGCCGAAGTTATTTTAATGGCGAAAAATGATGTTGATGGTGTATATTCAGATGACCCAAAAGTAAACAAAAGTGCTAAAAAGTATGATAATATTACATATATGGAAATGTTAAACAAAGGTTTAGGAATTATGGACTCCACTGCATCTTCTTTATGTATGGACAATGAGATACCATTGATTGTATTTTCCATTATGGAAGAAGGCAATATTAAAAAAGTAATTACTGGTGATTCAATCGGTACAATAATAAGGGGGAAATAATCATGTCAGGCGAAACGATGAAAGAAATGCGTGAAAAAATGGAACAGGCTGTTCAAGCTTTTTCGAGAAATTTAGCAACAGTAAGGGCAGGAAGAGCAAATCCGAATATACTAGACAATGTATTTGTTGATTATTATGGAGCTTCCACACCGCTTAACCAATTAGCTAACGTCGGTGCTCCAGAAGCAAGGCTTCTTGTCATTACTCCCTATGATAAAACAGCGTTAGGTGATATTGAAAAAGCAATTCAAAAGGCGGATATTGGTTTGTCACCATCAAATGATGGAGATATCATCAGAATTAGTATTCCTGCTTTAACAGAGGATAGACGTAAAGAGTTGGTCAAGGTTGTTGGTAAATACACTGAAGAATCTCGTGTTCGAGTGAGAAACGCACGTCGTGATGCAAATGACCAGTTTAGAAAGTTTCAAAAAGATGGTGAAATCACAGAAGACGAATTACGTAACCATGAAGATAACGTTCAAAAAGAAACAGATCAGTATATTGCGAAGTTGGAAAATCTCGCTAGTGAGAAAGAAAAGGAAATTATGGAAGTTTAAGTAAAAGGATGCTTTTTTAAGCAGGATAATAAGAATAAAATGCCTTCCTTACTCAAGGAAGGCATTTTTGCAGTTGAGAATAATTAATCGCTTCATCATGCCCAATTACGATTACTTCATTGACTTTAAATCAAATTTCCCAGTGTTAATAGTCGAAAAGAACTGCGAACTAAGAAGTATGGGATTTTTACAGCTTCAGGAATACACTACGTGGCAAGGACTGTCTTAGTGGATTGCGGTCACCCATGGCGGTCATGAAGACTCGTCATTGAATAGT
>Ga0209487_1004384_pt1 | contig 10856 bp, 12 predicted proteins | sample Poulit2012_FD_187524 | JGI IMG/M metagenome (GOLD analysis project Ga0209487, IMG submission 187524) | Agricultural soil microbial communities from Georgia to study Nitrogen management - Poultry litter 2012 (SPAdes) (version 2) | ecosystem: Environmental > Terrestrial > Soil > Agricultural land... | reverse complement strand
TCAGCAAGGTAGTAATATGTTTTCTCATCCATTTTTCCAAGGAAATGTTGGAGGACAAGGTCAGAGTAGAACTACGACACACCAACAAAATGCTAAACGGGGTGGCGGTTTACTTGATGAGCTAGGTACAAATGTTACCGATGCGGCTAGAAATGGACAAATTGATCCGGTTATAGGACGTCAAAATGAAGTGAAACGGGTTATTGAAACATTGAATAGAAGAAATAAAAATAACCCAGTTTTAATCGGGGAACCAGGTGTCGGTAAAACAGCCATTGCTGAAGGATTAGCACTTAAAATTGTAGAGGGCGATGTTCCATCTAAACTAATGAATAAAGAAGTATATATTTTAGATGTTGCTTCTTTAGTTGCAAACACTGGAATCCGTGGCCAATTTGAGGAACGAATGAAAAAGTTAATTGAAGAGTTAAAAAATCGTCAAGAAACTATTTTATTTGTTGATGAAATTCATTTACTTGTTGGTGCTGGAACAGCGGAAAGTTCACAAATGGATGCAGGAAATATTTTAAAACCAGCCCTTGCACGTGGTGAGCTGCAAGTTATTGGTGCTACAACAATTAAGGAATATCGACAAATTGAAAAAGATGCAGCATTAGAAAGAAGATTCCAACCAATTATAGTAAAAGAACCTACAATAGAAGAATCAATCCAAATTTTACAAGGAATAAAAGATCGATATGAAGATTTTCATGGCGTAACATATCCAGATTCAGTTATTGAGTCATTTGTTACATTATCTGACCGGTATATTCAAGATCGATTTTTACCAGATAAAGCAATCGATTTAATGGATGAGGTAGGATCAAGATTAAACCTTGCTAATTCTGATCAAGATGCTGAAGCAATTGAAAAACAAATTGAGCAGATTGTAAAGGAAAAAGAACAAGCTGCTGAACAAGAAGATTATGAAAGAGCGGCAAATTTAAGATATCAAGAATTACAATTACAAAAACAATTAGAAAAAGCAAATAAAAGTGATAAAGAAGTAAGTTCTGAAGTTACTGTTCATGATGTAGAAGAAATTGTAGAAGAGAAAACTGGTATTCCAGTTACGAAATTACAAGAAGATGAACAAAATAAACTGCGACATTTTGCAGAGCATTTAAGAGAAAAAGTTGTTGGCCAAGATACAGCGGTGGACCATATTGCAAAAGCGATTCGTCGTAGCCGCGCAGGATTGAAATCTAAATATCGTCCAATTGGTTCCTTCTTATTTGTTGGTCCAACAGGAGTTGGTAAAACGGAATTGTCAAAAGTTTTAGCGGAAGAATTATTTGGTTCTAGAGATGCGCTCATTCGTTTAGATATGAGTGAGTATATGGAAAGACATACTGTCTCTAAAATAATTGGTTCTCCCCCAGGATATGTTGGGCATGAAGAAGCTGGACAGCTAACAGAGAAAGTACGTCGCAAACCTTATTCTATCATTTTGTTAGATGAAATAGAGAAAGCACATCCTGATGTACAAAATATGTTCTTACAAATAATGGAAGATGGACATTTAACAGATTCCCACGGAAGAACGGTAAGTTTTAAAGATACTGTAATTATCATGACAAGTAATGCAGGATCCGGAGTTAAACAGATTAATGTTGGATTTGGAAAAGACAATGAAGCAATTTCAACATTGGAACATTTAAGTGATTATTTCAAGCCAGAGTTCCTTAATCGTTTTGATGCAATTGTTCGATTCAATGAACTAACAAAAGATAATTTATTAGAAATAGTAAATCTAATGTTAACTGAGCTAGAGGAAACGATAGAAGATAATAAAATAAAAATAACGATAACAGATGATGCGAAAAAGCAATTGGTAAAACTAGGTTATGACCCTCGGTTTGGTGCAAGACCATTAAGAAGAGTCATCCAAGATAAAATTGAAAATCAATTAACAGACTTAATCTTAGAAGATCAAACAATAGAAAATGTCCAAGTGAAAGTTATTGATGATGAAGTGGTTGTACAAAAAGCATAGTATTTTGAAAAAGGGCAGAAGAAGTATATAAAAAGCTTCTTCTGTCTTTTAATTATGTACATTTTTAATTGGAATTTTTTTGGATTATGTAACTTAATTAAATTCTCAATTATAATATTTGCCAAATCAGAATTATAATTATATCTATTAAAACTATTGGTTTTCACCGAAGGCGGATACTCTTAACAGTATTATGAACAAAAAGCGAAGGTGCAGTCCCCCTCAAATTGCGCAGTAACTAGTTGGCAGGTTCACATTCCTCATTCGCTACGCTCTTCTTAATGCCTTAAGAAACATGCTACTTTACAATGTTTTTTTCTTATCAACGTTATATTTTTATCTAAAGATGGAATAATGATAACAAATTAAAGCATTTCATAAGTAAAAACAATATTTTACATTTATATACAATTATGATATCATTATAATATAATAGTAATATAATCAGGTTTGGGGTGTAGACATGAGGGAAAAAGATGCTTTATTTATGAGTGGTTATTTAGGAGTTGTTATTATTGCAATTTTACTAGCGGGAACTGTTTTTAGTGCCTTGAATCAGCAATGGATTGTTGGGGTCATATGTCTAATCTTTGCGACCTTGTTGGGTACCGGTATTACTTTAGTGCAACCTAATCAATCAATCGTTGTTATGTTTTTTGGAAAATATATTGGTAGTATTAGGCGTGAAGGATTAATTTTAACTGTTCCACTTACAATTCGCAAAACTATTTCATTACGTGTAAGAAATTTTAACAGTAATCGCCTAAAAGTAAATGATATTAATGGAAATCCTATTGAGATCGCTGCTGTTATTGTTTTTAAAGTAGTTGATTCAGCAAAAGCTGTTTTTGATGTGGATCGTTATGAACAATTTGTTGAAATACAAAGTGAGACAGCCTTAAGGGCTGTTGCAACAAAATATCCTTATGATATTTTTAACGAAGACGAAATGTCATTACGTGGAAATGCGGAAGAAATATCGAATGAACTAACTGCGGAAGTTCAGGAACGTTTACAAGTTGCCGGTGTGGAAGTTATTGAAGCTAGACTAACTCATTTAGCATACTCGACAGAAATCGCCCAAGCAATGTTGCAACGTCAACAAGCAAGCGCCATCATTGCAGCGAGAAGATTAATTGTGGAAGGTGCTGTAGGGATGGTACAAGATGCAGTTGAGCGAATAGAAAGAGAAGGTGTCGTCGACTTGGATGATGAACGTCGCGTGGCAATGATTAATAATTTACTAGTTTCGATTGTAGCGGACAGTGGTGCACAGCCAATCATTAACACTGGTTCTCTTTATCAATAGAGTATGTTGAAAGCTGAGGATTATCATGAGTAATGAGAAAAAGCGATTTTTATTAAGAATCGATCCGAAATTACATGATATTTTACAACAATGGGCGAAAGATGAATTTAGAAGCGTCAATAGTCATATAGAATTTTTATTACGGGAAGCAACAAAAAAGGCAGGACGTCTGCCAAAAAGTATGGATAAAAAAATAGGTGAATAAAACATCCAAAGAACCGAAAGGTTCTTTTTTATTTTGAAAAAACCTATTGTATTCATCAGAAGTATATTGTTTGAAATGATTTGGTTAGTTATATTAAATTCAATCGAAAAAACGTATGTATGTATCCGGACCCCGTAAGGATTCCCCTGAATGAAGCGATAAGAAATTGGTTGTGCCCAAACTCCTTATAGAATCTAACATAAAGCAAAGTTTGAACGTTTTATGTACTCGGACTCTAAATGGTGTAACAAAAAGACCTTATCATACTCATTGATCATTAAGATTAGTAAGTTGAGTAACAACAATAAATTCGCATTAGTTGTTCATGAACATAAAGAGTGTTTTATATTTAAATTATTTTTTTTGCATAAATAGGTTGACAAAATACTTAATTGGTCATATGGTTAGTTATATAACTAACTAACCTAACAAAAGAGGTGGTGGGACATGGCTAATAAATTGGATGATAACAGACCAATATACTTACAAATAAAAGAAGTCATTGAAGATTCTATTATCAATGGAACAATTAAGGTGGGAGATAGAGTTCCTTCCACAAACGAACTTGCTAAATTTTATAAAATCAATCCAGCTACAGCGAGACAAGGAATTAATGAATTAGTGATGGAGGAGATTTTACAAAAGCAAAGAGGTGTAGGGATGTTTGTAACAGAAGAAGGGAAGAAAAAATTGATGAAAAATCGGCAAAAACGATTTTATGAAAACTTTATTATTCCTTTAAAAACAGAGGCGAATAAATTACAAATTTCAAATAAAAGGTTAGTCGAAATGATTGAAAGGGGAGAAGTAAGTAATGAAAATTGAAGTAAAAAATCTAACTAAAAAATATAATAAGAAATTAGCTTTAAATGATGTTACTTTTCGCTTGGATGAACCAAAAATATACGGCCTCCTTGGAAGGAATGGTGCGGGGAAAACGACATTTATGGACATATTAGCTGGTCACCAATTAGCTACAAGTGGAGAAATTAAAGTGAACAATACGAATCCGTTTGATAATCGCAAAATCCTAGAAAAGGTTTGTCTAATTAAAGAAGCGGATAATTTTCATAAAGATTTAAAGGTAAAGCAAGTACTTCGTTCATACTCATTATTTTATCCTAAATGGGATATGGAATTAGCGATTAGATTAGTGAAGGAATATCAGTTGCCAATGAATGCGCGAGTCAAAACGTTGTCGAAAGGAATGGGATCGGCGTTAGGTGTAATCGTTGGAATAGCTAGTAAGGCTCCAATAACTATATTCGATGAACCATATATTGGAATGGATGCAGCTGCTCGTAAGAAATTTTATGATATTTTACTTGATGACTATGAGGAAGAAAAAAGAACGGTAATTTTTTCAACACATTTAATTGATGAAGTGAGCTTATTGTTTGAAGAAATCCTTATTTTGCGAGATGGGGAAATTATTTTACAGGAAAAAGCAGAAACATTACGTGAGAATACGTGTGCAGTAACTGGTGACATAAAAGATGTAGAACAGTTTATTTGTAATAAACATGTTATTAAAAAGAAGCAATTAGCTAACATGATGACTGCATATGTATATGGTGATAAGGAAGAGGCAATTAAATCAAATCTTCAGGTAGATGGGGTTCCGATTCAGGATTTGATGATTTATTTAACAGAAAGAGAGGGAGCGTAAAGATGGCTAATCAATTGAAAGGAACATTATTTTATCTTTATACAAATGTAAGATTTACTCTTATTATTTTTTGGATTATTATTTCAACCATACTTGCCCTGTCTTTAATTACTTCTTATTTCATGAGTGAAGGAACAATTTCTTTTCAGTTATCATTCTCTGTATATGTATTTTGTACTATCATCGGGACGTGGACCGTTAAAAATGCAATTCCTTATTCGATTAAATTAGGAAGTACACGAAAAAACCTGTACGTTAGTCTCGGTATCTACTTTTTAGGATTTGCTCTATTTAACAGTATAATAGCGAATACGATAAATAAGTTTTTTGAAGTAGTGTTTGAAGTAAAACGTGTAGGGGGATTAGTGGTAATAGCGTCTAATTCTAGTACAGAGAGTTTTACATTCTTTCATGTTGCACAATTTTTAGGAAGTAATTCATGGTTCACATATGTACTTGTTGATGCTATCATTTGTTTTTTCTTATTAACGAGTGCTTTTATCATAGGGTTGGTGTTTTTTAGATATGGACTCATAGGCGGATTTGTCTTTTTAGGGATTGCGATGTTTACAATTATTATCGGTATTGCAAAAGGCTGGTTAATTGAAATGATTATCCATATTTTCCAGGATTTCAGTATTGTTTTCTTTTATCAATTGTTTGGGGTGGGGCTGATTATTTATTTAATTTCTTTTATCATGTTAAGAAGAATTACAATATAAGTTAAAAAATCCCGTTGTAGTCCTGTATAGGATACACGGGATTTTACTTATTCTTGTTGAAAAAATAGAATTTCTTCTTATTTGACTAACTCTTTCCGCTTAAACAGTAAAATAGACAAATAAAGTAATATTATAATTAGTGCACCAATAATGGTTGCAGTACCTAATAATTCATTCGAAATAGATTGACTAGATACCATTTTATAAATATGGTTAGAAAGCTGATTTGGAAACCATGTAAACTTGTGGCCAATCGCCATATTGATACCACTCATAAGTGCAATTGTAATGATTGTACCTGCAATAACAAGTCCAGGTAATTTGAAAATCGTATTAAAAAAGATCGAAAGTGTAAGCACAAAGGTAAACCATAGACTATAAAACAAAGTAATTTTTAGTACAATTCCAAAGCTTAAGGAACCGTATAATAAATTGGTATAATACCAAGCTAAGACCATCCCGATAAATAGTGAAAGATTTGCTAAAATGACATAGACGACCCATTTAGAAGTAACGTAATTTACATATCGAACAGGTTTAACAAGAATAATTTCTGTTATACCGTTACTTCTTTCTCCAGCAATTGTTCCCATTGATATAAGGGCAATAACGATGACTCCAAACATACTTAATTGCTCCAGGCCCAATGTAATGACCTCCGATGGAGCCATTTCAGGTATTTCTATAACTGCACCTTCCGGAACCCCTCCAACAGCATTAATAATTTCTGGTAAGTAATAATATGAAACAAGGTCCATTGTGCAAAGGGCCATCATAACGATAGGAACCCAAATCCATTTTTTATTCCGCCAATTTTCAATAACTTCTTTTTTAAATAATGTTACCCATTGCATTAAGATTGCACCACCTTCATAAACATTTCTTCTAAAGAGGCACGGTTTACGATGAAACTTGCTAATGGCCAATTTTTATTAATCGCATTGCTTAATAATTCTTCTCGCGCCTTTTCTATATTTGTAACAGAAACATGGATTGTGTCCCGTTTTACATCTACAGATTTCACCATCGTCAATTGTTGAATTTGGTCCATATATTTTTCCGAATCGTCATCGAAACGTAATTCAATTTTAGTTGTTTGATATTTTTTCCGTAATTGTTCCATTGGACCGGACTCTACTATTTTACCTTGATGAAGAAGCAATAACCCGTCACTTACTTCATCTGCATCTGATAAAATATGGGTTGAAAAAAGTACCGTCATTTCCTCTTTTAATTCTTCCATTAAAGTTAGTACTTCTCTTCTACCAATTGGATCTAATGCGGAAACTGGTTCATCTAAAATTAACAATTTTGGTTGGTGAATAATGGCTTGTGCGATTCCAAGTCTTTGTTTCATTCCACCTGAATACGTGCTAATGCGTTTATTTTTTGCATCTGCAATACCAACTTTTTGAAGTAAGTTTTCTGCCTTTTTAATTGCCTTATTCTTTTTTATATACGTAAGCTTAGCACAATAGATTAAATATTCTTTTCCAGTCATCCAGCCATGCATGATTGGATGTTGTGGTAAGTAACCAATGGATGAACGAAAATCTCCATTGGTATGAGAATGGGGGTAATTGAACTCCCCAGATGACTGTTTAATTAAACCTGTTAAAATACGTAAGGTCGTCGTTTTCCCAGCACCGTTAGGGCCGATTAATGCAATACATTTTCCAGATTCGAGTGCAAAAGAAATGTTATGTAATACGGTATGTTCTCCGTATTGTTTTGTAATATTATTTGCGACTAATACATTTCCCATTTAATTATTCTTCCTTCCAAAGATGAAATAAACTATTGGACCTATCATACTTATAAACAGTATGATGAGCAGCCAAATCCATTTTGGCCCATTTGTTTCTGCCGTTTTAATCCAATCAATCAATGCAACAATAATTAATAAAACTTGGATAACGAGAAAGGGAGCTATTATTCCCCAATTTATTTCAGTCAAAAGTTCCATGAAAAATCCCTCCTGATCATTTTAAATAAAAAATAATGGTAAAAATGCGAGTACTATAATACCCAGTAAGAAGCCCCACGCTAACGGTCTACCAAAATTGATCGTCCAACCAACTCCAAATCTCTTCTCAACAAATAAAGAAGGATCGTTTTTATTTACATAAATCTGTCCTAGCTTCCAGTAGCGATCATTGTCCCGATCAATGACACCATCCTCCATAACATTATCCACTTTTACTCTACTTCCACCTTGGCCAACTGAAATCGTAAGGATGATTACACCAAGTAAAATAATGAGAATAACGCTGATGAGAACAATGTCTTCATATTTCAATAAAGATTGATAAATAAACGTCATTTGCATAAATGTGAACATTAACGAAATTAATACAGACATAACAACGATAAAAATGGACCATCTTTTCCTAAAAATAATATTTTGTTGTTTCGATGTTTCTGGGCTTTGTGCACTCACTTGTTGTTTTGAATTTTTAATTGCATAGTTGCTTATTAAACATACGACTAAGGTAAAAATTTGTGAGAATGGTAATATCAAAACATTTCCCGGTGATTTATCACTATATGTTACTTTTCCGGAAAAACTTGTATGGATTGGAACTTGGTCAGGAATTTTTTCGTAAATAACAAACGTAAATATAATGGTTGCTACTGTTATTAATCCTGGAATAAGAAACCACCAATTGGAAGCTACAATTTTTTCATTTCGAAACTTTGTATCGATAACAATTGTTTGTTTTCGTTCGGCTTGCCATTTCTCCTTCTTTTTTATTGCCTTCATTTTATAATGAAATGGAAGATATAAAGCAAAGCTCGCTATTATATATCCAATTATAAGAGCAGTATACATAATAAAGATTGTCGATTCCTGCCCTTGAAATGCAACTATAAAAAAAACAGTGGTTAGAACGATGGTAATAATTAACATGCTAAAAGCATATTTTTTTCGCATTGCTTTAAAATCATCTCGGTAATATATTGTTTCAGGTATGGACACTCCAAAATTTTCCGTCTTTCTCGTTAAATATGGAATGAATGCTAGTATTATTGCTGTTGGTATAAAAGCGATTATTAAAAGGAACAAATTTAAATTATTCATAATTTTCATCCTCCAAAAACTCGTCATACAAATTTCCTAACATTTTATAAAAGTCTTCTTTGTCTATGCCTCTACAAAGTGCATCAGCAATTAGAGGGCGTAGCGTTGTTTCTAAACTTTGTTTATAAATATCATCTGCTTTAGGTGTACCTTCTGGATTAACAACAACACCCCTCTGCCTGTGGATTAATAAAAATCCTTCATTTTTCAATTGATTATATGCTTTATTAACAGTGTGTAAATTGATCCCAATATCTCCTGCCAAGACTCTTACAGAAGGTAATCTTTCCCCCGGTAGTAATTGCTTTTTGGCAATACCAATAATAATTTCATTTTTTAATTGCTCATAAATAGGTATATCAGATTCAAAATCTAATTGGATATACATGACATCACCTTTTCTATTCGTAACATCTGTTATATATATAATATAACACATAAAAAATAAAAGCAACAAAAATTTTCCAATAATAATTTCTTTTTACAAAGAATTACAAAGAACATAGTGTAAATTTTCTCGGATATATGTAGAAAAATTTAAAAAAACCATTTGACTCAATAAGTGATGTTCGTATTGCCACTTAGTACATGGAGGTTATTACTACACAAAACGGAGAATTTAGTAGATATTCCTGTTCATAAGACAAAAATTAGCAAAAGGGTACGGTTTGGCACAAAAAACATTTTTAAATTAGCGTTACTTTCAAAAGGAACCGGCGCTAGTGCTGATTTCCACAAGAGGTTGTATCATTAAGCTCCAATCAGCAAATCTATTTTTTTAATATAAGAAGAAAGACAAAAAATTTTACATCTTAGAGCAACGACTTTGCTTATATATCTTGTGTATTGAAGATTAGAGTGGTTATACCTAATGTGATTATAGCGAGTAGTCTACAGTTAATAGAAGTTATAGTTTCAAACAAAAAAAGCTACAAAATTTTGTAGCTTAAATACGTTAATAGAAAATGTTTAGAAAAAAGAGAATAGTGCTCTACAATTTATCTTGTTGATTAATTAAAAATGCTAAGGTTTCATGAATAAAAATTTGTTTTTTAATTGGTAATTCTTTTAAGCGGAGAACTTCATTTTTGAATTGAGGATGTGTCATTGTATATTCAATAATTTCAACGATATTTTTATCGTATGTATCTGCATCAAGTCGGTAGATTCGTTTAAAGTCTCTTAGCAAATCCTCTTTGTAAGAATGTCTTCCGACAAGTTGATCAAGTGTAATATTAAAAATATCGCATAATTTAATGAGAAATTCAATATCAGGTGTTCCGGAATTGTTTTCCCATTTTGCTATTGATGAACGTGAACCGTGTATTTTTTGTGCCAATTCTTCCTGTGTCCAACCATTTTGTTCACGAAAAAATTTAATGTTATAGGCCATTTGTTGCAAAATCATATCATCACACTCAACTGGTAAAATTTACTTGCATTCATAGCTTAACACGGTTTTATTGTTGACAGGAGGCATTGTTGTTCCGTTTTGCTACATATGATAAAATGTTCCGAAATAGAACAAGGCAAAGTGGTGACTGATATGATGGTGGCTTGTTTAATTTTCAATCAATCTGAAATTTCAAAAGATAGTATAAAGCAGATTTTAATTTCTGAGTTTAAATGGAATGAGTACGAATTTTTTGAAACAGAAGATAAACTAATACTCTATTTATGGAATGTGGTTAAAATGGATATTTGGCAAATTGTTTTATTATTGGAATTTTCCCAAGTAAGAGTGGGTTACGGATTTGGACAATATAAAAATGTTGCCAAAGAAGAGGCAGAAAATAAATTATTTAATAGGAATATGGAGGGTTAGGTTCCTGAATTAATAGGTTCTCTATTTATATGTACTTTGTTTACAAAT
>Ga0209487_1004383_pt1 | contig 10856 bp, 11 predicted proteins | sample Poulit2012_FD_187524 | JGI IMG/M metagenome (GOLD analysis project Ga0209487, IMG submission 187524) | Agricultural soil microbial communities from Georgia to study Nitrogen management - Poultry litter 2012 (SPAdes) (version 2) | ecosystem: Environmental > Terrestrial > Soil > Agricultural land... | reverse complement strand
GCGCAGGCTCTCGACGCTGCACCTCATCGAGTACGAGCCGTACCAGGGGGCGACCCTGACCCCGGCGGGCCGCAAGATGGCGCTGGAGACGATTCGCCACCATCGGCTGCTCGAAACCTACCTGGCCGAGGCCCTCGGTTACGAGTGGCACGAGGTCCACGACGAGGCCGAGACCCTCGAGCACCACATCAGCGAAGACTTCGAGGAGCGCATCGCCGAGCTGCTTGGCCACCCCACCCACGACCCGCACGGCGATCCCATCCCCGACCGCGACGGGGTCATCCCCGCCGACCTGGGTTTGCCGCTCACCGCCTGGAACGAGGGGGACGTGCTGCGCATCACCCGCATCACCGACCAGCGCGGTGAGGTCCTCCGCTTCCTGGATGAGCACGGCATCGTCCCCGGCAACGAGGTGAAGATCCTGGCGAAGGCGCCCTTCTCGGGGCCCATCACGTTGGAGCAGGGGGGCGAACCGGTGGCGATCTCTGCCGATCTGGCCGAGCAGATCCAGGTGGCCAGCCGGGACGCCTAACGGCGGCGCAGGAGCCGGCGGGCGAAGGCGTGCGCCTCGGGCACGCGCAGGAGCAGCACCAGGAACGCGAAGACGACGACGAAGAGGGTGGCCGCGGCGGCCAGCTCGGCCAGGTGCCCGAACCAGCCGGCGGCCTCGAGGGGCAGCAGGCCAAGGGCGACGCCGGCGGCTAACGCGGCCACCCCGGCCGCCAGGCCCACGCGCAACGCGGTGCGCAGCAGGCCCGTGAGGTCGAACGCGACCCGCCTGCGCACCAGGTAGGTGGTGAGCAGCAGCTGGAACCAGCCGGCGATCGCCGCGGCCCAGGAGAGGCCGGCGATGCCCATCGTGCGGGAGAGCAGCAGATAGAGGGCCCCCTGCAGGGTGAGCGTGAGGAGCACGACCACCACCGGGATGCGCGTCTCGCGGCGAATGTAGAAGGTACGCACGAGCAGGTTGAAGAGGCCCACCGGGAAGACGGCCAGCCCCAGCGGAGCGAGGGCGGCGACCGTCCCGGCGTAGACGGAGGGGGCCAGCGGGGCGCCCGCCAGGGAGCGCCAGTTGAAGGCGATCTCCACGAGCGGCTGGGCGAGGACCGTGAGCGCCAGGCCGGCCGGGATGGTCAGGAAGGTGATGAGGCGCAGGCCCTCGCTCAGGGTAGGCGCGAAACGCTCGGGGGCGTCCACCGCCTGGGCGCTCAGGCGCGAGTAGTAGGCGAGGGCGGGCGAAATCGAGAAGAGGCCCAGTGCCATGCTCAGGAACAGGTCGGCGTTCTGGAAGGCCAGCGCCGCGCCCTCGAAGAGGCTGGTGACGGTGTTGTTGGCGAGCACGTTGAGCAGCTGGCGGCCGCTGGTGGTGAAGGCGAAGGGCACCATCAGCACCAGCACGCTGCCCACGGCCGGGTGCCACAGGGAGCGGAAGCGCGGAAGGAGGCCGTGGCGCACCAGCGCGGGGATCTGCACGAGCAGCTGGGCGACGCCGCCCAGCACGTGGGCGACGGTGAGCATCACGGCGTGCCCGGGAAAGAGCGCCATGAGCGTCACCGTCACCACATTCAGCATCACGGGCGCCCAGGCGGGCGCCAGGAAGCGCTCGTGCGAGTTGAGGATGCCCATCGCCAGGGCGCTCAGCGAGATAGCCGGCAGGAACGGGAAGACGATGCGGATGAGCCGGGTGGTGAGCTCGACGTCGACGTAGTCGGGATCGCCAATGAGGATATTGGCCAGCCAGGGGGCGGCCAGGTAGGCGAGCAGCATGAGCACGCCGCTGGCGATGAGCAGCAGGCCCAGCAGCGAACCGCTCAGGCGCTTGCGCTCCTCCTCGCCCAGGCTGCGGTAGACGGGGACGAAGGAGTTGGTCAGGGCGCCCTCGGCCAGCAGTTCGCGGAAGAGGTTGGGGACCTTGAAGGCGGTTACGAACGCGTCGGCGACGCCCGGCGGGAAGAATTGCGCGAGGACCGAGGCGCGCAGCAGGCCGGTGACCCGGCTGGCGAGCGTGCCGACCATGAGGGTGAGGGCACCCCAGGCGCTGGAGCGTTCTCCTGAACCTGAACCGGTGTCACCCGGAGTTGGACGGCCCTGCTTCTCCACGCGCCCCATCTTCGCACCAAACGTAAGTCCCGTACACGTAGGGGAGGGCGGGCGGTCAGTATCTTGAGGTCAGGGAGGTGGAGCGTGTACACCGTGATCAGGTCGTACGACAGTTACGGGGACGCCCTGCGGGCCGTCGAGGCGCTGCGCGAACGGGGCCTGGAGGAGACGCGGGTGACCGTCATCAACATGAGCTCGGTCGAGTCGTTCGAACCGGGGCAAATCCAGGGGGAGGGTGGCGAGGCCCGCAACCTTTCGGGAATCGGGGCCACGCTGGGCCTGGTGCTGGGCGCCGTGGCCGGCAGCCTGCTGGGTTACCTGCTCTCGACCGGCAACCTGGTGCTGCCCATGATGGGCCCGGCGATGGCGGCCGGGGCGTGGCGCGCGACCCTGTGGGGCCTGGGCCTGGGCGCCGGGATAGGCCTCATCGGCGGTTTCCTCATGACCGTGCGGCCGCCCAAGCTGGGTGCCAACAACTACACCCGGCTTAGCCGCGCCGGCGAGGCACTGGTCTACGCCGTGGTGAAGCCGGAGCGCGCCCAGGAGGCGGGCCGGATACTGGACAGCTTCGACCCCGTACCGGCCCGCTAGGCGTCCCGGGCGCCCCCAGGCGCCTCCACGTGCCTCCCGCGGGTCTACTCGATATCCTCGCCCGGCTCGAGCTGCCCCTCGCGTTCGCGCAGCTCGTTCAGCGGGTACCAGGCGGCATCCGGTTCGACATCGGGTTCGGGGGCGGGGCCCGTGTCCGTCCAGCCCTCCCCCTCGAGGGTCATGAGCGCCCTGACCTCCATGTCGTGGGAGGCGAGGATCTGGCAGGAGAGGCGGGCCTTGCCGAGGAGGCCTTTCTCCTTGAGCTTGGCGTACTCGGCCTCGGTCATGCTGTCGGGTTCGCCGCTGACGAACTCCACGCGGCAGGTGGTGCAGCGGGCCTTGCCGCCGCAGCGGTGACCGATGTTGATGCCGGCCTCCTCGATGGCCAGGACCAGCCGGGTTTCGGGTGTTGTCTCGATGCTCTTGCCGTTGACCGTTACCGTGGGCATGATTCCTCCTTCAAACCTCAACAGGGCGACTCTACCGTGGAGGGGCGCTGCCGGGGCAGCGAACCCGCACGCGGACGGGGCCGGCACGGGCCGGTTCTATCGTGGGCCAGTGCCTAGAGGACCATTGACAGCGCCCCTACACTTCACCGTGTAGGGGGTAAGCGCATGAACGAACCGACCAGACACAGAGAGCACAGGGAACACGAGGAGCACCGCGAGTACCTGGGCCGCAGCGACCGGATAGACAGGCGGCCGCGGCGGGGGAACGGCAGCGCCAGGCGCGGCGGTACCGGCCGGGCGCTGCTCCTGGGCGCCGGACTGGTAGGCGGAGCCCTGCTCATGAACCGCTTCCGCGGCCGCGGCCAGGGCCGCAGCCACCAGGAGGGCTGGACCGGCAACGAGGGCGGCAGCATGCGGGGCCGCCGGCACAGGCAGGAGGGCAGCTACGAGGCGAAGCGGAAGACGCTCATCGCCTGGCTCAACGACGCCTACGCCATGGAGCGCGCCCTGGTGCAGACGCTGAAGGGCCACGCGAACGACGCGAAGAGCGACCCGGTGATCTCGCAGCGGCTGCGCTCCCACGCCGAGGAGAGCAAGCATCACGCCGACCTGGTCGAGCGGGCAATCGAGCGCCTGGGCGGCAGCGTGTCGAACCTCAAGTCGGGCATGAGCAGCGTCATGGGCACGGTGCAGGGGATGGCCATGATGCCAGCGAAGGACTCGATGATCAAGCACCTGCTGGAGGGGGCGGCAGCCGAGAAACTCGAGATCGCCTCCTACCGCTCGATCATCACCGCGGCCGAGGAGATAGGCGACCACGAGACCGCGCGGACCGCCCGCGAGATCCTGGAGAGCGAGGAGCGCATGGCCCAGTGGATCGACGAGCAGCTGCCGCACGCCATCAGGGAGCAGCTCGCTCACGCAACCTGAGCCGGCGAGGGGGTATGGCGTAGAGTAGGCGAATGATCCATCAACATGTTCAGGGGACGAACGTTCCCGCCCTCGGCTTCGGGACCTACCGCCTACCTGGGCAGGAGTGCCTCGAGGGCGTGAGCGACGCCCTGGCCATCGGCTACCGCCACATCGATACCGCGCAGGGTTACGCCAACGAGGAGTTCGTGGGTGAGGCCATCGAACGCTCGGGCGTGCCGCGCGACGAGATCTTCCTCGTCACGAAGGTGAAGGCGGGCAACTACCGGACGAAGGATCTGGTTTCCTCTGCCGAGGAGAGCCTGCGCAAGCTGCGCACCGATTACGTCGACCTGCTCCTCCTCCACTGGCCCAACGACGAAATCCCGCTGGAGGAGCCGCTCGCCGGCCTGCAGGAGCTGCAGGCGCGCGGCCTCATCCGCTTCCCGGGCGTCAGCAACTTCCCGTCGAAGCTCGTGCTGGAGGCGAGCGAGCACCTCTCGCTGTTCGCCAACCAGGTGGAGTACCACCCGTACCTGTCGCAAAAGACCCTCCTGAAGCAGGCAGAGGAGTTCGACTACCTCCTCACCGCCTACAGCCCCATCGCCAAGGGCGAGGTGTCAGACGACCCGGTGCTGGGCGAGATTGGCGGGAAGTACGGCAAGACGCCCGCGCAGGTGGCCCTGCGCTGGCTCATCCAGCAGCGGCGGGTGGCCGCCATTCCGAAGGCCGCTTCGCACAAGCACCGCCTGAGCAACTTCGAGATCTTCGATTTCGAGCTGACCAGGGAGGAGATGACGCAGGTGTTTGGGCTGGCCCGCAACTACCGCATCACGGCTGCGGAGGGCGGGCCCGAGTGGGACGTCGACGAGTAGGTTTTTTCCTGGATATAAGGTCGGGGTCGGGAGCGCGGGCTCAGGAACCCAGGCTGCCCAGCAGCCAGCTGCTGAGCCACAGGGCGCCCATCCCGAAGACGAGCGTCGGCAGGACCGAGCGGGTGCGCCAGGCGGCGAGCACGCCGACCACCGCGGCGATGAGCTTCGGGGCGTCGAGGACGTAGCTGCCTTCCACGCTGATGATGGCGGGTAAGGCCAGCGCGGGCAGCACGGCGTAGGGCACGTAGCGGAGCGCGCGGCGCAGCCACAGCGGGAAGGTGATGCGCCCCTCGAGGAGCAGGAAGCTGCCGCGCAGAGTTGCAGTGAGGAGCATCATCAGGAAGATGAGCAGCCAGATGTTGACCGTCACGCCTGCCGTTCCCCTTCGCTCCAGAGGCGGCGCTCGGCGAGCATGCCCGCGGCGATGCCGATGAGGGCCGATGCCATGAGGCCGGTCTGCAGGGGCATCTTGATGGTGAGTACTGCCGAGATGCCGGCGACGACCGTGGCGATGAGTGCCGGCCGGTCGGCGATGGTGGGCACGAGCAGTGCGAGGAAGACCAGCGGGATCGCGAACTCGAGCGACCAGCCGGTGGGTACGGCGGTGCCGAATCCGGCGCCGATGATCGTGCCGCCTACCCAGGAGGTGAAGAGCGGGATGGCGACGCCGAAGAAGTAGGCGACGCGCCGCTGCCAGCCCGTGATCCTCGGGTAGTTGAGGGTGGCCAGCGCGAACGTCTGGTCGACCACGAAGTGGATCATGGCCACGCGCCAGCCCTGCGGTACCCCCTTCAGCTGGGGTGTCAGGGCGACGCTGTACATCAGGAAGCGCAGATTCACGAAGAAGGTCGTGATGAGGATGATCGCGATGGGCGCGCCGCTAGTGGCGAGCTGCAGGGCCGCCAGCTGCGAGGCGCCGGCGTTGACGATGGCCGAGAGGCTCACGGCCTCCACGAAGTTCAGGCCGCTCGAGATGGCCGCCAGTCCCGCGACCGCCCCGAACGGCAGGACTCCCAGGGTCATGGGCAGGATGTCGAGCGCGCCCCGCAGGAACGCCTTGCGGCGCGTGGGCGCGTACTCCTGTACATCTTCCCCTCTGTGGCCCTCAGCGCGTACTGCTTGTCTCCGGGTGCGGTGAGTGGCCATGCAGCCGATGATATCCAGCCATGCAGCAACTATCCACCGCTTGGAGTGCAAGCGCGGGTCGCCGCGTGTTCAGGCCCTTCTAGGCGGCTGTCGACATGCTTTCTATCTGTCGTTTGAGTTCTGCGGCTTCGCGGAGGACCAGTACCTCGAGCTCCTTGTTGTCGTTCTTTGTGGCGAGCTCTGCCTGCCATTTGAGCAGGTACAGTTCAAATTCAAAGGTCCGATCGCGGCCTTTCGCAACCGCGAAAGATGTGACGTCGTTTATGACCTGCTGAAGGCCAATCCCCCCGTTATCTTGCATGCCCCCTCCAAAAGAGTGTCGCAATTCGTGACGCTCGTGTTCCAGCACGAAGCCTGGCTTCAGACTCCGTTCAGGTACATGAAGATAATATGGCACCTGAATTAGCAGAGAATTAGAGGGAACAGACAATTCGTACATAGCGTCATCCCGTTCGCCCGCCCCGCTACCGGAAAACCCCTTCCCGAGCATGGGCCGGGCGATCCAGGCGGAGGTGCCCCTTGCGTCGTCCCAACCCCGTTTTAGCGTCGTCCCGCCCCGTACCCGCCTTCCCCCTTCGGCTCCTCAGTTGCCTGCTGCTCCTCCTGGCCGTCCCGTTAGTGGCCCAGGCAACTGACGGCCGCTGGGCCTTGCAGGTCGAACCCGCGAACCTGGCAGAGCTTCTCGCCCGAACCGACCAGCTCGAGTGGGAGGTGTCGCCCGCCGGTCAAATCGACTGGTCGCTGCGCATCGATCCCTCCCTGCGCTACCGGGTGAACGTGGAGAGCGAAACCTCGGAGTGGACACCGCGGGCGACCCTCTCGGCCCAGCTCGACTTCGCCGACAACCCGGCGACGGTACTGCGGCGCCGGCAAACGCTGCAGCGGGCCTACCGGACGCTCGACCACGCCCAGGTGAACGCCGTGCGGGATGCGCTCCTGGCACACTCAAACCTGCTCATCGCGCGGGAGCAGGAGGAGGCACAGGCGCGGACGCTGGAGGCGTCGCGCAGTGAGCTGGTGGCCGCCGGGCTCGAGCCGGAGCGGGTGGAGGGGGCGTACGAGGCGGGTGGCCTGCCTGCCGTGCAGGAGGCCTTTGCTGACGCCGATATGGAGTTGCTGCTCGACCACCTGGGAGCCTACGTCGATCACCGGGAGCGGCTGGCGGCCCTGGAGGCGGCGCAGTGGGAGTGGCTTGACCTGGGCTTTTCGGGTGCACCGCGTTATGGCGGGCTGCGGTTTGCTCTGCCCGACCCGTCGGAACTTGCGGGGGAGCCATTGCCCCTTCACGAGCTTCGGCTGTTGGAGCTGACGGTGGAGCTGCTGGAGACCGAGCTGCGGCTGCTGGGTCAGGGCGTGCTTGACGATTTGCGGTTGCGGGGCGCGTACCGGAACCGCACCGGTACTGTCGACCTGGAGGGCGGTCTGGTGAACGGCCTGCCCGGCCTGAACGTGGGCGCATCGACCGTGGGCGGCCCCGAGCGGTGGGAGGTGCGGCTGTCGGGACAGCTGGTGTTTGGCGACGGCCTGGCGGGGCGCGGCGCGCTGGAGGAGGAGCTGGAACGCGCGCGGCTGGCCCTTGCTGAGTTCGTTGCGGATGCCGACCGGGTGACCCGGGAGCTGCACTCGCGGGCAGTGGCGGCCGAGCGGTCGCTGGGGCTGGCCGAGGCCCAGGTCGAGCTGCTGGAGCGCGAGCAACGAAGCCTCAGTACCGCGCGAGTGCGGATGTACCGGGCCTGGTCCTCGTACGTGCGGGAGGCGGCCAACTACCTGCGTCACGTGGGCGGGGAGTGGCGGTTGCGGGAGTAACCGGCGGGATCAGCCGGCGAACTTCTCGTCGGAGGTTCTAGCCGGAGCCCAGCCGCTGGAGCCGGTAGTCGGCCTTGCGGGCGACCTGTTCGCACCACTCCTGGTTGTCGAGGTACCACTCGACGGTCTGGCGAATGCCGGTCTCGAACATGTAGCGCGGGTACCAGCCCAGTTCGTTCTCCACCTTGGTGGGATCGATGGCGTAGCGGAAGTCGTGGCCGGGCCGGTCGTCGACGAAGGTGATGAGGTCGGCGAAGGGGCCGCGGTCGGGCAGGAGCTCCTCCAGCGCCTCACAGACGGTGGTGACCACCTCGATGTTGCGGCGTTCGGCGCGGCCGCCTATGGCGTAGGTCTCCCCTATGCGGCCGCCCTCGAGGACCGCCTGGAGCGCTTCGACGTGGTCGTCAACGTGCAGCCAGTCGCGCACGTTGTCGCCGCGGCCGTAGACGGGGATCTCCTCGCGGGCGAGGGCGCGCTGGATGGTGTGCGGGATGAGCTTTTCGGGAAACTGGTAGGGGCCGTAGTTGTTCGAGCAGTTGGTGATGACGACCGGCAGCTCGTAGGTGTGGAAGTACGACCTCGCCAGGTGGTCGGCTGCAGCCTTGGAGGCAGAGTAGGGCGAGCGCGGGTCGTAGGGCGTCTCCTCCGTGAAGATCCCCTCCTCGCCCAGCGAACCGAAGACCTCGTCGGTGGAGACGTGGATGAAGCGGAACGCTTCCCACTCGTCGCCGCTTAGCCCCTCCCAATACTTCCGGGCGGCCTCGAGGAGGGTGAAGGTTCCCTGCACGTTGGTGCGCACGAACTGGGCGGGGCCGTCGATGGAGCGGTCGACGTGCGACTCCGCCGCCAGGTGGATTACTGCCGACGGCTTGTAGGTGGTGAAGACGCGCTCGACCTCGCCGCTGTCGACGATATCCACAACCTCGAGGCGGTGCCGGGGGTGGTTGCGCGCGTGGCCCAGGTTCTCCTCGTGACCGGCGTAGGTGAGCTTGTCGACGGTGACAATGCCGTACTCGGTACGGTCGATCAGGCGCCTGACGAGGGCCGAGCCGATGAAGCCAGCGCCGCCGGTGACGAGAATAGTGCGCTCCATGCCCCTACGATAACGGTCGCGGCCGGGGCTCGTGTCGTGCCGCTGGGCCGCGGCCGGCATGTATTGGGCTTTTGCCGAAACCCGTGCACAGCTTCTCCACAAAAGCGGGCGGTGTTATCCACAGCTTCTGTGGATAACACCGCAACCCGGTAAGGCGGGCGCAAAACCAGTGGAGTTACGGACTCAGGCGGGGACGGGCGCCACCTGCTGCTCGACCGCCCTGGCGAAGATCGCGAGGGCCTCGTCGAGCTGTGCCTCGCTCACCACGAGCGGCGGGATCCAGCGGATGACGTTCTCGTGCATGCCGCAGGTGAGGATGAGCAGGCCGTTGTCGACGCAGGCGCGTTGCACCGCCTTGGTGAGCGCCTTGTCGGGCTTGCCGTCCGCGTCGCGCAGCTCGACGCCCACCATGAGCCCCAGGCCGCGCACGTCGCTGATCGCCTCGTGCTGCTCCTGCAGCTTGCGCAGGCCGGCCCGCAGGTACTCGCCCATTCGCTGGGCGTTGCCCGGCAGGTCCTCCTGGGCCATCACCCGCAGGGTCTCGCGGGCGGCGGCCAGCGGCAGAGCACTCCCGCCGCCATAAGTCCCGCCGTGCGTGCCCGGCTCCCAGCGCTCCATCAGGTGGCGGGGCGAGGCGATCGCGCTGATGGGCAGGCCGCTGCCCAGGCCCTTCGCCATGACGAGGATGTCGGGCGTGACGTTGTAATGCTCCAGAGCGAACATCTTGCCGGTGCGGCCCACGCCGGTCTGCACCTCGTCGAAGATGAGCAGGATGCCGTGGCGGTCGCAAATCTCGCGCAGCCCCTCGAGGAAGGCCGCCGGGGCGGGAATGTAGCCGCCCTCGCCCAGGACCGGCTCGATGATCATCGCGGCGGTCTGGTCGGGCGCGGTGCGGGCCCGCAGCAGGTACTCGACCTGCTCCAGGCAAAAGCGCACGCGCTCCTCCTCGCTGCCGGGGATGTCGCCGTGCGGGAAGGGTGCCACGAAGACGCCGCTGGGCAGCGGCAGGTAGTTGTGGCCGTAGACCGTCTTGGAGGCGTTCATGGCCATCGTCTGGTGGGTACGGCCGTGGAAGCTGCCCTGGAAGACGATCAGGTTGGTGTGGCCGGTGGCGTGGCGGGCGAGTTTGACTGAGGCCTCCACGGCCTCTGCGCCCGAATTCGTGAAGAAGAAGCAGTCGAGGGGGTCGGGCATGTACTTCACGAGTTCCTCTGCCAGATCCACCGTTACCTTCGGGTAGGCGGTGTTTATCTGACTGAAGATGAGCTGCTGCGCCTGCTCCTGTACGGCCTGCACGACCCGCGGGTGCGAATGGCCGGTGTTGATCACACCGATTCCGGACGTGAAGTCCAGGTACCTGTTCCCCTCGGTGTCATACAGGTTGACCCCTTCACCGCGGGCAACCTGGAAGTCACCAAGCTGGCTCCATACGGGTGATAACAGCCTACTCATCTCGCACCTCTCCTTCTCCCGGTTCAGCTAAAGATTTGAAGGCCCGTAACCTCGCCAAAGTTGCGGAGTCGTAGGCCGTCCATTAGCCAAACTTCAGTTGTGTTGCTGACTCCGATGCTACCACCGGGCACCCCCGGCAGCACAAGTGGGCAAACTCACTGTGGGAAAGGTTTCGGCTGGCGCCTAGCCGGCGAGGGTTGAGCCTTTCGCGAGGGCGTACCCTGCCAGCTCGCCGGCCGCCCGCACGCCCGAATCGAGCGCCCCGTGGACCGTGGCGGCGCTGTGCTGCGACGCACTAGCCTCGCCCGCGAAGAAGAGCGGCGGTTCCGGCGCTGCGAGCAGCTCGCGCGCCCCGTGGTGGCCGGGCAGGACGACGCTGTAGCCGCCGCGCGCGTACGGGTCGTGAGGCCAGGCCACGAGGCGCTGGGCGGTGGG
>Ga0209487_1004382_pt1 | contig 10860 bp, 13 predicted proteins | sample Poulit2012_FD_187524 | JGI IMG/M metagenome (GOLD analysis project Ga0209487, IMG submission 187524) | Agricultural soil microbial communities from Georgia to study Nitrogen management - Poultry litter 2012 (SPAdes) (version 2) | ecosystem: Environmental > Terrestrial > Soil > Agricultural land... | reverse complement strand
TTAAAAATTAAGCAAAGCAAACAGGCTATTGACCAGTATGAAGTGGATGATTTTTATATAATTGGGTATGATCCCCATCCAACAATAAAAGCACCAGTTGCTGTTTAAATTTGTGTAAAGATAAAACTGCTATATTGTTTGCTGAGAATATCAGATAGGAGAAAAAACAATGATTTCATTTATAGTATCTATGGACAAAAATAATGTAATTGGATCTAATAATGAATTGCCTTGGCACTTACCGAAAGATCTGCAATTCTTTAAAGAAACTACAATTGGGCACACAATTGTGATGGGAAGGAAGACTTTTGAATCTATTGGAAGGGTTTTGCCAGAACGAAATCATATCATTTTAACTAAAAATGAGAAATTAAGTTTTCCAAATGAAGTAGAAGTTTTTCATAATATCGAAGATGTAATCAAGTTATCAAAGGAACTTGGGGATGAAGAACTATTTGTAATTGGCGGTGGTCATATATTTACTCAATTTCTACCATATGCTGACCGTTTATATATAACTTTGATTGACGAGGAATTTAATGGAGATGCATTCTTTCCGTCTATTGCACCGCAAGATTGGAAACTTATATCTAAAGTGAAAGGTGATAAGGATCATAAAAATCCATATGATTATTACTTTATTCAATACGATCGTGTTAAATAATAGAATGTAACATATAAAAATGTAAGTTTGTGACATAATGGTGTCTTTTCCTTTTCTTATTTTTATTATTCGATTATATTCGGTATAATAGGATTAACCTTAAATTTAATGAAATTGTTTATACAATGGGGTGGAAAAAGTTGGCTCAAATTGGAATACCAAGTTTGATTTTAATATTAGTCGTCGCTTTACTTATTTTTGGACCTTCAAAGTTACCGGAAATTGGTAAAGCTGCAGGTAATTCTTTGCGGGAATTTAAAAATGCAACAAAGGGCATTATGGGTGACGAAGAGGATAATGAGGAAAAAAAGCAGGATAATAAATAAAGGTTTGAAATGAAGAGGTGTAAGGTTAAAGTTTACCTTACATCTTTTTTAAGCAATTAGAAAAGTATGATCTTCCTAATGTGAATGCAAAAAAGTTTTCTCTAATCTTAATGATTAGCTAAAATTTTTGAAATTTTTTAATCCTTAGCTTGTTTGGGAATAATCATAGATGTACATATTTATTAAAATGGTTGAGTTAGAAAATACATGTTATCCTTGATTTTTAATCGTGAGGAGTGTAGACATTGTCTAAATCCAAAAATCAAAAAGAGATGAATTTTGTTGGACATTTGTCTGAATTAAGAAACCGGTTAATGATTACTGGCATTTCTTTCGTTTTATTTTTTATTTTCGGTTTTATTTTTGTTGAAGAAATATATTTTTTCTTTGAGAGTGATTTAGATTTTAAATTAACAATTACAAGCCCTGGAGATATTATATGGGTTTATTTTACAATTGCTGGTATTATTGCTTTTGTATGTACTTTACCAGTGCTTAGTTTACAATTGTGGTTATTTATTAAACCGGGTTTAACGAAATCGGAAAGAAGGGTATCACTTTCTTATATACCTGCAGTATTTTTATTATTCGTTATTGGTTTAATATTTGGCTATTTTATGTTCATTAAATTAATTCTTCCATTTCTTTTATCTTTAAATAAAGAAATGTTTAATGAGTTGTTTACTGTTGAAAGATATTTTAGATTTATGATTCGATTAACGATTCCATTTGCACTTTTATTCGAAATTCCAATTATTATTATGTTTTTAACAAGTTTAGGGATTATTACTCCACAATTTTTACGTAAAATGCGAAAGTATGCATATTTTATTTTACTCATTGTTGGAGCATTAGTAACTCCACCAGATGTCATATTACAGCTTACAGTAGCAATTCCACTATTTATTTTATATGAGATTAGTATTTATTTATCAACATTTGTATACCGGAAAAAAATAAAAAGACATGCAGATTATATGAGCAATTAGAAATTCACTTAATTTGATGTATAGATAAAGGGAATAATAGGTATAAAATAGATGGAAAATTTCTAGTTCCTGTTAGTTGAACTTACTTTTATTAAAATTAATTTTCTTCAAATTGGTACAATAAACAGCTTTATTTTGCATGTAAAACACTTTATTCGACAAATATGCTGAACAATATTTAAAGAAATTAATATTTTTTGCGGTTACCCGGGAAATATTTATAAATATTCATTAAAAGTTCGGACTTCTGTCAAAGCCATCTGATAACAGAGTTCTTTAATCTGGTAAAATGGAGTTAAGTAAGGAGGAGGATGGCCATGGTAGAGGATGTTGGTCTTTTTCTAGCATTTGGTGCTGGATTTTTATCATTTATTTCACCTTGTGTGTTACCACTTTTCCCTGCATTTTTATCGTATATTACGGGGATGAGTGTTAGTGAAATAAGTAACGAAAATAAGATGTTAACGAAAAACAGCTTGTTCCATACCATTATGTTTTTGCTTGGATTTTCAAGTGTATTTATTATGATTGGGTTCTCTACAACGTATATTGCTGATTTTTTAATGATGTATCAAAGTATCATACGTCAAGTAGGGGCAATAATCATAATCTTTTTTGGTCTAGTTATCGTTGGACTATTCAATTTTGAATTTTTAATGAAGGACCGTTCGATCAAATTCAAAAATCGACCATCAGGATTTATTGGGTCTTTTTTAGTCGGGTTAACATTTTCAATGGGATGGACTCCGTGTATGGGACCTATATTAGCTTTCGTAATATCCCTTGCAGCAACTCAGCCTGAAAAGGGGATGCTACTTATGATAAGTTATGTTTTAGGATTTTCAATACCATTTCTAGTTCTTTCCTTTTTTGTTGGAAAATTAAATTGGATTAAGCGAAATAGTGTAAGATTAGTAAAAATCGGTGGCTACATAATGATTATTTTTGGAGTAGCATTATTTTTTGATTGGATGACAAAATTAACTTCCGTTTTAGCTGAATGGACAGGATTTTATGGTTTTTAAGTTTCATTCATCGTAAAAATAGTTTACAATATACTAAATGATCTATAGCGAAGGAGTTACACGATGTACAATCCAAATAATTTAATTTTACGATCAACTTCATCATTAATTATTTTTGTACTACTAGGATTTGCAATTTATTTATTAATAGCGGGACATAATTCACCAGGAGGAGGATTTGTCGGTGGCTTAGTAACATCAGCTGCCATTTTATTAATGTATCTTGCTTACGGTGAGAAAACTGTTAAAAAAATATTACCAATTAACTTTATTTCACTTATTCCTATCGGTCTACTTATCGCAACTTTAACTGGGCTAGGAGCGATTCTATTTGATTACCCATTTTTAACTCATACATTCGGAGTTATTTCAATACCACTAATCGGTAATATTGAAATTGCTACCGCGATGTTTTTTGATATTGGGGTATATGTAACAGTGTTAGGAACAACGATGACAATTATTCTACATATTGCATTCGACCGGGACTAATTTTATGTTTTAAAGGACTGAATTGTATTGAACAGTTCATTGTTGATTATTGGAAGTACCGTTATAGCTATATTTATGGCAATTACAATGAATATATTGCGAATGAAAACTGCTAAAAAACCAACGAGCGCAAAAAAGATTATCTTACCTCCGATTTTTATGAGTTCAGGTGCATTGATGTTTTTATTTCCAGTGTTTCGAATAAGTTGGTTGCAAGTAATTGAAGCAATAAGTGTCGGGGCATTTGTATCGATTTTGTTAATTTTTACAACTAAGTTTGAAGTAAAAAACGATGAGATTTATTTGAAGCCTTCACGTTCTTTTATATTTATTTTATTTGGCCTATTCTTTTTAAGACTCATATTAAAAATGATTATTGGCAGTCATATTGATGTTGGAGAAACGAGTGGAATGTTTTTCTTACTCGCATTTGGGATGATTGCGACTTGGCGACTTTCAATGTTTGTTGAATTTAAGCAATTAGAAAGGAAGTTATATAAAGCAAAAACACGTATGGGTGACTGATTAACCCTTACGTGTTTTCTTATACTTATCTTGCCAATTATTTTTATAGTCTGATTTAGATAGTTCAAAAAACTGTTCATATGGTTCAATGTCAATGTTTTTTTCCTTTAATTTCTTTCTTAAAAATCGATGATCGCGTTTAGGTGTTCCTATAATATACCCTTCAATCAACAATTCTTTAGTAATCACATCTTTTTTCTTTTTAAGCGCAAGTTCTCCAATTTTACCAGCGATGGACTGTTTTGCAACGTCACGAAATAATTCAGGTACAGGTGAAACTAGCTCATTTAATAACTCTAACTCATCCTGTTTCCACATATGTTTTGTTTGATCAATATAATAATGTTGCCAATCCATATCCGATTTACCGTCTGCCTTAGGGATTTGTTTAAGAAATTTTCGAAACATAAAATATCCACCAATTGCTAGAAAACCAATTAACAAAAAACCCCATAATACGATAATTATAGTAGTCATTCATTACACCCTTTAATATAAATAGATATTGTATCCAATCGGTCATTCCAATTTTTAGAAATATATAGTAGAATGAATAGAAACAACAAATTGTTGAACTTTACAAAATTCAATAGTAAAAGAATATTTCTTGTAGTATATTATAAATCTTTATCGCATATCATACAAGAAAGTTACTTCTTATAAAAATAGGGGTGTCTATTAATAGGGAGAGTGGAAGTATGTCAATTCATCATAATTTAAAGGAAAATGAAGCCGTCTTATTACATAATGCTAGATTAATAAATTGGCTTACGAAAATGGATGATAAAGTAGTAATCATTTGGGACCAAAATGGTCACATCATTTTTTTATCACCTTCATTTGATACATTATTTGAAATGGATCATAAGAAATGGATCGGGGAAAAATGGTATACAATAATTCAAGAAAATCATGTAGAAATAATTGAAAATCATTTTGTAGAATCAAAGGATGAATTAGTATTACAAAATATTAAAGTAAAGTGTGATAAAACTTCAGACTATATATTTAGAGGTGTTTTTGATCGAATAGATATAGGTGGTCAAACATATTATATTGGAAAATTTCAAAATATATCTAGAAAATTCAATCTTGAAAAATCATTAGTCGACTCTCATAAATTAATTATGGCAGGTCAATTGGCAGCTGGCTTTGTACACGAAATTAGAAATCCATTAACATCTATAAAAGGATTTTTACAATTAGTACAATCTGGTATAAAGCAAAAAGAAGAATATTACAAAGTAATGATTGGTGAAATTGAAAAAATAGAGGAGATAACGAGTCAATTGTTATTAACAGCAAAACCATTTTCAAACCATCATCGGGATACGGAAAAAATTTACTCCATGATCCAAGATGTGACTTATTTGTTTTCCAATCATACAGAAGCAACCAATCTTAAATTCAATACAAGTGTGGATAAAAATCTTACTGTTTTATGTAACCGTTCACAAATTAAGCAAGTGTTTATTAATATTATTAAAAATGGTGCTGAAGCAATGGATTATAACGGAACGATTTATATTCATACTACTGTAGAAGGGAGATTTACCATTATTAATATAACAGATGAAGGTCCTGGAATGACAAAACAAATGATTGAAAAGTTGAAAAATCCATTTTATACTACAAAGGAACAAGGTACAGGACTTGGCTTAATGATTTCTAATCTTATATTAGAACAACATAAAGGTGAATTACGTGCATATTCTTCCCCTGATAAAAAAGGTTCTACTTTCCAAATATTATTACCTACTATTTAAGTTATAACTAATTATTAATATTAAATTATTTTGTGATAATAATTAATTATCAAATGAAATAAGAGATTCATATACTATAATTATCCCTAATCATTTGTTTTATCGAATTTTTTCATTTAAACTATGAATAGGAAGTTTTTTTGCGTCTATTTTTTAAATAGACATCTTAATAATGCCAAAATTTTGATGACAAGAAGAAAGGAGCAACATCATATGACGGATCAAAACAATCAATTTCGATCAAAAAAGAACTTTGAATTGAATGGAAAAACATACAACTATTATGATTTGAAAGGTATTGAAGAAGCAAAGTTAGGTAAAGTTAGCCGTCTACCATTCTCGATTCGTATATTACTAGAATCAGTTATTAGGCAATACGATGCAAAAGTAATTAAAGACGAACATGTAGAAGGTTTAGCGAAATGGGGAACAAAAGAGGGTAAAAATAAAGATGTACCTTTTAAGCCATCTAGAGTAATCTTACAGGACTTTACTGGTGTACCTGCTGTTGTTGATTTAGCTTCTCTACGTAAAGCGATGGTTGATATGGGAGGAGATCCAAGTAAAATTAATCCTGAAGTTCCTGTGGATTTAGTTATTGACCACTCTGTACAAGTAGACCAATATGGTTCACCAAATGCTTTACAAGCAAATATGGAATTAGAGTTTGAACGAAACGCAGAGAGATACGAGTTTTTACATTGGGCACAAAAAGCATTTGAAAATTACCGTGCTGTACCTCCTGCAACTGGAATTGTTCACCAAGTAAACTTAGAATATCTAGCTGATGTTGTTCATGCGATTGAAAATGAAGAAGGAACATATGACACATTCCCAGATACACTTGTAGGAACCGATTCACATACACCAATGGTAAATGGTTTAGGTGTGCTCGGATGGGGTGTAGGAGGAATTGAAGCAGAAGCTGGTATGCTTGGGCAACCGTCTTATTTTCCTTCACCTGAAGTAATCGGTGTTAAATTTACAGGAAGTTTCCCTGAAGGTACAACAGCAACTGACCTAGCGCTGACAGTAACTGAAACATTACGTAAGAAAAATGTTGTCGGTAAATTTGTAGAATATTATGGTCCAGGTTTAAAGGATATGCCTTTAGCTGATCGTGCTACTATTTCTAATATGGCACCAGAATATGGAGCAACATGTGGATTTTTCCCAATTGATGAGGAATCATTAAATTATTTACGTTTAACAGGACGCTCTGAAGAGCAAATAGCACTCGTTGAAAAATATTGTAAAGAAAATAATCTCTGGTATGATTCAGATTTACCTGATCCAGAGTATACCGAAACTGTAGAAATTGATTTATCAAAATTAGTACCAAACCTTGCAGGGCCAAAACGACCACAAGATAGAATTCCATTAACAGATATGCAAAAGGAATTTAGAAAAGCAATTACGGCTCCAGCTGGAAACCAAGGATTTGGATTAGATAAATCGGAATTTGAAAAAGAGGCTGTAGTGGATCATCCAAATGGTGAAACATCAGTAATGAGAACAGGAGCAGTTGCGATAGCGGCAATAACTTCCTGTACAAATACTTCTAACCCACACGTAATGTTGGGTGCAGGATTACTTGCTAAAAATGCTTTAGAAAAAGGATTAGAAGTACCTGCGTATGTTAAAACATCACTAGCTCCTGGTTCAACAGTTGTAACTCGTTATTTAGATGATTCTGGTCTATCCACTTATTTGGATAAATTAGGCTTTAACACAGTTGGATATGGATGTACAACATGTATTGGTAATTCTGGTCCACTTCGTGATGAAATAGAAAAAGCAATTATTGATAATGATTTAACAGTTGCATCTGTACTATCAGGTAACAGAAACTTTGAAGGTAGAATTCATCCATTAACAAAAGCTAACTATTTAGCGTCACCACCATTGGTTGTTGCTTATGCATTAGCTGGAACAGTGGATATGGACTTAAATAAAGACCCATTAGGCAAAGATAAAGATGGTAATGATGTATATTTGAAGGATATTTGGCCATCTATGGCAGAAATTCAAGCAGTAATTGATGAAGTTGTTAATCCGGAAATTTTCCGTTCTGAATATGATAACTTATTTGAATCAAATGAAAAATGGAATCAAATTGATACGACGGACGAACCATTGTATGAATGGTCAGATGAATCAACTTATATTCAAAATCCACCATTCTTTGAAGGATTATCGAAAGAAGCTGATACGATTAAACCATTAAATAAATTGAGAGTATTAGGCTATTTCGGTGATTCTATTACAACGGACCATATTTCTCCTGCAGGAGCAATCGGATTAGATGTTCCAGCTGGACAATATTTACAAGAAAATGGTGTTACACCACGTTACTTTAACTCATATGGTTCTCGTCGTGGTAACCATGAAGTTATGATGAGAGGAACATTTGCAAATATTCGGATTCGAAATAAAATTGCTCCAGGTACTGAAGGCGGCTATACAACTTATTGGCCAACTGGTGAAATAATGTCAATTTATGACGCTGCAATGAAATATAAAGAAGACGATACTGGATTAGTTGTTCTGGGTGGAAAAGATTATGGAATGGGTTCATCTCGTGACTGGGCTGCGAAAGGTTCTAATTTACTTGGAATTAAAGCAGTTATAGCTGAGAGTTATGAAAGAATTCACCGTTCTAACCTAGTGATGATGGGTGTATTGCCACTTGTATTTGAAAAAGGGCAAAACGCAGAAAAATTAGGGTTAACTGGTAAAGAATCAATTAATATCCAAATTGACGAATCAGTAAAACCAAATGATGTAGTACCAGTAACAGCAACCGATGAAAACGGGAATGAAATTAAGTTTAATGTAATAGCTCGTTTTGACAGTGAAGTAGAAATGGATTATTATCGCCATGGCGGAATATTGCAGATGGTTCTACGCCAAAGAATCGCTTCTTAATAACAATTAATAGATAAATTAAAATCCTTACTTAACGGTTATACCGTTTGTAAGGATTTTTTTGTATAAAATTAACGGCATTTGACATTATAAATAGTAACAATAAGATGAAAGGAGTACATTTATTGAGTAACGAAAGAAATAGACCAAAACCTGATGATCGTAGCGACAATGTAGAGAAATTGCAAGACATGGTGCAAGATACATTGAATAATATAGATGAGGCAGAGGAAAGTCTAGAATTTGCTTCGGGAAAACAAAGGGAGCAGATAAAGGAAAAAAATAAACGTAGGGAGGAAGCTATTGAAGGATTTCGAGATGAAATAAAAGACGAAGCAAGACATAACCATTAAGTTTTTTTAAGCCTAGATACATTTATAAGTTTCTAGGCTTTTTATTATTTTATGTAAACTTGTAAAGTTACATCATTACTCCTAATATCAATTGCACTAATGAAAGTATGTTATATTTTTATAATGACAGAAAGAAATAAACTGAATAAGAAAGGGAATGTATCATTCATTTTTCACAGTTTTGGTTTAAATTTAGACAGAGAAAAGTTCTGTTTTATTTACGAATTATATTTAAATTTTTTAAAACAGTTCACTAAAAAAATGTATTTACTGCAAATAAACTAGAGTGACAGTCACACACTTTTTTCTTCATTTAAGTTATTACTCTTATTTAAAGGCTCTACTTCGTTTTTTATAACACTTTTACCGTTAAAAACTCCACCTTCATCGATAATAATTCCCTTTGATGTTACTGTCCCTGATAACCTTCCTGTTGTCATTAAATGAACTTTTTCGATTGCTGTTACATCTCCATTTATTTCACCAGCAATATTTAAATTCCTAGCATTAACTAAAGGTTCAACATAACCTGTTTTACCAATAAAAACATCTCCATCACAATGGACCTCGCCAATTATTTTACCATCAATTCGTAAACTTTTAGGGTGGGTGATGTTTCCTTCAATGATTGTCGCCGGACCAATAATTGTATCGATAGTTTTTTCATTTCCTGTTTCTTTTTTTCTAAACATTGAATTATTCCTCTCTAAATTTTCATTTAATAAATATTTCTAAAAATTCTTTTGGATTGATATATTCACCATTATCGATAATTTCAAAATGTAGATGAGGACCTGTACTTCTTCCAGTACTACCTATAGATCCAATTATGTCGCCTTTTTTGACTACCTCATTTTCTTCTACTAAGATTGTCATTAAATGTCCGTACAGTGTTTCGAACTGTTGATTATGTTTAATCTTAATTGAATTACCGTAACCACCGTTATATTTAGCTAAGATGACCTTACCTCCTGCACTTGCATATACTGGGTCACCCCATGAACCTCTTATATCGACACCTGTGTGCATAGCTGACTTTCTGTTAAATGGATCTGAGCGAGAACCAAATTGTGATGTTATAAAATCATCATCAGCCGGCCAAATAGTAGGCACATATTGCATCTCTTTATTTGTCGCGATTATATTTGCTAAGGTGCCCTCATATCGACGAACTAAATCTTCTGATTGAAATTCTATATCAGACTCATTTTTTGCAAATTGTGAGGATTTACCATCTGCTTCATCTGTTAATGGAATGTCAACACCACCACTACCTAAAATTTCGATAGGTAAATCTTCTAAATGTTCACGTAATTCGGTTTCTAATAAATTTAGTTCTGCTAATTTAGTCTGTACTTCAAATCTCTTTTCCTCTAATATTTTTACTTGATTTTGAAGACTTATTGTTTTTTCTTTCTGATTATAAAGTTCACTTTCTAACTCTTTATTGATTTCAAATTGTTCCATTTTTGCTTTTCGTAATTTATTAGAATAATCAACATAATAGATGATAAATACGAAAGAAATAATGATAAAAATAAGCGAAATTGGTTTGATAATGTTCGGTACACGAACCTTACTAACCTCCTTATTCACATCCGTTGGTACAATCGCTATAGTAAAAGTCCGAAATAACTTGTGAATATTCTTCACCTTACCACCTACTTTCCATATGAAGAATCCCATCACGTAAACTAATATATGACAATCTTTTCCATATCATACTATGCTATAATGCATAATACAACATTTTTTTAGCCTTGTTATGCAACTGTAATACTTTGTAAATGGT
>Ga0209487_1004381_pt1 | contig 10861 bp, 4 predicted proteins | sample Poulit2012_FD_187524 | JGI IMG/M metagenome (GOLD analysis project Ga0209487, IMG submission 187524) | Agricultural soil microbial communities from Georgia to study Nitrogen management - Poultry litter 2012 (SPAdes) (version 2) | ecosystem: Environmental > Terrestrial > Soil > Agricultural land... | reverse complement strand
GCGACTGTGGTGATGTATGGGAATCAAAGATTCAGCAGTTATGAGGATGTAAACAGTTATCTGGCTCAACAGTTGCAGCCGCCACAAATCACAAATATCACCGTCTACCCAAACCGGCCGCCAACAGCCAATGGAGAAACATATTACAACGAGACCGAAATCGAGTGGACAGCACTGCATCCCGATGAGATCATAGAATCCAGCATTAGTGTGCTCTACACTGGTGAAGAGGATACCGATATTCAGGTAGGCAGTGACACCTATCTTTCTGTGGGTAATCGCAATCATTTTACACTCTATCCCTACTCCTATATAGGAACTGTCCGTAATGTGAACTTCGGGGTCCGAGTGCGGGGTTCTGCCGGCAACACCGCCATACGGAGAGCATTCTTTACAGTGGATGTCCATCCGTCGGGCAGCAGCTCTGTTCCGCCCGGCGGCAGTGTGATACCTCAGGCAACTCAGCCTCCTATGCCGCCGGTAATTGATCTCGCATCACACTACACACCGAGCAAGAGGAGGGATGGCAATGTATACTGGACCAATCAGCCTGAATCGATCAGATTGACATTCACTGCACACGATCCTGCGGTGGGAATCGGACAGTGGGAGTACAGCGTGGGAAGCTCTCCCGGTTCGGCTGATGTTCTGGGCTGGACTATACTGCAGGGGCAAACGAGCTTTCATCCTGAAATTCCTGCGCACAAAGTTACCGGTATGACAGGCATGCTTACCCTGGAGCCGGGACAGGAGTATTATATTAGCGCACGAGTACGCAACACCCTTGGACAGCTGAGTGAAGTTACCATTCTGGAGGATCCGATCATGGTCGATCTGGTGGCGCCTTCAGGCATTACATTCATGCACCAGCCACCGGTTCCAGGTGCCCCTCACCAGCATGTCGAAGAAGTCTACCCCTCTTTACCGACAGTTCCTCCCTTCAGGGCTACACCCCGGGATTACATTAGGTGGACTCAGCCTCCTGTTGCTCCCTCGCTTCTCTTTGACAGAATCAGAGCGACTGATGAACATTCGGGATTCTCACACATTGAATATGTTGTTTCAGACTTGCAAGAGCCTCCGGTGGGCCAGTTTGCAGCTGGAAATTATCTGGTCGAACAAAGCCGTACACTGCATTATACTGATGACAATCTGGAGTACAATAAGGAGTATTACTGGCACGTCCGTACGGTTGACAGAGCCGGTAATATCGGGGAAATAGAGACCTATGGCCCTTACCTCATAGCGGATACCACGATCCCTCATGCGGGCCGGCTGCAAGCTGTCGCCGATATGAGGGAAATTAAACTTTATATGATCGAACCACCTCATGATCCGGAATCGGACCTGGCCGGTATACAGATCGCTGTGGGCAGATCATCAGATCAGGCAGATATCCGTGCATTTCCGCAGAGGCCGGCTATTGATTTCCGTTGGACGGCCGAAGAGACCAAAGAACTTTTTGAATCCGGTGGCACGTCCCCCAAACGATATCTATCCATTCCCCTGGATGAACTGGGAGGGGCTCGTGAACCGGTTTACATTTTCTACCGAAGTGTCAATACCCAGGGAATATTTTCCAATATCTCTGCAACAGGGCCTCTTCGGCCGGCAGATGGGCCCCGGAAGCGGTGAGAGGCTAATGATCAATCCAATACTCTGATATCATGCGAGTTATCTATTTAATAAAGGGCTTTGCCACCATTCTGTATGTAGTTTTATTATCAATGCCACGCTCATTGCCAGCTGCTACAGTGACGGATCCTGAAGTGTCGGTTCTGGCGCGCGCTGACGGGTCAGCCTATATTCTGCATAATTACGCAATTCCTCTCTCTCATGGCTATCATGTCCATCGTAAAGTTGAAAATGGGGAGTGGATTCGGCTGACTGAAGAGCCGGTCTATCCGGTTCAGAACGGCTACCAACTGGAATCGCTGATGGGAAATCGGTTTGACTTTATACGCCGGGAACTGGAGAGAGACGATCCTCAGGATATCTTTCTCACACTGCGTGCACAGACCGGCATCAACAGCATCGTGCATGCCGCTGTACCAGAACTTGCTCTGCTTTTGGGGAGGGCTTATCTGGATGAAAAGGCTCCTGCCGGCTCACGTGTTTCATACCGGATCACGATTTTGGATGATCTGGGGCGTCCTTCGGGCGTGGAAATGGAACATTCCACTATTTTGTCGCCTCCCCCCGCACAGCCGCCCTCACAGCTTATCGCAGATCACCTGGAGAGAACCATTACGCTGGAATGGCACTACCCGTCACCGGATCAGGCCCCGGAAACCGGGCATATCATCCGCTTTCATTCCTTTTACAGGGACCTGGAGACCGAGGAGGTCATAAGTGCAACCGATGCGCTGCTCGTCAGAAGATCCGATGAGACACAATACAGGGAGCAGTTTACTGTACCGGAACTTGAGAAAGAGTATGAGTTTTGGGTAGAAGCGATCGATTATTCAGGATGGAATTCATCCGTCAGTGATGTGATAACCCTCTATGTCGAAGACAATGTTCCGCCGTCCATTGTTCAGGCTGTGCATGCAGAGGTAAAGGATGCATATGAGAATGAAATCATCTGGCCGGTGAGTCTGGAGGCAGATTTGGCGGGTTATCACGTCTATGTAGCGCGAGGTGAGGAGGAAGAGTATACTCGGCTTACCTCTCAAATCCTGCCGCCGCTGGAGACCTACTTTCTGCACAGGGAGACGGAACCCGGTGTGCAGTACCGCTATGCAGTAACAGCCGTGGATCAGAAAGGCAATGAGGGGGTGCTGTCCAATCCGGCGCATGTTTACGTTTGGGACGATACCGCTCCGGAGGCGGTAACCGGGCTAAAGGCTGTTTTTCAAGAGGAGGGAGAAATGGTGGAACTACAGTGGGAGGCGAACGACTTCCCGGATGAATTGAAGACCTATCAGATCCTTCGCAGGCAGATCCACCCGGAATCCGGTTCTGTCTATGATCAGCTAAACAGTGAATCCCATACAGAAACCACCTGGGCAGACAAGGGTTACGAGAACATGGGGTTCCGGGAAGGTGCGACGATGGAGTACGGGATTGTGGCCATCGGGCAAAATGGCAACCGAAGTGATACCGTGCGAACCTACCTGCAGATTCCCGATCTGACGCCTCCTGAACCCCCTGCCAACCTGCAGGTGCGGATGGAGAGCGGCGAACGGGTGCAGCTCTCTTGGAGCGCTTCCGTTTCTGGTGATGTAACCTCCTACAGGATCTACCGCAGAGAGGCGGAGGTGGAGTCCCCTGTTCTTCTGGCAGAGCATACCCCTGCCGTGCGGACATACCGGGATCAGGCCGCTGTGCTTAACGGAGTGTATCACTACGCTGTTTCAGCCGTCGATTCGTTGGGGAACGAATCCGTTCCGCTGGTTGCAGAGCCCTTCACAGTGCATCTTCTTCATCCCCCGACACCTACCAGAAATGTTCAGGCTCTTTATCTGGAAGGGAGAGCGGCCCTGCAATGGCAGGTTCAAAACGGGGATCAGATAGCCGGCTTCCGGATATATCGGTCGGATCTCGCTACCGGGATCTTTGAACTAATCGGGGAGGCAGCGTCCGATGCCCGGAGCTATCAATGCGATGGGACCAGCCTGCCCGGACAATGGTTCAGGGTATTTCCGGTCGACGCCACAGGGCGAGAAGCACGCACAGCCCGCGCGGTTCAGGCAACAGAACGCACAACGCAGTTTTGATCTTTAAAAGAAGTATGATGAAATACATTGTTTGGTCTGTTCTCCTGCTCACTCCGTGCCTGACTTACGGTCAACATGTGCGGTCTCCTCTACAAGAGGGACAGATCTATTACGAATTACAAGAGTATGATGCGGCCATTGAACGCTTCCGGCTGGTGCTATCCGATCCAAATTCTCCGCGTGAGGTTTACCGGTACCTGGTGAGCAGCTATCTGCTGAATCAACAGCCGGAAGAAGCTGCCAAATTTGCACAGAAAGGCCTGGATATCTACCCCGATTACCTTCAGTTGCAGGTCATGAAGGGCGAGGCGTTAATTCAGACAGATACTCACAAGGCGATTTTAGTTTTTGAGAACGTGCTGCACTCTTTTCAGGAGGCAGGGACTCACGTGACAGAGGGTATCCGGCAAACAGATATCAAAGAGTATCTGATTCGATTGTATCAGAAGGGAGCCGCTGAGGCGAGTCAGGGGGGGCGGATGGAAGAGGCTCTGGCCTATTATCGAAAGGCATTGCCTCTGGAGCCGGCCGAACCCTCCCTGCACTCCGGCGGGGTCTACACACTTCTCCAAATGGAGAGATGGGAAGAGGCAGAAGAGGCTGCATTGACTGCACTGAATTCCTTTCCGGCGGACGAGAATCTGCTTTTTATGTATGCACAATCGCTGCAGCACCAGTCTGAGTATGAACAAATGACGAAAGTGCTGGAAAGACTCTACCGGTTAGATGCGGACAATATGGAGAGGGTTCTTCTTTATGGAAAAGCGTTGCTTCACACCAACCAGGCTGATAAAGCAAATCAGTTTTTTTGGGAGAGAATTCGAGAATTCCCCGAACAGAAAATATTGTATCGTACTCTGATCGATATCAATCGTCAGCGTTTTAATCAGGCGGGGCTGTTGGAGGTGCTGCGTTTGAAAAAAAAGCAATTCCCCGATGATGCCAATCTGCTCAAAGAGTATGGCGGGGAGCTCACCGCCAGTCAGAAGTATGAAGAAGCCTACGCCTATTTTGATTCACTGGCGACCGCACGTCAGGATGCAGAATTTGCCCGCCTCGCTGTGCATGCCCTGCTTTTTGAAGAAGCCTATGAACAGGCAGAAAGCGCGTATGAGCACCATCTTGCAGCGTGGCCGGAGGATGAAGCACTACTCGGGGAGTACGGAGTTATTCTTGTGAACAATGGCAAATTTGAAAAAGCTTCAACGGTACTTGAACGATATCTGAATACGAATCACGATGATCGCATGCTCCTCCGATATGCAGAACTTCAGGATTCCTGCAACGATATAAAAAAGGCAGCAGACACGTTCCGGGATCCTAACTACCGGTGGCGTTTGAATTGGTTGCTAATAAAGAAAAGCTGCGGGGAAGAGAAAGGAGATGATAGAGAGTTCTTATCCAATACCCTTGTCGGTATGATGAGACTCTACAACTCTCTTCAGAAGGAAGTGCAGGAGGAAGCGCAGGTTGGGCTGAACAGACTCCAGAATCTGCAGCCCCCTCTCTTTCGGGCAGCGGGTGAGCTGCATGAAGCCCGGAACGAATTGCAGCAGTTGCTGGATTTTATAACAAATACGTTTTCATTTGAAGTGTCTATGGAACTACTGGACACTGGCCTGAGCCGATTTCCTGAGAGTGTTTTGGTATTATATCAAAAAGCCAGTCTGTATTACCATCATCAGATGCTTAATGAAGCACGAGACTATTTTGAAAAACTTGTGGTGCTAAATGCAAATCGGGAGGAGTTCAATTTCCTTCTGGGGCAGATATACGAGCAGCTCGATCAGTATTCCCCGGCTATTGTAGCTTATGAGAGAACCATTGCCATCAACCAGAAGAACCGTTCTGCCTACCAGGCACTGATACGAATCTATCAGAAAGAGAGAGACCTCCCCAGTTTGTGTGATCGTTGGCTCATAAAGTATCGTCATGAAAAAGAGAATGAAGTTCTAAAAGAATTTCTAATTGAAGCCCTTCATAAAGCGGATCGTTTTAAAGATGCAGGAGATCTGCTAAATCAACCGGGTTAGCTCCTGTACTACTACCTACCTGTTTTACCCGGTTTTTTAATAGTGTTCTCTTTTTATATATTCCGAAGATCAGTGGAAGTCTATTCGTATACTGACTGTCAAGGTGTTTAAAGGATCCATATGCTCATTTAGGGGAGTATAAGGTAGCACATAACTCAGTTGCTGTTTTACTTTGGTTCGTGATTGTGAATGATAACGTTGATATAACGCGTCTGCTGCATAAGGCAAGATCCGGGAAAAAGGAGACACTCGACTTGCTGTATCCCCTGTTGTATGATCATCTTCGGACCATAGCCCAAAAGCATATCGCTTTGGAAAGAAACGGCCATACTATTCAAAAGACATCCCTTGTTCATGAGCTTTATCTGAAACTGGTCCATCAGTCGGAGGTGGAGTGGAAAGACCGGGTGCACTTTTTTAGCCTGGCATCCCGCTGTATGAGGCAGGTTCTGGTGGATTATGCAAGGAAAAAAAATGCCGAAAAGAGAGGGGGCAAAAACCGGGCGATCACGTTGGACGAAGATCGGTTGATGATGGAAGAGCATGCCGGGAATTTGATCGAAATAAACGACTTGATCGAAAAGCTCGCACAACTGGATGAACGGCGGAGCAAAGTGGTGGAGATGCGCTTTTTCGGTGGGATGACGATTCCGGAAATCGCTGAAGCGTTGAATGTTACAACCCGGACGGTAGACCGGGATTGGGCCAAAGCGAAACTTTGGCTGGCGAATGAAATGAGAAATTCCTGATCTGCGAAGCTTTAAGGGCAAGCAAGGGTTTTACAATTAATTGCCGATAGGCAAACAGGAGGATATTGCGGGAGTTCCTGTCAAAATCGAACGGATCTCTCTGTTTTTAGCCTGACATCGAACTCTTTAAACACAACTGACCATGATAAACGACTGGGAAAAACTGAGCAGGATTTTTGACAGGGTGCTTACCCTTCCACCGGAGGGCCGGACAGCGTGTATTCATGAGTTGTGTGAAGGAAATCCCGGGCTTGAGAAGAAGGTACAAGAGCTGCTGAGCGGTCTTGAATCGACCACCGAACTTTTGGAATTATACACAGAAAAAAACCAGGCTCTGTTGGAAGAGCTGCAGCTGCTGCAAGATGAACCCCTCGGTGAGGATGCTTTTCTGGGCGAAACCTTGGGGCGGTGGAAACTGATCAGGCTTCTGGGCAGGGGCGGAATGGGGACGGTTTATGAGGCAGAACGGATCGATAGTGAAGGAATACGGCAGACGGGTGCACTCAAAATCATACACAAAAGCCTTTTTACACCTCTGAATCTGGAAAGATTCCGACTGGAGCAGCAGATTCTGGCTAGGCTGCAACATCCAAATATTGCTGCTTTTATTGATAGCGGGATCCATCAGAATATTCCCTATATGGTGATGGAGTTTGTTGAGGGAGAATCGATCCTGACGTATTGCGATAACCGGCAACTATCTTTGGAGGAACGGCTTCTTCTTTTCAAAACCATTTGCAATGCCATTCATTATGCACATAAAAATCTGATTGTCCACCGGGATTTGAAACCCGAGAATATCCTGATTACTTCCGATGGGTTTGTGAAAATTCTGGACTTTGGAATCGCAAAGCTGCTCGATCCGGACCTGCACAGCATCTCCAAAGTAGAGACCCAGGCCGGGATGAGATTAATGAGCCTGGAGTATGCATCCCCCGAACAGATTGCCGGCGAGGATATTGCAACATCTACAGACCTCTACTCCCTTGGGATTCTGTACTACAAGCTGTTAACCGGCCTTCATCCTTATGATCTGCAGGGAAAGAGATTTTATGAAATGGAAAAGATCATTCTGGAAACAGAGCCCTCTTTGCCAAGTCACAGGTACCTGGCCCGGGAAGAGGCTGAGCGGTTGAGGCTGGCCTCCTTGAGGGGGGTAAAGCCAGCTGAACTTATACAGATCGTAAGAGGGGATCTCGACGCTATTGCCCATAAGGCACTTCATAAAGATCCCGACCAGCGCTATGTGTCGGCCGAAGCCTTTATTGCGGACCTGGAGCGGTACAGTAAAGGGCTGCCTGTTCAGGCGCAAGCAGATACATTGAGCTACCGGGCCCGGAAATTTATCCATCGCCACCGTTGGGGTGTGGCTGTGGCTGTCTTTATTGTTCTTTCGCTCGCCGGCGGCCTGGCTTCCATATTGTGGCACGCGCAACAGGCGCAATTGCATGCACAGCAGGCTGAGATCCAGGCAGAACAAGCCGAGCAGGTAACGTCACTGCTCGTGGATCTCTTTCAGGGGTCAGATCCTACAAAAGCGAATGACGGGTCGATGACAGCACGCGAAATGCTGGATCAGGGTTTCGATAAAGTACGAGCCGAAATGGGAGTACAGCCAGTTGTACAGGCTAAAATACTGGGGATTATCGGAAAAGTATATCAGAATCTGGGTATTTATGATCAGGCTCTGCCCGCTTTGGAAGAAGCGGTGAACCGATACCGGAATATCGGGGATACCTCTTCTCAATACGTTTTTGCCTTATTGGAGCTGGCAAATTTGGAGTATCGCAGGGGACAGTTAAAACAGGCAGAGAACTTTGCGAGAGAAGCTCTTGAGATCAATCTGTTGCTCTATGATGAGAATCATCCTGAAGTGGCCAGTGTGCTGAACACATTGGCCATTATTCTGGAGGAGCAGGGAATGGATGAAGAAGCACGGAATATGCTCCGTCGTGTTGTTGAGATTCGGCGGCAGCAGCCAGAAGCTGATACGAATCTTGCTGCCAATCTCAATAATCTCGCTACCATGCTTCTGCGATCAGATTCATATGGCGAAGCGGAAGAGATGTATCGCGAGGCGATCGAACTGATCCGTAATAGTTGGGGGGAAGAGCATCCTTATATGGCATATACACTTAACGGATACTCCCGACTTCATCAGCAGCGAGGTGATTATGAACTTGCTGAAGCGGATATGCGCCGTGCGCTGGAGATCGGCCGCTCAGTTTTCCCCGAGCAGCACCCGTTCCTGGCGGTGGTTCAACATAACCTCGGCAAGCTTTTTGAGGTGATGCAGCGGTATGAAGATGCTGCAACACACTTTCAGCTGGGACTCCAATCACGGAGAAACAGTCTGCCCCCCGATCATCCTGATATTGCTGCCTCACTGGATGCCCTGGGCAGTGTGATGATTCAGGGAGATCATCCGGCCGATGCAGAGCCCATGTTGCGGGAAGCACTCGAAATCCGACGCCATGCCTACGGCGATGATGATCCACGAACGGCACAGTCGAAAGCCAGGCTCGGCCAGGCCCTGCTTCGCCTGCAGCGACATGTCGAAGCTGAGCCACTGTTGATGGAAAGTCAATCCGTACTTCTGGCCGCGCATGGAGAGGATCATGTCTTAGTTCGCCGGATTTCAGAAGATCTTGCCACCCTCCGCACTCTCACCACTCCGGCAGAGTAGGAATAGGCACCGTTCCTGTGGATGTACCCTCCAGTGCCTGAAATTTGCCGCTGTGCGTTGTTGAACCTCTCCTTGTAAATTTTCCCGGTCTGTCATAATGAACAGATCTGCAGGATCATACATCAAACGATCCTCTTCTCTTCTTGTCGTGATCAGCGGTGTTATTACGCTATCTCATTAACACGATACGATCTGTATAGCCCTGCTTTCACCAGGCGTAACCGGGGCCATATCATCTGTTTGTGTTATTTCAGAAAAGCGTTGTATAGCATAACACCCCTTGATAAAATTAATTGTATGCTTCATTTAGGTGAACTTCTTTTCAGCCAGTGCAAGCCGGCAGGCATACGATCCGCCGGAATCTATTTTTGGACAGCGGTTATTCTCAGTTTTTTAGTACAACCTGTTAGCGCACAGGTTACCCCCGGAGATCCGGGCAACTTCATCACCATTTGGAAAACGAATATCGAGCAAGATCCAAACTCCACAAGCTTCAGGATATTTACGCATTCGGGAAGCACGTACAATTATGATCTCTATTGGGAATCGGTGGATGATCCCGGGGAAAACGGGATGCTTACCGGACTTACCGGCTCCGTAAGTGTTTCTGTTCCCATTCCCGGGACGTATCGGGTTGAAATCAGCGGGACATTTCCGCGAATGTATTCGGCATCATTTTCTACAGGCAATCCTTACCAGCATAAACTGCTCTCTATTGAACAGTGGGGAGATATCAAATGGGAGTCCATGGAGTATGCCTTTACATATGCAGCAAATCTGAACATCCATGCGGCCGATGCCCCCGACTTAAGCAATGTAACCACGATGCATAGCATGTTTGATGGTGCGATTTCTCTTAACAGTGACCTGAACCACTGGAATGTTTCCAATGTAAAGAACATGAGGCGTCTGTTTAGGGGGGACTATGTTGCTGGCAGTGAGTTTAACGGGGATATCAGCAGCTGGGATGTAAGTAACGTGACTCAGATGGAGGATATGTTTCAAAATGCCACTTCCTTCAATGGGGATCTCAGTAGCTGGGATGTAAGTAATGTAGAGGATATGTCTGGGATGTTCAGCAGGTCATTTTCCTTTAACAGTGACCTGAACCACTGGGATGTGCGTGCCGTCACCAACATGGTGGGTATGTTTGATAGTGCAAGCTCCTTTAACGGCGACATCAGCAGCTGGGACGTAAGCGGTGTTCGCGACATGTCGGGTATGTTTTTTAACGCTACGTCCTTTAACCAGGATATTGGCGGGTGGGATGTAGGCATGGTAGAGTGGATGGGCAATGTCGGGGACACTTCAATTGGAGGGATGTTTGAGGATGCCCGTTCCTTTGATCAGGATCTTGGTCGATGGGACGTACGAAACGTACGAAATATGAGCCAAATGCTGGATCGCTCCGGACTCTCCCGTGAACATTATGACGCCCTTCTTACGGGGTGGTCTCAGCTGACGCTGCAACAATATGGCGAGTTAGATGCGGCGGGCCTTGAGTATTGTGCTGAATCGGCCCGTCAGCATTTGATCGATACGTTTGATTGGTACATCAGCGGGGACAGGCTTGCAGGCGATTGCAGTGATCCGGGCACTTCTCCTGTGGTGGATGCATCCAAATCGAGTGTCACGGCCACCTCCCCGCACCTTGCCGATGGAGTGGACGCCTCG
>Ga0209487_1004380_pt1 | contig 10862 bp, 9 predicted proteins | sample Poulit2012_FD_187524 | JGI IMG/M metagenome (GOLD analysis project Ga0209487, IMG submission 187524) | Agricultural soil microbial communities from Georgia to study Nitrogen management - Poultry litter 2012 (SPAdes) (version 2) | ecosystem: Environmental > Terrestrial > Soil > Agricultural land... | reverse complement strand
CGTCGCTCTCGCGAGTCCCGCTGCAACGCCCGAGCCGTGATCGTCGGACATACTGCACCCCTTGCCCCAAGTGGAAAATGCAAAGATCGCGGCTGGTCTGCTGCAAGATATTAGCACCGCGCGGCGCCCTCCGATATGACCTGGAAGGCGTCGCGCGCTCAAACGTTTAGTGTTGTAGGCGGCCCCGATCAGGAACCGCGCTGGAGCTAGCTGACCTCGCTGCCGGAGGCGAGGTCACGGTCGAGGGCGGCGAGGCTCAGGTTGCCCTCGCTGTCCTGCGCGGCAAGGATCATCCCCTGCGACTCGACGCCGCGCAGCTTCACCGGCTTCAGGTTGGCGACGACGATGACCTTCTTGCCCTTCAGGTCTTCCGGCTCGTAATGCTCCTTGATGCCAGAGACGACCTGGCGCTCCTCGGGGCCTACCTGCAGCTTCAGGATCAGCAGGCGGTCGGCCTTCGGGTGCTGTTCGGCGTCGATCACCGTCGCCACGCGCAGCTCGAGCTTCGCGAAATCGTCGATGGTGATCTCGGGCTTGTGCTCGATTGCTGCCTCCTGGGCTTCCTGCTGTACGGTTTCCTGAGCCTGCGGTTCTGTCGTCATGCTTGCCTTCAACTCCTCGATGTCGATGCGGGGAAAGAGCGGTTGGCCGGGTTTCGTTTCGGTGCCGGCCGGGATGGCGCCCCACTCGCGGGCAGCCTCGATGTTCAGGTCGATCCCGTCCAGTCCCAGCTGCCCCAGCAGCTCGGCGCTCTTGCCGGGGATGACGGGGGAGAGCAGGATGGCGGCGCAGCGCAGCGCCTCGGCGCAGCTGGTGAGTACCGTGTCCAGCCGGCTCGCCTGCGCCTCGTCCTTGACGAGCACCCACGGCTCGCTGTCGCTTATGTACTTGTTCGCCTGGCGCACGGCCTCCATCACGGCCTGCACGGCCCGGTCGAAGTGGAGGCTGTCCACCTCGCGGTTCACCCGGTCAGGCAGAGCACTGAAGGCTTCCCGCAGGTCATCATCTGCCGGAGTCCTTTCGCCCAGACCGGGGATCTTGCCGTCGCGGTAGCGGCGCAGCATGCCCAGGGTGCGGTTCAGCAGGTTGCCCAGGTCGTTGGCGAGGTCGCCGTTGATGCGCTCGGCCAGCGCCAGCTCACTGAAGGTCGAGTCGAGCCCGAAGGTCATGTCGCGCACCAGGAAGTAGCGGAAGGCGTCGACGCCGTACTTGTCCTTCAGCTCGAGCGGGCGAATGACGTTGCCCTTGCTCTTGCTCATCTTCCCCTGGTCGGTGAGCCAGTAGCCGTGCACGTTCAGGTGCCGGTAGATGGGCAGGCCCGCCGCTTTCAGCACGGTGGGCCAGAACACCCCGTGCGGCTTGAGGATGTCCTTGGCGATGAAGTGCTGCACGCCCGGCCAGTAGCGCTCCTCGAGGCCCTTCGACACCAGGGCCGCCCAGTAGTTGATGAGCGCGTCGAACCACACGTAGGTGACGTGGTTCTCGTCCCAGGGCAAGGGGATGCCCCAGGGCACCCGCGAGCGCGGCCGCGAGATGGAGAGGTCGCCAATCGACTCGCGCAGTATGCCCAGGACCTCGTTCCTGTACCGCTCGGGCCTGATCAGATCGGGGTTCTGCGCGATGTACTCCTGCAGCCAGGGGCGGTACTTCTCCATCCGGAAGAAGTAGTTCTCCTCGCTGCGGTACTCGGGGACGATGCCATGGTCGGGGCACTTGCCGTCGACGAGCTCCTTCTCGGTGTAGTAGCGCTCGCAGGCAACACAGTAGAGGCCGCCGTACTCGCCGAAGTAGATGTCGCCGGCGTCGTAGACGCGCTGCAGGACCTCCTGGACGACCTTCTTGTGGCGGTCCTCGCTGGTGCGGATGAAGTCGTCGTTGCTGATGCCCAGGTCTTCCCAGACATCCTGGAAGCGTGCGGCGATCTTGTCGGTGTACTCCCGCGGGCTCATGCCGGCGGCCTGGGCTGCCTCCTGGATCTTCTCGCCGTGCTCGTCGGTACCCGTGAGGAAGTAGGTGTCATCGCCGCGCAGGCGGTGGAAGCGGGTTACGACGTCAACCAGCGTGGTGGTGTAGGCGTGCCCCAGGTGCGGTTCGGCGTTCACGTAGAAGATTGGCGTGGTCGCGTAGAACACGCCCTTCCGTTCCTGTGCCGCCTCCTCCCGGGTCGCTGTGCTCGTGCTTTCCACTCTGGCTCCTCTCATATCCGGTTCTCTGGCAAGAGTCGTTGCCAAAAAAACAGGCGCCGCAAACACGGCGCCCTGACTCAGACGAGCGTTCAGCTCAACTGATAGCAGGGCTCCAACTTTGCATTCGCGCCGTCATATATGCGTGGACTATAGCACGGCCCCGTAGGCACCTTCATGGGGCTATGGGCGGATAAAGGCGTTCATGGAGCCGCTCCGGACGGCATCCGTGAACTCGGCGGGCGTGTAGATCGGGAGGAAGTCTCTCAGGTCGTGCAGGTGTTTGTCGACCGACACAACTACGGTTCTCGCGGCCCGGGCCAGGTCAACCAGATAGTGACCGTTTGGTTCCGTGCTTGCTGTAGGTCCGGTCGGGTCACTCCTGATCTGGGCCAGCTGACGAACCATGAACGCGAAGGTTGTGGCTTCATCAGTTGTGATGTGTGCGCTGATCAGGGGGTAGTGCAAGGTTCTGTAGAGTTCCGACAGCAGCTTCGGTGAGACAACCACTTCGAATGCGCCTTCGAGCCAGAGCCGCAGGAGTTGTGCGGCGGAGCTTTCGCGGGACAGCAGTGCGGAAACGAGGACATTGGGATCGAGTACGTAGCGCATCTACTCGTCCCACCTCACGTTCGCCTGCGCTTCGAGCGCAAGTTGTAAAGCCTCTTCTTCGGGAATATCCGGCCTGGTCCAGATGGAGTCAAACAGGTCGAAATAGAGCGCGCTCCGCAGTGCTTCCTCGACAACGTGACTTTCGCGTTTTCGGGTGCGGGCGGCTGTTACCCTTAGCGCCTTGATGACCTCCTCATCAATGCTGAAAGTGGTTCTTACCTTGCGCATAACAGCACTTTAGCTTTTGGACATTTCCGCACATTCGCGTCTTGGGCAATAGTGAACAGGTGTGCGGCCGCTGCCTAGCAGCTCTGAATAACCGCGGCGCGGCTTCAACGCACGAGCGTTCGGTCGAGCATCTGCATCCCAGCATCATTGTGCGTTTATGCCGTTACCCGTATCTGCAGTTCTGCGTTTATGCGCGTGTGCGCTTATGCACTTATGCCGCGCCTGATTTCCTTCAAAATTACACTTCCCTGCCCGCTCGGCATAGACTCGGACCATGCCCCAGGAAGATGCCCTCATCCCAATGCTGGCCAACATGCCCCCGTTCTGGGCGAGCACGATCGGACTCGCGCTGCTCGCGCTGGTGGCGCTCGCGATCCAGATGGTCCTGCGCCGCTACATCCTCACGCTCATCGGCAGGCTCATGAACAGGACTCGCGGCAAGTGGGACGAGGTGTTCTACGAGCAGCGGGTCTTCCACCGCGCCGCCTGGGCGGTGTCGCTGGTGATCATCCAGGTGGGCCTGCCCTTCGTGCCCCACCTGAGCGCCGACCTGCGCGGCTTCATCGAACGGACCGCCGCCGCCCTGATGGTGTTCGTGATCGTCCGGGTCGTTACCTCCGTCATTACCTCGGCCGGTGTCATCTACGAGATGCGGCCGGTGAGCCGCGAGCGGCCCATCAAGGGCTTCCTGCAGGCGGCCATCCTGCTCGTCTACATCCTGGGTGCGATCATCGCGGTCGCCACCTTCCTGGACCGCAGCCCCTGGGTGCTGCTTTCCGGGATCGGGGTGCTCGCCTCGGTCATCATGCTCGTCTTCCAGGACACGATCCTCTCCTTCGTGGCCGGCACGCAGCTGACCGCGAACCGCCTCATCCGGGTGGGCGACTGGATTGAGATGCCCGAGTTCCAGGCCAACGGCGACGTCATCGACATCACCCTGAACAGTGTCCTGGTGCGCAACTTCGACAAGACGGTAACGGCGATCCCGGCGCACCGCTTCCTGCAGAACAGCTTCAAGAACTGGCGCGGCATGCAGGAGTCGGGCGGGCGCCGGATGAAGCGCTCGATGCACATCGACATGAACAGCATCCGCTTCCTGACGCAGGCCGAGATCGACTACTTCAAGCGCTTCACGCTGCTGCGCGAGTACATGGAGGGCAAGGAGGCAGAGCTCGAGCGCTTCAACGCCGAACACCTGCCCGACCCGGGCTTCATCTCCAACGAGCGGCGCCTCACCAACGTCGGCACCTTCCGCGCCTACGTGATGAACTTCCTGCGGCAGCACCCGGGCATCCACAAGGACATGACCTTCCTGGTGCGCCAGCTCGAGCCCACGCCCCAGGGGCTGCCGCTCGAGATTTACGTGTTCACGAACACGACCGTATGGGCAGCCTACGAGGGGATCCAGGCCGATGTCTTCGACCACCTCCTCGCCATCACCCCCGAGTTTGGCCTGAAGGTCTACCAGCAGCCTGCCGGCAGTGACCTGCGGGCGCTGGGTCAGGGCGCGCCGCTGCCGGGGCTGCAGGATGGGGTGCAGGAGGGCGAAGCGGCTCAGCTGAAGGCTTAGACTTGTGACCGTGCGGGGTTGCAGCTGATGTCCGTGGGAGGCCACGAGTACCTCTCGGCCCGGGACGACTTCTTCAAGGCCCGGCGCCGCGCCAACCTGCGGGAGGCGCTCTCCTTCCTGCGGCCGGGACCCGGCGAACTGCTCAATTACGACGAGGTGCGCACCCAGCTGAAGGCGATCGAGGCGGGCACCAGGACCCTCGAGGAGATCCCGCTCGACCGGATCGTGGGCAGCGAGGGGCGTTACGACGACTTCACGCGCGGCTTCCTGCCCCGCCGTGACAGCGACGTGGGCCGCTGGACCGCGGTCCGCACCGCCATGACGGGCATGGAGGGCGTGCCGCCCATCGAGGTGTACCGGCTGGGCGACGTCTACTTCGTCAAGGACGGCAACCACCGCGTGTCGGTCGCCCGGCAGCTGGGCTCGACCTACATCCAGGCCTACGTCACGCCCGTCTACTCGAAGGTGGAGCTTAGCCCCGACACCAGCCCCGAGGAGCTGATCCTCAAGGCGCAGGAGGCCGATTTCCTTATCGAGACCCGCCTCGACGAGCTGCGCCCCGAAGCGAACGTCCGGCTTACCGAGCCGGGCGGCTACGAGAAGCTGCTCGAGCACATCTCGGTGCATCGCTACTACATGGGCATCGACGAGGACCGCGAGGTCTCCTACCCCGAGGCGGTGGCGCACTGGTACGACGCGGTCTACATGCCGGTGGTGCGCAGCATTCGCCGCAACGGGCTGCTGCGCGGCTTCCCGGGGAGGACCGAGGCCGATCTCTACCTGTGGCTGGCCCAGCACCGCGCCGCCCTCGAGGAGGAGCTCGGTTACACGCTGGAGGCGCAAACGGTCGCGCATGGCGTGGCCCGCTCGGTGCCGGGCGCGAGCCGCCTGCCCGAAAAGACCCGCGAGGAGGTGCTGCGGGCCGCCACCCGCCAGGAGCGGACGGAGGAGCGGATTTGCCAGGATGTGCTGGTTGCTCTGCCTGCTGCCGGTGATCCGCTTGCCGCGCTGCCCGAGGCGCTGAACGTGTGCCGGCGGGAGGGCGCCCGGCTCTACGGCCTCTACCTGCCGCAGTACGGCTTCGAACCGGACGAGGAGCATGTGCGGCTCGAGTTCGACCGCCTGTGCGAAGAGGCGGCGGTGCCGGCGCAGTTCGCGGTCGCCCAGGGCACGCCGTACGACCGGGTGCTGGACCGTGCGCCCTGGTGCGACCTCGTGGTGGTCCCGCGGGTCGCCCCGGCCGGCGGCAGCGCGGTGCGGCCGGCGTTGGGCGGGACTGGTGACGACCTGCCGGCGGGCTTCCGCTCCTTCCTGCGCCGCTCGCCTCGGCCGGTCCTGGCGGTGGCGGGCCCCAGCTCGCTGAGCAGGGCGCTGCTCATCTACGACGGCAGCGAACGGTCCGAAGCGGCGCTGTTCGTCGCTGCCTACACCTGCGCCAAGTGGGGCGTGACGCTGCACGTGGTCGCCCAGGGCGGCCGCCTGCGCTTCGGTGTGCCCGTGCTCCAGCGGGCGCGCGATTACCTGGAGCGGCACGGGATCACGGCGACCTACGAGGCGTTGCGCGGCGGCAGCCAGGTCCTCCTGGAGACCGCCCGGGAGCGGGAGGCCGACGTCATCCTGATGGGCTCCTACCGCTACAGCCGCGTCCTAGAGGAGGTCGTGGGCGGCGCCCTGGACGAGACGCTGCGCCGTTTCGAAGGCGCCGTTCTCATCACCTGAACCCTGGGCCCGCCCGTAAAAGCCGCCGGGGCGGCAAACTTGATAGTCTGGGTCGTTATGGCTAAGAGCAAGGGCCTTACCCCGCAGTCGGAAGATTTCTCCTCCTGGTACAACGAGATCGTCTACCGCGCTGATCTCGCCGATCTTGGCCCGGTGCGCGGCACGATGGTCATCAGGCCGTACGGGTATGCCCTCTGGGAGAACATCCAGGCGCAACTCGACTCGATGTTCAAGGCCACCGGCCACCAGAACCTCTACTTCCCGCTGCTCATCCCCATGAGCTTCTTCGAGCGTGAGGCGCAGCACGTCGAAGGCTTCTCGCCCGAGCTGGCTGTCGTTACCCACGCCGGCGGCAAGGAGCTCGAGGAGCCGCTCGCCATTCGCCCCACCTCCGAAACGATCATTGGCGAGATGTACGCCAAGTGGATCCAGAGTTACCGCGACCTGCCCCTGCTCTACAACCAGTGGGCGAACGTGATGCGCTGGGAGATGCGCACCCGCCCCTTCCTCCGGACCACCGAGTTCCTGTGGCAGGAGGGGCACACGGCGCATGCGACAGCGGAGGAGGCTCTGGCAGAGACAAACCAGATGCTCGAAATCTACGCCACCTTCGCCGAGGAGTACGCGGCGGTGCCCGTCATCAAGGGGGAGAAGAGCGCCGAGGAGCGCTTCGCCGGTGCCGTCTCGACGCTGACGATCGAGGCGATGATGCGCGACACCCGCGCCCTGCAGGCGGGGACCAGCCACTACCTGGGCGAGAACTTCGCCCGCGCGTTCGACATCACCTTCAACGACGTCAACAACGAGCAGGCGTATGTTCATACCACCTCGTGGGGCTTCTCCACCCGCTTCATCGGCGCGATCATCATGACCCACGGCGACGACAAGGGCCTCATCATGCCCCCCAAAATTGCGCCCTACCAGGTGGTCGTGGTGCCTATCTACCGCTCCAGCGATGACGAGGCGCGCCAGAACGTGATGTCCCGGGTGGATGCGCTCTCGAGTGCCCTCCGCGACGCCGGCGTGCGCGTGCACGTCGATGACCGCGAGGGGATGAGCCCCGGCTGGAAGTTCAACGAGTGGGAGCAGAAGGGCGTGCCCCTGCGCGTTGAGATTGGCCCCAAGGACATCGAGAAGGGTGTCGCGATGGTGGCCGACCGGCTCAGTGGCGAGAAGAGCGAGGTCGCCCTGGACGATATTGCCGCCGAGCTGCCCGGCCGGCTGCAGGTGTTCCACGACGCCCTCTTCGAGCGGGCGAAGTCGTTCCGCGACGAGCACATCTTCGAGGCGAACAGCTACGAGGAGCTGAAGGAGATGGTGCAGCACGGCTTCGTGTACGCGACCCACTCGGGAGACCCGGAGAGCGAGAAGCAGATCCAGGAGGAGACGAAGGCTACGGTGCGCTGCATCCCGCTGGAGGGACCCAGTGCCGAGGGCACGGTCTGTGTGCATACCGGCAAGCCGAGCGGTTATCCGCGGAAGGTCATCTTCGGCCGCGCCTACTGACCCCATCTTTTTGGCGGGTTCATCGCGCCCCCGGAGCGGTTTTCCGCTGCTGGCGGGCGCGATTCTTCATGCAGCCCGGGTTGAACTTATAAAGGCTTGCATATGCCTAATAGTTGTGCTACTATTACAAGCGTCGCCGAAAGGCGAGGGGCAAATGGCCCGGAAAGGCAGGTGCAAGGCGAGTGAATGCGATCAGATTTGAAGCAAGCGACGTTTTGAACGTTCTCCAGTGCGCGGGTCGTGTTCTCCCGTTGCGCCGAATGCTGCAGGAGCCACACTGGTTGCGATGACGCAACCCGTTTGACAGGTCTCCCCGGCGCCAGCAGCCGGGTTTTTTATGGCCCGCACGACACCAGCGCAGCTTCGTCACCCTTCAGTGAAAGGAGGTGAACGATGTTTCACCACGCCACTTTCATCGCCCTCAAGCTACGCCTCGACGTCTTCAGCGCAGGACCGTACGCGGAACAGCTGAAGCGCCTGGGTTACCGCGATATTCGCGAACCCCGGGTAGCCAGTCACTGGGCGAACCGCTGACCTGACGATTACAGGGCGGGTCCGGTTCGCAGGCCAAGAGACAAGAGCACTTCTGACAACAGATCGCGGAGAACCTCATGAACTTTCATCCCGAACTCCTCAAGGCCCTCGCTGACGACCGGACCCGCCGCCTCTAAAAGCAGCCGCTGACGAGTAGCAGCTTCAAACCAGAGAAGGGCCCGGCGCATTTAGCGTCGGGCCCCTTCCTTAGTGCCGAGCGTGTACGGCTTCTCAGAGGTGCGGTTCAGGAAACGGCCTGGGCGCCCTCGGCGATATTCGCCTGGTCACCCTGACCCAGGTAGACGTCCATGACGTTGTGGAGGAACTGGATCGCCTCGTCCTTGGGTCGCTGGAAGGAGTTGCGGCCAATGATCGAACCGAAGCCGCCGCCTTCGTAGATGGCGCGGATGTCGCGGTAGAAGCTCTCCTCGCTGGCCTTGCTGCCGCCCGAGAAGATGACGATGCGGCGGCCGTTGAAGGCGCTCTGCACGACATGCCGTACCCGGTCCTCCATCGTGCCGACGGGGATGTTGTGCTCCTCGTACTTCTTGCGGGCGGCTCCCTGCTCGATGTGGTCGGTGGGCAGCTTCACCTTGATGATGTGAGCGCCCATCTGCGCGGCGACCTGGGCGGCGTAGGCGACGATATCGATCGCCGTCTCGCCCTCCTTGGAGATGCCCGAGCCGCGCGGGTACGACCAGACGACGACGGCGAGGCCGCTGGCCTTGGCTTCCTCCGCGATCTCGCGCAGCTCCTCGTACATGTACTTGAAGTTGGCCGAGCCGGGATAGATCGTGAAGCCGATCGCGCTGCAGCCCAGGTAGAGGGCATCAGCCACCGAGCCGGTGACGGAGGGGACGGGGTCCTCGCCGTCGGGGGCCATCGAGTCGTGGTTGTTGAGCTTGAGGATGGTGGGGATGTCGCCGGCGTACTCTGCCGCTCCCGCTTCGAGGAAGCCCAGCGGCGCGGCGTAGGCGTTGCAGCCTGCGTCGATGGCCAGCTGGAAGTGGTAGTGGGGGTCGTAACCGTCGGGGTTGTCCGAGAAGGAGCGGGCCGGGCCGTGTTCGAAGCCCTGGTCGACGGGGAGGATGACCAGCTTCCCGGTGCCGGCCAGGCGCCCGTGATTCATCATGCGGGCGAGGTTGTTGATCACACCCGGCGGCTGCGAGCGGTAGTTTTCCAGGATCCTGTGGACGGCGTCGGTCATCATTCTCCTCCTAGGCGAATTGTCTTTGCTCTCACTCTAGACCGGGTCACGCCCGTGTTCCGTGTCACCCGGCAGGCCGCCGGTAATCAGCGCCCCTGCCGGCCCGAAAGGTGGTAAGCGGCGACCTCAGGCGAAGCTGATCGCGTCGCTGGTCGTCACCTCGCCCCAGATGCCGAACTCGGGATCGTCCTCGCCGTGCCAATCCTGGGTGAAGAGCACCCTGGCGCCGCTGCGCCTCGCCTTTGCGAGCAGGCGGGCGATGGCGGGGATGGCGGTGGGGGTCTCTGCCCCATAGAGGGCGCCGTCCGGATGCGCGAAGTCGTTCTGCATGTCGACGATTATCAGGGCGGTGGTCTGTGGATCGAGCCGGACATCCGGTGCGCGCGGGATCTCGGGGATCTCCACGGTGGCCGGGGCTTCGTTATCCTGCGCCTGGTTCATGCCTACATGGTCGGGAGTCGCGGCCGGTTGTGACTGTCACGAGTTGAGCTTTTGCCGCGCGCGGCCAGGCCGCGTTTATGTTCGCCGGAGAGTGGGCATGTCCAAAATGACAAAATCTTGAATCCTGAAGGGCGTTCAGGATTCAAGATTCAACGTTTTTAAGCTATCCCGGCCTCTGGCGAACATAATCACCAGCGCCGACTGCCGCACGAGCGGCGCAATCGCAGCCTCAGTTCACATAGCTGAGCCAGTGCTCGAACTCGGGCACGCGGCCCGCCGCAATGTCGAGGTAGGTCTGACGCATCTTCAGGGAGAATTCGCCCGCCTGGCCACTGCCGATGGGGCGGCGGTCGATGGAGGCGACCGGGGTGACCTCGGCGGCCGTGCCGACCATGAACACCTCGTCGGCGGTGTAGAGCTCGTCGCGGGTGACCATGGTGGCCTCGACGCGGGTGCCCAGCCACTCGGCGATCTGGATGACAGAGTCGCGGGTGATGCCGCGCAGGTTCACGGAGTGGGCGACGGGGAAGAGGACGCCGTCACGGTACATGAAGATGTTCTCCCCGGAGCCCTCGGCCACAAAGCCCTGCTTGTCGAGGAGCAGCGCCTCGTCGAAGCCGTTCTCGCGCGCCTCCTGGTTGGCGAGGACCGAGTTGATGTAGTTGCCGCCCGCCTTCGACTTGGTGGGCAGGATGTCGCCGGAGGAGCGCCGCCACGACGAGGTCATGAGCCGCGCGCCCTTGCGTACCGCCTCGTCGCCCAGGTAGACGCCCCAGGGGAGGGTGGCCACCATGAAGTGCACGGTGTTGTTGCCGGGGTTCACGCCCAGCGACTCGGCGCCGTACCAGAGCAGCGGCCGGAT
>Ga0209487_1004379_pt1 | contig 10863 bp, 10 predicted proteins | sample Poulit2012_FD_187524 | JGI IMG/M metagenome (GOLD analysis project Ga0209487, IMG submission 187524) | Agricultural soil microbial communities from Georgia to study Nitrogen management - Poultry litter 2012 (SPAdes) (version 2) | ecosystem: Environmental > Terrestrial > Soil > Agricultural land... | reverse complement strand
CTCAGGTGGGACTGAGCCATGCCCTGGCGTGGACCTCGGTGGGCGGCATGACCCTGGACATCGAAGCGCTGGCCCTGCCGGGCAAGGGCAAGGTCACCCTGACCGGCCAGCTCGGGGACGTGATGAAGGAGAGCGCCCAGGCGGGCATCGCCTACCTGCGTTCCTACGCAGCCCAGTACGGGCTGGCGGAAGACTTTCACGAGAACCGTGATCTGCACGTCCATGTTCTCGAAGGCGCTACCCCCAAGGACGGTCCGAGCGCCGGCATCGCCATCGCCAGCGCAGTGGTGAGCGCGCTTTCAGCCCGTCCGCTGCGCGGTGACGTAGCCCTGACCGGCGAGATAACGCTGCGGGGCCGGGTACTGCCCATCGGAGGCCTGAAGGAAAAACTGCTGGCCGCCCATCAGGCCGGCATCGGTACCGTCATCATCCCGGAGAGCAACCGGGCCAACTTAGAGGAAGTACCTGAAGCGATACTCGGTGACCTCAACGTGGTCCCGGTCAGTGAGTTCGAGGAAGTGATGGCGGTGATGCTCAGAGACAGCGGTGAGGACACCGTTGTTCCGGGCGTACCCGAGCGTGACGGCCGCGACGTGCCCACGCCGCCTCCGGCAGCCTGAAGACAGCTCAGCCCGGGGGCAGATAACAGCGTATAAGCCGTCCTGCACCAGAAAGTTCATACGTCAGGTCAACTGCCGGCAGCACCAGTGAGGTGCCTGCCGGCAGTCTCAGTTGCTGTCCGCTTTCACTGAGCAGGCGAACCTCCCCGTCAAGCGAAGTCAGCAGTTCCACGCTCACGGTATCCGTCTGCAGCACACCTGCCGCAGCGGGTTCGAGCTGGGTCATCACGAAGTGCTCAGAACGGACAAGCTGCAGCTCACCGGCACGCAACGGAGTCGGCGCAACCGTTTCAGCTGCCACTGCGCTCAGGTCCGCGACGGCCAGTGCCTGCTCTACATGCAGGTCACGCAACTGGCCGGTACTGTCCCGGCGGGCCCAGTCATACAGGCGGAAGGTGATGTCGCTGGGCTGCTGGATCTCGAACAGCACGATGTCGGCACCGATAGCGTGGACCATGCCCGGGGGGTTCATGATCACGTCCCCTGCGCTGACCTCGAAGCGGTTAAGCAGCTGCTGCAGCGTGCCTGCCGCTACCGCAGAGCGGACCTGGTCCGCCGTCACGGCTGAGCGGAAGCCGCGATACACCGCTGCACCCGGTCCGGCTTCCAGCACCAGCCAGGCTTCAGCCTTGCCGGTCCCGTCCAGTGCAGGCTCCAGAGCAGCCGCCTGCCGGTCATCGGGATGCACCTGTAGTGAGAGGTCCTGCCCCGCTCCGATGATTTTCGCCAGCAGCGGGAAGCGGGTACCGTAGCGTTCCAGCGCGGCGCTTCCCAGCAGAGCAGCGCCCCAGGCGTCCGCAGCTTCCTGTAAAGTCCGGCCCCGCCAGGGACCGTTGCCGATCGTGTTGCCACCGTAAACCTGCCAGCTTTCGCCCCAGGGGTCGCCGCTGCCCGGATCCGGCAGGTCAAGCAGCTCGCGCAGCCGCGGTCCGCCCCAGAGGCGGCGGCTCAGCGTTCGTTCGGGGTAGACGGGGTACGGAACTGAAGTCAACTCACCCGCTCCGCAGGCTCCAGCCGACCGCCGCTCAGCTGGTAGCGGGCGTCAACGTCACTGACAAGTCCCTCGTCGTGAGTAACCAGCACCACAGCGGAGCCACGCTGCCTGGCGACTTCCACGAGCAGCCGGTACACCACGAAGGCGTTGTGACGGTCGAGGCTGCCGGTAGGCTCATCAGCCAGGATGACCGGCGGCTCATCGAACAGGGCCCGGGCAACAGCGGCACGCTGCTTCTCACCACCGGAGAGCTGTTCCGGCAGGAACAGAGCCCGCTCCTCCAGCCCGACCAACTGCAGCAGTTCCCGGGCACGCCCGTCAGCCGCCTCGTTACGAATGCGTCCCGGCAGTCCCACGTTCTCAAGCACGTTGAGGTCTTCGACCAGGTAATGCTGCTGGAACACGAGTCCCACGTGGCGCGATCGTCGGGCTGCCAGGTCGCGGGGACGATGCTCATGCACCGGAAAAGAGTTCCAGTGGATCGTCCCGCTGTCGGGCCGGTCCAGGCCGGCCAGCAGCCGCATCAGTGTGCTCTTTCCGGAACCAGATGGGCCCAGGATCGCGCAGATCTCCCCGCTGGCGACCCGCAGGTTGACGCCGTCGAGCACAGGGGTAGTCCCGGAGCGGTTGCGATAGGAGCGGTGCACCTCAGCGCACTCCAGGACGGCAGGCATGCCCGAGTATAACCAAGCTCCCTGTTCCCCCGCCGGCCCGGGTCTGGTAACTTTGAAGCTGATGCCAGCCAATTCACAGCAGTTCCTGGAATTCCTCCACACCGTGCCCCTGTTCAGGTCGGTGCCCGACCGAGCCCTCGAACTTGCAGCCTCGGTACTGACCCAGCGGAAGTTCCCTTCCGGTCACACCGTGTTCCAGGAAGGAGACACAGGTGATGCCCTCTACATACTGGAAGCCGGTCTGGTGAAGCTGTCGAAGGTCGACCTCGGCGGACATGAGAAGACGCTGGCGCTGCTGCAGCCTCCGGAGTTCTTCGGCGAGATGGCGCTCATCGGTGAGGCCACCCGCAGCGCCACTGCTCTCACCCTGTCGGAAGTCAACTGCTGGCTGCTGTATCGCGATGATTTCAGCCGGCTGATGGAAGACTTCCCCGCCGTGAGCCTGAACCTGACCAGCACGCTGGCCGAGCGGCTGCGTGGCATGGACGATGAAGCGCAGATCCTCTCATACAAGGACGCTCAGGGCCGGGTGGCGTACGTTCTGCTGCGCCTGTTCGAGTCAGGGGTAGCGGAGCGCAACGAGCAGGGTCTGGCGCAGGTCCATCTGACCCATCAGGAGCTTGCCAGCCTGGCGGGGACCAGCCGCGAGACGGTTACGCGGGCGCTGCGCGCTCTGGAAGGTGAGAACGTCATCCAGACCCGGACGCGTGAGATCGTCATCACCGACGCCGAAGGTCTGGCTGAGATCCTGCACGAGGTCCGTTAACTGCTCCTGGCGAGCCGGCGGGCCACCCGCTCCTCGATGCGCGCTTTGGCGGCCGGCCAGTCGAGATCTGTGATCGCGTACAGCGCGCTGTCGCGGACATGACCGTCACGGGTCACCATGTGCCGTCTGAGGATGCCTTCCTCGGTCGCTCCCAGTGCGAGGATCGCCTGGCGCGAGCGGGTGTTGCGCACGTCTGTACGCAAGGACACGCGGTGCAGCCTGAGCTCCTCGAATGCCAGGGTCAGCATCAGCAGTTTGCTTTCCACGTTGCTGGCACTGCCGTACTGGGATGGATGGAACCAGCTGTAACCAAGCTGGCTGTTGCGGTGAGTGAAGTTCAGGTCGTTCAGCCGGCTCATACCGATGATCTCACCACTGTCGGTCAGCCGTACCGTGAATGGGTAGGCGAAGCCTGAGGCGCGGTGTTTGAGTGCCGTCGCGAAGTACTCTTCGGCGTCTTCATCCGTTATCGGAGTTGAGGTCAGTGCGAACTCTTCCGGTGCCGAGCGGGCCACAGCAAGCAGATCAGCGGTGTGCTCGAGCTCGAATGGTTCAAGCGTTACCCGGGTGCCTCGGAGCACAACCGGGTGCGGTACGGCCATGGGCAGATCCATCCCCGTAATATAGCGCGGGTCAGCCGCTGCGGATGCTGTCGTTCTGCCCACCTGGCGTGGTGGCCGAGGTCTCTTCAGCCTCCATGCTGTACTCGATGATCTCCGCATGGTCGATCTGACGCGGCTGGCCGGTGAGGGCACTTATCACCACCGCATGGGTGACGACGATGAGGCTGTCCAGGTGCGCGTAGCGCCGGAACACTCCCAGGACCCTGTCCCGCACTTCGGACAGCCGTTCCCACGGTACCTGGTCATCTTCGGCACCTGCGAGCATCTCCCGCCGCAGTTCCTCGTTGGCACGGCTCAGCAACTGTGAATCGAAGGTGCCAAGCGGATCCTTCTGAGGCAACCATTCGTGAAGGTCGTACTCCACGTACAGCGGTTTGTTGAGCCCACGGCTGAGCCGGGCGGCTGACTCCAGCGCCCGGGCATACGAACTGCACAGGATGCCGCTTGCTTCCTGCAGCCGGTAATCAGAGGCGATCGCATCCATCTGCAGACGGCCAAGCGGGGATAACGGTGCGAAGGACGTAGCCCAGCCGCGGATTCCGCGGGACTCGACCAGGTCCCAGTCAGTATCTCCATGCCTGATGAGGTACAGCTTCAACTTGTCCGCCTCATTCCCAACTGCCCTTTCCTTACGGTCAGCCACAGGCCGTTCTGACCGTGTCCCGGGTTCTCAACCCAATGCAATCAAAGCGTAGCAACTGCCCGGGCGGCAGCTTATGCGAAGTCTTACTCCGCTGCATGAGTGCTGCCCCGCTGACCGGATGAGTATCGGCAGCACGTTAAGATGAGAGCCGAAGCGGGACAGGGTGCCGAGGAGCCTGTAAGTGGAGGATCTGTACAGACGGAGCGTACTGGGTATCGCCGGCAGCGGTCCGGTTCAGAGGCTGATTGAGCGTTACGGCTTCAGGTTCGGTGTCGGCAGGTTCGTTGCCGGCGAAAGCCTGGATGAGGCACTCGCTGTCGTCGCTGGCCTGCACTCCCAGGGTTACACCAGCATCCTTGATCTGCTCGGAGAGTTCGTCGACAGCCGGGACGCGGTCGACGACATCGTACAGTCCATCCTTGTGACGCTTGATTCCCTGGCTGCGGCAGGCCCTGAGCGTCACATGAGCGTCAAACCTACCCAGCTTGGCCTCGGTATCGATTACGGACTGGCGCTCGGCAACGCTGCAGCCATCGCTGACCGTGCAGTACGCGCCGGGGTTCACCTGTGCCTGGACATGGAGAACCACCCGTACACGGATCAGACGCTGGAGCTGTTCACTGAGCTGCAGGAGCGCGGCCTGAGCGAGGTCAGCACCGTACTGCAGAGTTACCTGCACCGCAGTGAAGCGGACCTGGAACACATGGCCGGGCGTTTCCCGCAGGCTCGGGTGCGGCTGGTGAAAGGAGCCTATCGGGAACCCGCTGAGGTGGCCAGTCATGATCCGGCGGTCATCCGCCGCAATTTCCTTGCCATGCTTGAGAATGCTCTCGCTGCCGGCATGCATGTGGCGGTCGCGACACATGACGAGAAGCTGATCGAGGCCAGTCTCCAGAGGATCCGCTCGGCCGGGGCCGGCGCACGCTACGAGTTCCAGCTGCTGTATGGGATCAAACCCAGGCTGCAGTCGCGCCTGCTGGCTGAGGGCCAGCCGGTGCGCATATACGTCCCTTATGGCCGTGACTGGTACGGTTACTTCAGTCGCCGACTGGCTGAACGCCCTGCGAACCTCGCTGTAGTGGCCAGGGGTATGTTCGGCTGAAAGGAGAACATGATGCTGTTCGAAGAGTACCGCAACGAGCCGTTCAGTGATTTCACTGACGCACGGGTTACTGATGAGTACCGGGCTGCACTTGCAGCCGTGGAGAAGGAACTGGGTCAGGACTATCCACTGGTGATCGGCGGTGAGGAAGTCACGACCGGCAACTGGATCGAAAGCTTCGACCCGGGTGAGAAGGACCGGCTCTTGGGGAGGGCTGCTGCCGCAGGCAGCCGCGAGATCGAGAAGGCGTACGATGCTGCCGAAGCAGCATTCAGGACCTGGTCCGCCTTCACCATGGAGGACCGCGCCCGGGCTCTGATGCGGCTGGCCGCTGTCATGCGCCGCCGCAAACGTAAACTGTCTGCCTGGCTGACCTTCGAGGCCGGCAAAAACTGGGCGGAAGCTGATGGTGACGTCGCTGAAGCGATCGACTTCGTCGAGTATTACGCCCGTCAGTCGCTGAAACTCGCCGAGCCGGTGAACACCGCCGGCCTGCCTGGCGAGGAGAACACGACTTACCTGAAACCGATCGGCACCGGCGTCGCCATCCCGCCCTGGAACTTCCCGCTGGCGATCATGGTCGGCACAGCGATCGGTCCCGCTGCAGTCGGCAACACGATGATCATCAAGCCGTCGCCCAACACGCCGCTGATCGCGGGTGAGTTCATGAGATGTGTCGCCGAGGCAGGCTTCCCGCCTGGTGTGCTGAACCTGCTGACCGGCACAGACGAAGAACTCGGTGACGCCCTGGTGGACAACGTCCGCACCCGCTTCATCAACTTCACCGGCTCGGTCGGGACCGGTCTTCGCATCCATCAGCGTGCTGCCGAGCTTCAGCCCGGCCAGAACTTCATCAAGAAGGTGTACGCCGAGATGGGCGGCAAGGACGCCATCATCGTCGATGAGACCGCTGATCTTGACCTCGCGGCCGACGCTGCGGTCGCCAGCGCCTTCGGTTTCAACGGCCAGAAGTGCTCTGCCGCCAGCCGGCTGATCACGGTTCCTGAGATCCATGACGAGCTGCTGGAGAAGGTGCTGGAAAGGACCCGCCAGCTGAGTGTGGGACACGCCAGTGAGAACGCTGATGTCGGGGCGGTCATCAGTGAGCGTCAGTTTGACAGCATCATGCGTTACATCGAGACCGGCAAACAGGAGGCGAAGCTGCTGCTGGGCGGCGAAGCTGCCGAAGGCAACGGCTGGTACATCAAACCGACCGTGTTCGATGATGTCAAACCGAGTGCCACCATCGCCTGTGAGGAGATCTTCGGTCCGGTGCTCGCAGTAATGCCTGCCCGGGACTTCGATCACGCCATCGAGCTGTTCAACAGCACGCGGTACGCCCTGACCGGCGGCATCTGCAGCCGCAGCGCTGAGCGGCTCAACCGCGCCCGCCGCGAACTGGAAGTCGGCAACCTCTACATCAACCGCAAGATCACCGGGGCACTGGTGGGCGTCCAGCCGTTCGGCGGCTACCGACTGTCTGGTGACAACGCCAAGGCCGGCGGTCCGGATTACCTGAGGCTGTTCATGCTCGCCTACACGATCACGGAAAGGTTCTGAACGACGGCCGGCGCACCCGCTGACCCGTCCAGGCGTACCTTGCTGAGACTCGGCGCACTGGCGGCACTCACCGCCCTGGCAGGTGCGATGGGCTACAGGAACATCTTCCGCTATGAGCTCAGCCGGCAGAGCTTCGCACTGCCGGGGCTCATGGCGCCGCTCCGGGCCGTCCAGCTGAGCGACCTGCATTACGGCCCGTTCCTGGACGAGCATGACGTCAGCCGCTGGGTCAGCAGTGCGATGCAGCAGCGACCGGACGTGGTGCTGCTGACGGGCGATTTCATTGACAGCCGTTCCCAGCGGGATCCGGCTCCCCTGTTCGCTGCCCTGAAGCCGCTCAGCGCCCCGCTGGGTGTCTGGGCGGTCTGGGGCAACCATGACCGTATCAGCCGCGCACGCCTTCAGATGCTGGAGAGCGAGTTCACCGGACTCGGCTTCGGCATCCTGAACAACAGGTCCGTCCGCCTGCGGCCGGACCTCCAGCTGGCCGGCATCGACGACTACCGGCTCGGTTCGCCTGACGTGCATGCTGCCCTGGCTGGCCGGGAACCCGGAGCAGCCACACTGCTGCTGTCACACAACCCGGACGTTCTGCCTGAACTGCCGGCAGGCAGCGTCGAACTGGTTCTGGCGGGCCATACCCATGGGGGACAGTTGAGCCTGCCGCTTATCGGCCCGCTGGTCACCGGTTCGCGTTACGGGCAGCGTTACGCCGAGGGTTGGGTCAGCGCGTCCGTACCTGCTTATGTGAACCGGGGCCTGGGTGTGAGCGGCTTGCCGCTCCGGGCTTTCTGCCCTCCGGAGCTGACCGTGTTCGAACTCGTTCCGGCGTGAGCTGAAGCCTACTCAGGCAGCTCGCGTCGTGGCGCCCTCAGTACGGTGATCGAGTAGCGCTCAGACAGTGGTGGCGGATCACGTTTCAGGCCAAGCTGCCAGCGGAGCGTGGGTGCTTCGACCAGCACCATGCCCGGGTGGCGGGCCCCGAACTTCCTGAGGGCGTCCGCAGCTGCCTGCAGCCGCTCCGGATCACTGCGGCCCATTCCAGCGACGAGCAGCGTGCGGTCAGCCAGCTCCACGATGCCGGGCGTATCCGGATAAGGCAGCACGGGCGCGGTCTCCACGATGATCACGTTGAATCGCTGACGCCACTGTGCCAGCAACTGCGGGAAGCCACCGCGCAGCAGATCAGCGGGCCATTCTGCCGGGCGGAACGACGGCATGAGACTGAACATGCGCAGGCCATCGCGCCGGGCTGCAACCAGTTCCAGCCGGCGCTCCGGCTTCATCAGGTACTGCTCCAGTGAGGCGAACTCACCGTCCTGCAAACCGAACGCAGAACCGGTACCGGGATTGCGAAGGTTGGCGTCCACGAGCAGGGTCCGGTGGCCAGCCCGACCGAAGCTCTCAGCCAGGGCGGTACTGACCGAACGGCGTCCGCTCGCTGATTCAGCGGTCGTCACAAGGATGACCAGGCTGCGCTGCTCTGCATCGATCACCCCCCGAAGTACGTTCTCGCGAAGGATGTCGGCCGCATCCCGTTCAGCCCGTTCCGGGTTGCGGTGCCCCGCCCCGGGGAACACGCTCAGCACCGGCAGACGGGTCACGGCGGCCGCTTCGGCGCTGCTCCTCAGCCGCTGGTTAAGAAGCAGCCTGATGAACAGCAGCAGGAACACTGCCAGCGCCACCAGTACGAACGCGATGACAGCATAAGTGAACGCACGGGTCGCATCGGGACTGGCTGGAGGATCAGCAAGACGCATCACATCGATGAGTGGCGTGACCACGATCGCTTCCAGACGGGAGCGGGCGGCTGCCAGCTCGTTCTGCTGCTGCTGAAGCAGCGTTGCAGTTACAGTCGTGTCTGCACCTGCTGCCAGCTGCTGCTGCAGTTGTTCCTCCAGACGCACCACGGAACGCTCGAGGCTGTTGATGCCTGAAGTCAGTCCCTGCCTGCCACGCTCCCGGTCCCAGTCAACAGTGGCTGCAGCGAGCGTGTTCACGATGTCAGCTGCCCGGACCGGATCCCGGTCGGTTACTGCCAGGCGGATGACACTCGAGATCGTCTGACTCTGGATGCTGATGGTGAGCTGTCTGCGGAGCTCAGCCGCTGCAGCTGGATCTGCAGGCTCACCGAGCTGGATCAGCGCCTGTTCAAGCAGCGGACCATCCAGGATCAGGGTCCGGTAAGCGCTGGCGTCTACCGCAGATGGGGTGACGATACCGAGCGAGTCAAGGCCCTGCTGTGGTGCCGCCAGTAACAGTGTGGCCGTGGCCGTGAAACTGGCAGGCGCCAACGTCCGGATCAGAAACACCGCTGTTGCGGCGAGCAGGCCGAGCAGCAGGGCGGGCCGCGCTCCGCGGCGCAGCAGGGTAAGTGCCCGCGCCAGCGGCTCGGTCGGGCCGGTCACAGTGAAATCTGCAGTCTGCAGCGCTTCGTCGGTCATGGTAACGCCTGGATGTTACCAGCGCCGGCAGTCGTGCTCAGGTACGGATGTACGGTGCGGCGCTCAGCACCCGGAGCTCGTTGCCCGACGGGTCCCGGACGCTGATGCCGTTGCGGACGCTGTCGTACCGCAAGCCTTCGCTGTCAAGCCGGCCCTTAAGTTCCTGCAGGGCCGCTTCCTCCGGCAGCAGCAGCTCCCAGTGTTTCAGGCCGGCACTGCCTTCTGGCTGCGGTTCGGCGCCGGGTCCGTTCCACGAGTTGATAGCCAGTGAATGCGGTTCAGTCACTGGATCCAGACCGTAATCGCTCATGCCGATGTTGCTCATGTGCAGGCGAAGGTGAAAGCCAATAAGCTTCTCGTAGAAGTAACGACCGGCTTCGATGTCGCGCAGGTGCAGATGAACGTGTCCTATGCGGGTTCCAGCTGGCAGCGGTGTGGTCAGGTCGTCCTCCGGTGTGAGCTCAGCCAGCAGGCCTTCGACGTCAAGCGCTTCAGTAACGCCCCGGTAGCCGCTCTCCCCTGCAAGCTGAGCGACCGGCCGTCCGTCGGGCAGTATCAGCATGCGACCTCGTTCCGGGGTCTCAAAGGTCACTTCGATACCGATGCCATCAAGATCATCGAAATAGGTGGCCTCAGTCGCGGTGTGGTCGGTCGGTGCCTGTCTGTACTCAAGCGTGGCGAGACGGGCCACCAGCAACGCCAGGTCACGGCGTGAGGGGACGTGGATGGCGACATGATAGAGGCCGGTACGGCGCGGCTGCTGCCGCTGGGAAGCACCGGGGTACAGCACGATGAGGGGCCGGTCGCCGGCACCGAGTTCGATGACGCTGCCGTCACCGGGCAGCTCCTGGAGGCCGACGTAGCGGGTCCAGAACAGCCTGGCTCGTTCTGCATCAGTGACATGCAGATGAACCCGGCCAAGTTCACTTCCCTGTGGCAACAGCTGCGGTCCTCTGTTCATGAATCAGTGTACGAAGATGCGGGACTCCAGAGCGTAACGCCAGCGGTATCATGCTTGCGATGTCGAGAGCCGGTCTGATCATGTCAGCACTGGCGGCCCTGGTTCTGGTGCTGGTGAGACGCTGTGGGGCATCGCCATCTATCCGCAGCTGCCAGCGACGATACCGGTGCACTGGCACGCCGCAGGCGAGGCCGACAGGTTCAGTGACCGCACCATCTGGTCGGCCTTCGCTCCACTGTTCATCGGCGCTGTGCTGTTCAGCACCATGCTGCTCAGTCAGTTGCTGCTGCGTGACCGGTCCTGGCTGGTTCCGGCGGAGCAGGCGGCATACAGCACCGGCCTTGGCTACTTGAATCTGAGCGTAAGCGTGCTCGTAAGCTGGGGCGCCGTGTCGTCATGGTTTGATCTGCAGGTGGGCCCTCTGTTCCTGGTGCTCTCGATCATGTCGGGATTGCCGGTGCTGATCATCATCGGAC
>Ga0209487_1004378_pt1 | contig 10865 bp, 7 predicted proteins | sample Poulit2012_FD_187524 | JGI IMG/M metagenome (GOLD analysis project Ga0209487, IMG submission 187524) | Agricultural soil microbial communities from Georgia to study Nitrogen management - Poultry litter 2012 (SPAdes) (version 2) | ecosystem: Environmental > Terrestrial > Soil > Agricultural land... | reverse complement strand
GACTCCGACAGATGCCCGCCCCTCTTACGATCCGAAGTGCTATCTCTGTCCGGGAAACAAGAGGGCAGGGGGGCATCGCAATCCTGACTACGGTTCTGTCTTTGTCTTCGATAACGATTTCAGCGCATTGACACCCAAACCAGCGTCTGGAACGGAGGATAACAATCCATCAGCAGCCAAGAAAGCAGCAGCCAATAAAGCAGCAGCTAAACGTAGAGAAGCAGCAGCTAAAAAAACAGGAGCAGAAAATAAGCCAACAGAAGCAGAAACAAGCACCTACCGACCTGAAGCGGATCAAACGGATGCGGAACTTTTGACGGCCCGTCCTGAGCATGGAATCTGTCGAGTGATCTGCTTCTCTCCTCGGCACGACCTGACGCTGCCGGATCTTTCTCATAAAGCGCTGGTGGAGCTGGTTGAAGTCTGGACCGATCAGTACAGGGAGCTGGGTTCTCTTCTCTGGATAAACTACGTGCAGATTTTCGAGAACAAGGGAGAGATCATGGGATGCAGCAACCCTCATCCGCACGGGCAGATCTGGGCGCAGGAGAGCATCCCGGATGAGCCGCTTAAGGAGCTGGTTCAGCAGAGAGAATACTACCGGAACCATGGACGGACGCTCCTTTCGGACTATCTGGAGATTGAGCTTGAGAGGGAGGAGCGGATCGTGCTTCAGAATGACACATTTGTTGTACTGGTACCTTACTGGGCGTTTTGGCCCTTCGAGACGATCATCATCAGCCGACGACCGTTTGGACGGTTCACCGATATGAAAAAACCCGAACAGGAGGGGCTGGCTGATGTCCTGAAACGGCTCACCACGACGTACGACAGGCTGTTCAATGTCTCATTTCCCTACTCGGCGGGGTTTCATCCGGCACCGACCGATGGTGAGCCTCATCCGGAGTGGCATTTTCATATGCATTTCTACCCTCCACTGCTGCGTTCAGCCCATGTGAAGAAGTTCAGGGTCGGCTATGAGATGCTGGCCAGCCCGCAACGGGACATGACCGCAGAGGCGAGTGCCGGCATGCTGCGTGATCTAGTGGATTGATTTAAAAGGATCGCGGTGGATTGAGGGAGCAACAGGCCGGCCGTTGACAGAGCAACACGGAGCAACAGGCGAACTGGCCACAGAAACAGAACAGGTCACATCAACCGCTTTAATTTGATAACTTGTCTGCATGGATCTTTTCAATGATACAGAGTCCGGCAGAGAGACCCCCAAAGCCGGTGATTCACCTGAAGAGCGGTCACATCAGCCGCTGGCAACCCGTCTCAGACCCCTGTCACTGGAAGAGTTCGTCGGTCAGGAACATCTGGTCGGGGAGGGGAGAATGTTGCAACGGATGATCGAGAGCGGAGTGATCGGATCACTCATCTTCTACGGCCCGCCCAGCTCCGGCAAGACCACCCTTGCCCACGTCATCTCCCGGGAGATCGATGCCCGGTTTGAGGTGATCAATGCGGTGCTCGACGGCATCAAGGAGCTGAAGCGTGTGGTGGCGATGGCCGATCAGCAGAAGCGTGCCAACGGCCGCAAGACAATCCTCTTTGTGGACGAGATCCACCGCTGGAACAAGGCTCAGCAGGATGCGCTGCTGCCCCATCTGGAGTCAGGCATTATTACGCTGGTGGGAGCTACTACCGAGAACCCCTTCTATTCGCTGGTCAGCCCGCTGCTCTCACGCTGCCAGCTTTTTGAGCTTCATCCGCTGAGAAAGGAAGATGTGGAGGTGATGCTCGAACGCGCCCTGAAGGAGCCGGATCGGGGGCTGGGATTCATGAAGATCGATCTCAAGCCGGAAGCGAAGAACCATCTGGCGGAACAGGCAGGGGGAGATATCCGGAATGCTCTCAATGCGCTGGAGGTGGCTGCGCTCTCCACTCCGAGAGATGCAGAGGGTGTTGTTGTGATTGATGAGGCGATCGCGCGGGAGTCGATTCAGCGGCGGAACGTCCGTTATGACCGCACGGGTGACGAGCACTACCACTACGCCTCTGCCTTCATCAAATCGATGCGCGGATCGGATGTGGATGCCTCGCTCTACTGGATGAATGCCATGCTGGAGGGGGGTGAGGATCCCAATTTCATCTTCCGGCGCTTGCTGATCTTCGCTTCGGAGGATGTGGGGATGGCTGATCCATACGCCATTACTGTGGTCAACGCCGCTCATGAGTCGTTCATCAAGACCGGGATGCCGGAGGGGTTCTACTTTCTGTCACACGCCTGTATCTTTCTGGCGCTTTCTCCCAAGAGTAACAGTACCGGAGCGATCTTCGACGTCAGCCGTGAGATCCGCAACAACGGAGCTGGCACGGTGCCGCCCCATCTGCGTGACATGACAGCGAACAAGATGGCCGCACGGTATCTCGATGTTGAGAATGCATCCAAGGATTACAAGTATCCGCACAACTATCCGAACCACTGGGTGGAGCAGCAGTATCTGCCCGATGAGGTGAAGGACAAGCGGTGGTTCAGCCCCGGTCAGGAGGGGCGGGAGAGAACACTCTGGGAACGTCTGAAGCAGATCGTCACCGGTGGGTGAACTACCCCATCTTGAGCATGTAACCCACCCCGTGAAGTGTCACCAGGTATCGGGGGTCGTCCGGATGCATCTCGATCTTTGCCCTCAGCTTGGAGATGTGGACGTCTACGGTTCGGGTGTTGGTGCTGAACTCATAGCGCCACACCTTTTCGAGCAGTTCGTCGCGGGTCACCGGTTCGTTGGCCCGGGGAATGAGATAGCGGATCAGCTCCACCTCCCTGGCCGTCAGCACGACCGGCTCCTCATCCGGTTTCTGAACCGTGGACTCCTTCAGGTTGATAACCACCGGATCCAGCACCAGCCTGTCGGTAAGGGCTGATTTCGAGGTGTAGGTATTGGCCCGCCGGAGCCTGGCATTGATACGTGCCAGAAGTTCCTTGACTCCGAACGGTTTGGTGATATAGTCGTCAGCACCGATGTTGAGTCCGGTCACCTTGTCGATCTCCTGATCCCTGGCAGTCAGCATGATAATCGGGAAGGTGTAGTTCAACTCTCTCACCTCCCGGCAGATATCGTAGCCACTCTTCCCGGGAAGCATCAGGTCCAGCAGCATCAGATCGGGGTTGATACGCTGTACATTCTCGACGGCTGTGGAGCCCTCTTCAACCACGTGCACATTGTACCCTTCGTTCTCAAGGGTGTCTTTTAGAGTGAAGACAAGACTCGGTTCATCTTCAACTACTATAATACTCTTCTTGTCATTCGACGACATAATCACTGCTTTGACTTTCTGTAGCTATCTGTTTTTTATAAGTGACTGACTCTGAATACGCTTTTCCATTGTCAGTTGCTGCAACCGGAAACTCCATTATGAACGTGGTACCCTTGCCGGGAGTACTCTCCAGGGTGATCTCCCCGTGATTCAGAGTCACCAGGTTCTTTACGATGGAGAGGCCGAGTCCGTGCCCTTTGGTTTTGGCCGTCAGTGTATCTTCAATTCTGTAGAATTTCCTGAAGATCTGCTTCTGCAACTTTCTTGGAATGCCTATCCCCTCATCGCTCACCTTGAATACGATTCTATCCTCCCTGCGTTCAGCGCTCAGCAAGATGTGTTTTCTGTCGAAGCTGTATTTGATGGCGTTGTCTACCAGGTTAGCAAGAATCGCCAGAAATTGATCACCGTCCAGAAGCACATCCGGCAGATTCGGCTCGATTGAGAGTTCATAAGAGAATCCTTTCGAGGTCACATAGTGGTAACTCGTACGGTAGTAGTGATCCAGAAGCTGCTCCGGGCTCTGTAGGGCTCTCTGAACTGTTGTCTGACCTGAATCAATTCTGGCGATATCCAGCAGTTTTTCGATCATCTTCTTCAGACGGATCGACTCATTATAGATGTGTTCGCCGTAGGTGCGGATACTCTCCTGATTGGTCACTCTGCCGTCGGAGAGATTCTCCCCGGCAGCCTGCATGGTCGCCAGCGGAGTCTTCAGCTCGTGGGTGACATTGGCCAGAAAACCGGCCTGTCGCTGCGCGAGATCCCGCTCACGCTTGGCCGTGAAGTACATGAAGATCAGGGCGCCGAGCAGAGTAAGTACTGCAAATCCAAGGGCCAGCAGGTTTCGGGATAGTGATGCATTGGTTGCGGACGCCGTCGGTGATTCGATGATCTTGGCGTGCAGGACCCAGTTATCCAGAAAATCAGGGAATCTCTGCCGGATGTCGATATGGTCGTAGGAGTAGTAGTCCTCGCTGGGGTCGGAGGAGGCAAGAATCTCATCGAGCATAAAATCCCGGACCCAGACGATCAACCCCGTCTCCTCGGACGGTCCGAGCCGTTTGCGCAGCAGGTTCTTAAGGTAGACATCCACCAGATAATCAGGATTGATAGTCATCGTGAGGTGTCCCAGAACCTCTCTGTCCGGAAGGATGATCAGTGACATGGTGATCGTACGGTGAGTATCGAACGTCACCTTGTTGTTCCAGCGGTACTCGCCGAGCAGTACACGGATCTGGCTATTGGCCAGTCCCAGCCCGTCACAGATCCGGGCCGGTATATCATCGGTTTCTGCAAAACGGCCCTCCTGGGGGTTGAAGTGGAAAATCGGCTGACTCTTGTCGCGGCAGTAGTTGTTGCTGTAGGGAGAGTAGTAGATGCTTCCGAAGAGCGGATCTTCATCCACCTCCTTGATGTAATCCATAAAGTAGTCGGGAAGCTCTCCATGCTGATCCAGATGGCTCTTCAGATGGGCTATATCCATCTTGCGGATCTCCCTGGCGGGGCGGTAGAGACGGTGCCGCACCTGCTCCGTCAGCTCCTGAACCTGATTCTTCTTGTTGTCGAAGGCCGCATCGAGAGTACTCTCCCGCAGCTCATAGAGCGAGACGACATTCATCACCGTCAGCATCACAACGGCCAGAAGACCGATGCCGAAGGAGAGTATCCTGAGGGATTTGCTATGTTTCATGATCTACGACCCTAGGTGTGGAGTACCTCCCGATCGTAAAAAGATTGCTAATAATTCTGCAACAATCCAACTGCCATTTTTGATTCGGCTGAACCGTGTTGAATCCTGCAGGTTCAGCCCGGCAGCCCCTGCGACAATCACGGCTCCCAGAAGTTGTTGGCACGATCCACATCGGGGAAGTGGAAATCGGGATCGATCACCACCTCTTTCACCGGCTGACCGGTGTTGAAGGTAACGGCAGCGGTTCGTTCACCCTCCAGCCAGACACCCACCGGGATCTCCTCCTCCAGTTCGGTGTCATCCTCCAGAATCACCCGCACGGTGGCCGGCATGGGGATATCTCCAAGGTCCTGGACTTCGACGGTGACCTGATCGCCCTCATCATTGACGTTTGAAACGGCCTGATCAAGGACCCAGGTCTCATAGTACCAGCTTCTCCAGAACCACTCCAGGTCCTGGTCAGCCACCCGCTCCACTGTGTTGAAGAAGTCCCAGGGGTAGGGGTTCTTGTAGGTCCACTCATTAATAAAGGTGTGATAAGCCTCCATGAAGAGCTCTTCATCCAGCATCCCGCGAAGAGCGGTCAGTATAGAGGCCGGCTTGGGATAGGAGGCGACACCGTAGGCGGGTCCGGGGTAGTGGTAGTCGGACCACCGCATCATCTCCCCCTCATAGTCGGTGCCCGCGATCTGCAGATAGGTCCGGAACACGTCAATATTGGTGAAGTCAGCCGGGTAGGCATCCACCATCGTCTGATGGGTGTTGAAGGTCGTAAAACCCTCATCGAACCATGTGTATCGGCGCTCATTGCTGCTGACGATCATCGGTAGCCACATGTGTGCAAATTCGTGTGCGGTGACACTGTGGAGCTGCTGTGCTCCGATATTGTTGTAGCTGCCCATGAGGGTCATCATCGGGTACTCCATACCGCCTCCGATAATACCGGCACCCTCTACAGAGGTCATGTGTGGCCACGGGTAGGGGGTATCGAGATACTCGGAGAGGAAGGTGATCGAGTGCTGGGCATACTCCGCCTGATCAGCCCAGAGCGGAGCGGACTGGCGATAGAGTGTGTTGATACGGGTATAGTCGGTGACGCCATCACCATCCAGGTCTCCGACCTCTGTTCTGGCACCATCCCAGAGGGACTCACGGGTGGCACTGAAGGCCACATCACGAATTCTCTCTGCCTGGAAGTGCCAGGTGAGTTTCCCCTCATCACTCCTTTGGGTGAATGCGCCCAGATCGGATTGGGTGATGATGGGAACGATCTCGTCGCTCTCTCCAGCCTCCAGATAGCGATCGTAGATATGATCTGCCAGTACCTCCTCAGGGTTCAGAAACTCTCCGGTTGCCAGAACCAGCCAGTCGTCCGGAGCCGTGATCTCCAGGGTATAGTCAGCGAAGGGGTGGTAGAACTCGGCATTGCCGACAAAGGGGTCGGCAAACCATCCGCTGACGTCATCAAATACGCTCACCTGCGGGTACCAGTAGCCGATAAAGAAGAGGTTGCCCTGGCTCTGCCCCATACGTCCTCCGGCTCCACGGTTGGGCACCAGAAACGACCAGTCGACATCAATATCTATAGAGGCTCCCGGCTCCACCGGTTCATCGAGAATGATCAGCAGCCGGGTGGCATCGACCAGATAGCCGCTCTCACCGCTGTGGTAGCCTGTCTCGTCAACAATCTCATCTACTTCTGAACCCCGCACATGCAGCGTCCCCAACTCTACTCCGCCGGTGATCTCTGTATTCTCTTTCTTGATGGTGCCTGCCTGGTGCAGGTTCTGTGACAGCTCCAGAACCAGCTGCTGAAGGCCATGAGGGGAGTTGTTGTGGTATTCAATCTGTGCGACTCCGTAGACCCGCCCCTCTTCGGTGTCCAGCTCCGCCTGCAGGTGGTAACTCGCCTCGTTCTGCCAGTAGCCGGCACCTGGTTCACCCGTCTCGGTCCGGGTGCCTTCACTGATGGCACTCTGATAGTCGATCGGGACATCAATGGGATAGGGGAGAGGCCTTTCCGGTGAATCGTTTACGGAAGAGGTCACTGTCTGCCGGTTGCTGTCCGCCACTTCGCCGGTGGGTGCACAGGCTGTGATGAGAGCCATCATGGTGACGATGGAAACGGACTTCAGGTTCAGACGGAAGAAGAGGGTCATGCTTGGTTGTGTTAGATTCTGGATGATGGCTGTTCTGAAACAGCCGGGTGGGTCAGGTGATAGTGGTAGTGATCAATGATACTTACTCTCTTATCACTGCGAAGTCAGTTGACTTCTATGGCCGGTGAATCTGCTCTATAACGTTCTGTGAATGGTGTCGATATGTCTCTCTACCGACGCTTTCAGCTCATCGAACACAATGGGTTTGACCAGATAGTCCAGGTACCCGGTCTCTTTGGCACGTGTCCGGTGGTATGAATCGGAATTGCCGGTGATGTAGATGACCGGAGCATCAGAAAAGGTCTGAATCTCCTTTATGGCCTGGATACCGTCCATCTCCCCCTTGAGTGTAATATCCATCAGAATCAGAATCGGATCCCACTCTCTGGCGGCATCGATAGCCATCTGTCCGCTGATCAGCTCGCCGACCACATTGTACCCCAGCTTCTCCATATAACTTCTGAAGAGCAGGTTGAGAATCAGGTCGTCCTCAACGATGAGTACTTTCCTTACCGAATTCGCCATGGTGTTCAATAACTCATTGACAGCAACTGAATTCCGATCATTTACATTCCTCAGGGAGGATTTGTCGCATAGACAACGCAACTTATAAATTTGTGTCGGTTTTTAAAACAAACTCCATGTAATTATGAAGTGGCTCCGGCAGATTAAGAGACGGTGCTGCCGGATCCTCCGGTTATCTTTGCAGCAGTGGAATAATTGCTGTCAAAATGTTTATATGTCATTGCGGTTCAACAGCCGAATTGATAATGGGGGTCGCTCCTGCTCAGGGTGTGTGGTTATACACCCGATGCTGCATTTTGGTTCAGCCCTTTGATACTCCTTCTGCGGTGAGCCTCTGTATTAATGGGGAGCGTCCCTTTTAATTGTGTATTCACAAGATGACCTGCTGATCATGAAAAACAACCGAAGAGAATTTCTGAAAAGAAGCGGCCTGGCCGGCCTGGGACTGGCCGGAGGCGGCTGGCTCACCTCCGCCACTGCCGGTGATGCCGCCGGATCTGATATATCAGGGTTCACCCGAAAAAAAGAGGAGCGGTTTAATATGCACGGGTATGCAGCACCGGCACTGGAGAGGGTCCGTATCGGGCTGATTGGAGTGGGAGCTCGAGGGTTCGGCGCGTTGAGAAGACTGGTCCATATCGAAGGGGTGGAGTTGCGGGCGGTCTGCGACCTGAACCCGGAGAGGACAGAGAGGGCAAGGCAGTTTCTGGAGGAGGAGGGGCACCATCCCGAACTCTTTTCAGATGGAGAAGAGGAGTGGAAACGGCTGTGTGAACGGGATGACATCGATCTGGTCTACATCTGTACTCCGTGGCACCTGCACACGCCGCAGGGGGTCTATGCCATGGAGCACGGGAAACATGCAGTCTCCGAGATCCCCGCTGCCCTGACGATCGAGGAGTGCTGGCAGCTGGTCGAGACGTCAGAGAACACCCGCCAGCACTTCATGATGCTGGAGAATGTCTGTTACGACTTTTTCGAGATGATGACGCTGAACATGGTTCGGCAGGGCTTCTTTGGTGAGATCATACATGGCGAGGGCGCCTATATCCACCAGCTGCTCGGTTCCTACTTCTCGGAACGGAGGTTCCCTGACCAGTGGAGGCTTCGGCAGAATATTGACAGGAACGGAAACCTTTATGCCCAGCACGGGCTGGGTCCCATCGCCCAGGCCATGGATCTCAACTATGGAGATCAGATGGACTATATGGTATCGATGTCGAGCGGTGACTTCTCCATGGGGGCACGTGCACGGGAGCTGGCAGAGGAGAGCAGCTTCTGGGAGCCGTTTGTAGGCCGGAATTTCCGAGGTAACATGAACACCAGCATGATCCGGACCCGTCGGGGGCGAACCATCATGCTGCAGCATGATACCAGTTCACCACGACCCTATTCGCGTATTCATCTGGTGAGCGGGACGGAGGGGATCGCTCAGAAGTGGCCTGAGCCTGCAAAAATTGCCACCAGCCATGATGGCTGGTTGTCTGATGAGGAGTTTCGTGACCTGGAAGAGCAGTTTACACCCGAAATCACCCGGCGGGTGGGTGAGCTGGCCCGGCAGGTGGGGGGGCACGGCGGAATGGATACGATCATGGACTGGCGTCTGATCGACTGTCTGCGCAACGGACTGCCCCTGGATATGAATGTGTACGATGCAGCTCTCTGGAGTTCGGTAGGTCCGCTCAGCGAGTGGTCGGTTGCCAACAACTTCAACTCTGCCTCTGTACCCGATTTTACCGGCGGTGCCTGGAGAACCAATGAGAGGAGCATGGATATCAACCTGGAGCGCGGAGGAACGACGGCGATCATCTGAGTTTTTTAAACGACTGTAAATTTTCGTTAATTGCCCGTGGGCAAAGAGTTCACAACAGCACCGTCATAAGGTCTGGGCCAGGGTATGAGTTCGGAAATGCAGCTATGGAAGCGTCTCAGAGAGGGGGACAGGATTGCCTTTGAAGAGATTTTCAGGCGCTATTATCAGGATCTGTATCGATTCGCAGTCAACTTCTGCGGGAGCAGTCAGCTCGCGGAAGATCAGATTCAGGAACTGTTTCTGAAGATCTGGCAGAGAAGAGAGTCACTGGCTGATGACGTTCAGGCGATCAGGCCCTACCTCTGGATCTCTCTTCGAAGAGAGCTGATTGACGAGAAGAGGAGAGTTACCAGGATTCTGACCCACCCGGATCACTCTGCTGATGAGTTCAGCCTCTCCATTGAAGAGTTCATCATCCGGAGTGAGGGAAAAGAGCTGCAAAAACGGCACCTCGAGCGGGCCATGGAGCTTCTTACGCCACGGCAGCAGGAGGTTCTCTTCCTCAAATACCATGAGGGCATGACCTACGATGAGATCGAAGAGATCATGTCCATCTCCTATCAGGCTGCCCGTAACTACCTCTCCCAGGCCTTGAGAACGATTCGTGAAGAGGTGGGCTCATCTAATGATACCGAGCAGGTGCTCACGCTGCTCCTCCTTCTCATCTGCCTGCCCTGATTCAGCCTTAAAAAAATTTTCAGTTACAAACCTGTTCGGCTCCCGTCTCTCAGGGTGAAATGACGTTGCAATGTGCAGGCAGTTTTCTCGGAGACAGGCAGAATGACAGACAGATACAGCTACAGTGAGCTCAGAAGGAGTGACTCTTTTGCCCGTTGGGCGAAAGGGGAGGCGTCTGAGGATGAGAAGAAGTTCTGGGACCGATGGGTCGCCTCTGATGTGAAGAACAGGGAGCTGGCCCGGCAGGTCCAGCAGCGCATTGCCGGTTTCAGTATAGAGCATGTCAGACCGGTGTCTGTCGATGCGGCTTTCAGAAAGCTTGAAGCGAGGATCGAGAGTGAGCAGGAAGACGGAGAGGTGTATGGTCATATGGCGGCTGAAGATGAGGTAACCTATAAGAGCCGCACCCCGAAAGCGGGAGATATCCGAAAGAGCCCGACAGCCGATCTAGCCGCCGGGGTGGATTCACGAGCTGGAGGAGACGCACCCGCCTCTGCAATCAACCGATCAGGCAGTGCGCGAACTGTTAAGCACCACAGACCTCCAGGGCCCGTGAGGACTCTCTGGACACGCCATGCCGTCTGGATCAGCCGTGCAGCAGCTCTGCTACTTCTGATTCTTACCAGTTACATGGTGTCACATATCTACCGGGGCCTGCCTGAACCTGAACCGGTCGCAGAGGTTCTGCGAAGTGAGGTCTCAACCGATTTTGGAGAGAGGAAGAGGGTCCAGCTGC